>ERZ827520.3519-NODE-3519-length-12691-cov-2.964862_pt1 | contig 12691 bp, 9 predicted proteins | sample MGYA00519581_ERZ827520 | MGnify/ENA primary metagenome ERZ827520 (study PRJEB31778, sample SAMEA3449339) | human gut metagenome | biome: human gut; feature: human-associated habitat; material: faeces | place: United Kingdom | collected 2010/2012 ...
CTGAGTATCAAAAAGCCGGTTAACTGAAACTGTCCAAGTTTTGGGGTTCAGTTCATCACGCTGCATCCGGCACGGTTACTTACTCTAAATCCTCACCATTACTGGCAATTACTTTTTTATACCACCAGAACGATTTCTTACGCGTGCGCGCCAGCGTGCCGTTGCCTGCATCGTCACGGTCTACATAGACAAAACCGTAGCGTTTGCTCATTTCACCCGTTGAGGCGGAAACTAAATCAATACAGCCCCATGTGGTGTAGCCCATCAGCGGAATGCCATCTGCAATCGCTTCGCCCATTGCGCGGATATGTTCGCGTAAATAGCTGATGCGATAGTCATCGTTAATCTCACCGTTGGCAGCAAATTCATCTTTTGCGCCGAGGCCGTTTTCCACCAGAAACAGCGGCTTCTGATAACGGTCGTACATCATATTCATGGTGATACGCAGACCGAGTGGATCAATACCCCAGCCCCAGTCGCTCACTTGCAGATACGGGTTACGCAGCGATTTCACTACGTTCGCCGCACTGCTATTGTTGGCGTTCATCTCCGCCGAGGCGCAGCGCGAGGCGTAATAGCTGAAAGAGACAAAATCGACGGTGTTTTTCAGGATCTCATCATCGCCCGGTGCTTTGTCGATGGTTACCCCTTTTTCGCGGAATACGCGGGCAGAGTAAGCCGGATACGCGCCCCGCGCCTGCACATCGATAAAAAACAGGTTTTCCCGATCTTTCTCCAGCGCCGCCCAGACATCTTCCGGCTTGCAACTGTAAGGGTAGAAGTTACCGCCCGCCAGCATACAGCCCACCTGATTTTGCGGGTTAACTTCATGGGCGATTTTGGTGGCTAACGCACTGGCAATCAGCTGGTGGTGCGCAGCCTGATATTTCACCTGATCCTGATTTTCCCCTTCTTCAAACACCAGACCCGCGCCGGAGAACGGGCTATGCAACATAATGTTGATTTCATTGAAGGTAAGCCAGTATTTCACCAGACCATCAAATGCTTCAAAGCAGGTTCTGGCGTAGCGGCTGAAAAACTCCACCAGCTTGCGGTTACGCCAGGAGCCATATTCGGTGACCAGATGCATCGGCACATCGAAGTGGCACAACGTGACCAGCGGTTCGATACCGTACTTTTTACACTCTTCAAAGACAGAACGGTAAAAAGCAATGCCCTGCTGGTTGGGCGTCAGTTCATCGCCCTGCGGAAAGAGACGGCTCCAGGCAATTGAGGTACGGAACACTTTGAACCCCATCTCTGCCATCAGGGCGATATCTTCTTTATAACGATGATAAAAATCCGTCGCTTCATGGCTGGGATAAAACTCGTCATCACGCAACTGAAAACGTTTTTCCAGTCCCAGTTTCACCGCCATTCGATGCTCGCCGTGTGGGATCATATCGACGGTGGTCAGCCCTTTGCCACCTTCACGGTACGCACCTTCAGACTGGTTGGCGGCAAGCGCGCCGCCCCATAAAAAACCTTGCGGAAATACTGACATTTTCATCCTCAATTAAGACTTACTTCTTTGGCGACGGTCGGTTGTGCGCTCTGATGCTTTCGCGCCTCGGCAGTCGCTTCCTCAACAGGAATATCCTCAAAGCCGAGCAACAGTGTGAGGATGAACGACAGCACGACCGCCAGCGCCATGACGGCGAACACCCAGACGATGCTCATTGGATTCGCCGGATCGAAGAACTGCACGCTGGTAAATAGCCCCGGCGCTGCCATTGAGTGGCTGGCAAGCCCCGCCATACCGGCAACCGCGCCGCAAATAAAACCACTGATAAGACTGGCGATAAGCGGACGTTTCAGGCGGATCGCCACGCCATATAACGCCGGTTCGGAAATCCCCGCCATAATGGCTGATGCCGCCGCTGCGAGCGCCGTCTGGCGCAGTTCCGGGTTTTTCGTTTTCCACGCCACCGCCAGTGATGAACCGCCCAGCGACAGGTTAGCGCCGATCTCTGACGGCATGACCATCCCTTCTTTGCCGGTTTCGGCAATGGTCTGAATGATGGTTGGCGTAAAGACGCGGTGCATCCCGGTCATTACCAGCAGAGGCCACAGCGCGCCCATAATGGCGACTGAAAGCCAGCCCAGATAACCATGAATGGTGTAAACCAGCGCCGAAATGGCGCTACCGATCCAGATACCAATCGGGCCAATCAGCAGGATTGCCAGCGGTGCGGCAATCAACACAATCAGCATTGGCTTGAGGAAGTTTTTGGTTACCGCCGGGGTAATGCTGTCCACCCAGCGTTCGATATATGACAGGCACCAGGTCATCACCAGCGCCGGGATCACCGTGTAGGTGTATTTCACCGCGGTGACCGGAATCAGGGCAAATTCGACATGTTCACCCTGGGCCGCTTTCGCCATCAGCTCAATAAAACTCGGATGTACCAGCACACCCGCAATGGCAATCGCCAGCGACATATTGGTTTTAAATTTGATGGCGGCAGAAGCCGCGACCATCAGCGGCAGGAAGAAGAAAGCACCGTCACCAATCACATTCAGAATGGTTAAGGTCGGCGATCCTTTTGTCAGCACGCCGCTCATCTCGAGGATCATCGCCAGCAGTTTGACCATCGATCCGCCGATAATCGCCGGGATCAGCGGTGACATGGTGCCGATCAGCGCATCGAGGATCCCCGCACCAATGCGACGCAGCGTGAGTTTGGGTTTACCCACGGGCTGTGCGGGCTGCATATCTCCCGGCAGCAGGCTGACGACTTCCTGAAAGGCTTGTGAAACGGTATTGCCGATAATCACCTGACACTGGTTGTCACTACGTACCACGCCGAGCACGCCGGGGATGGTTTTCAACGTCGGACTGTCGATAAGCTGGTCATCTTTGATAACAAAGCGCAAACGCGTCATACAGTGCGTGACTGCCGAGATGTTATCAACGCCGCCCAGTGCCGCTATTACCGAGCGTGCCAGCGCCGCATAATTTTTGGCCATCGGATTTTATCCTGTTATCAGTAGGGTAGATGTAGTTGTTATCAGTCGACGTGACGGAAAATGCCGATGCTGAAACGGAATTAGGAAACCGGTTTCACAAAATCATGAATAGTTGTCACTAAATAAGCAAGAGAGTTAATTGTTCATTTTTTATATTTGTGAAACCGGTCACCTGAATATTTTTCCCGCCGATTGCGCAAGGACAATCGGCAAACGGTGCAGTACACTGCGTTGATTGCGTGTAAAGGGATGAAAATGATGACGACGATGCTGGAAGTGGCGAAGCGCGCCGGGGTTTCAAAAGCGACCGTTTCCCGCGTGCTTTCAGGTAATGGCTACGTCAGCCAGGAGACTAAAGATCGCGTGTTTCAGGCGGTAGAAGAGAGCGGTTACCGCCCAAACTTGCTGGCGCGCAATCTGTCGGCGAAGAGTACTCAGACGCTGGGGCTGGTAGTGACCAACACGCTTTACCACGGCATTTATTTTAGTGAACTACTGTTTCATGCCGCGCGAATGGCGGAAGAGAAAGGGCGACAGTTGCTATTGGCAGATGGTAAACACAGCGCCGAAGAAGAGCGCCAGGCGATTCAGTATCTGCTGGATTTGCGCTGCGACGCCATTATGATTTACCCGCGTTTTTTAAGCGTGGATGAGATTGATGACATCATTGACGCACACAGTCAGCCGATAATGGTGCTTAATCGCCGCCTGCGCAAAAACACCAGCCATAGCGTCTGGTGCGATCATAAACAGACCAGCTTTAACGCCGTGGCAGAGTTGATAAACGCCGGACATCAGGAGATTGCTTTCCTTACCGGCTCGACGGATTCCCCCACCAGCGTTGAACGTCTTGCCGGGTATAAAGACGCGCTGGCGCAGCATGGTATTGCGCTCAATGAAAAACTTATCGCTAACGGTAAATGGACGCCCGCCAGCGGGGCCGAAGGGGTAGAAACGTTGCTCGAACGTGGGGCTAAATTTAGCGCGTTAGTTGCCAGTAACGACGATATGGCGATAGGTGCGATGAAAGCGTTGCACGAGCGCGGCGTAGCGGTGCCAGAGCAGGTGTCAGTTATCGGATTCGATGATATCGCTATTGCCCCCTACACCGTTCCGGCGCTCTCCAGCGTAAAAATTCCGGTGACTGAGATGATTCAGGAAATTATTGGACGGCTGATTTTTATGCTCGATGGTGGGGATTTCTCACCGCCGAAAACCTTCAGCGGAAAACTGATCCGCCGCGGCTCCCTCATTGCTCTTTCGCAATAAACATTGTCAACACATGTCATCGTCACTAGTGTCGATGACATCGTTTTTCCTGCATTACAGAATTTAATTTCTTTAAATAACAGTAAATTAAAAACTGGCATGATTTGTGAATGTATCGGCGCATTAACTGTCATTGCTGGAGAATTTGATGAACCGTTTCATCATTGCTGACGCGAGTAAATGTATTGGTTGCCGTACCTGTGAAGTGGCGTGCGTGGTTTCTCATCAGGAGAATCAGGACTGTGCATCGCTGACCCCGGAAACTTTTTTACCGCGAATCCATGTCATTAAAGGTGTGAACATTTCCACGGCAACAGTCTGCCGTCAGTGTGAAAATGCACCGTGCGCTAACGTCTGCCCGAATGGTGCTATCAGTCGTGATAAAGGGTTTGTTCATGTGATGCAGGAACGTTGTATTGGTTGCAAAACCTGCGTTGTGGCTTGCCCGTATGGCGCGATGGAAGTGGTGGTACGTCCGGTGATTCGCAACAGCGGCGCGGGGCTGAATGTACGGGCTGACAAAGCCGAAGCCAATAAATGCGACCTCTGTAACCATCGTGAAGACGGCCCGGCGTGTATGGCGGCTTGCCCGACCCATGCGCTGATTTGTGTCGATCGTAATAAACTTGAACAACTGAGCGCAGAAAAACGTCGCCGTACGGCGCTGATGTTCTAAAAATCTTACAGAACTGTTCTGGTATCAAAGGAATTCCCGGAAATATTCGTAGAATACGAAGCGGGCAGTATCGCCGACCTGTGACTGCCGGATGCGACGCGCTCGTGTCCGGCTGGGCGGGTTACGCAATTCATGATGGCGGGAATAACTCAATGGCAAAAAACACATCTTGCGGTGTCCAACTGCGTATTCGTGGCAAAGTGCAGGGCGTCGGTTTTCGTCCGTTTGTCTGGCAACTGGCACAGCAATTAAATCTTCACGGCGATGTTTGTAATGACGGCGATGGCGTAGAAGTCCGGCTGCTGGAAGCCCCGGAAACGTTTCTTGTTCAATTGCATCAGCACTGCCCGCCACTGGCGCGTATTGATAGCGTCGAGCGTGAGCCGTTTATCTGGTCACAACTGCCCACTGAGTTCACCATCCGCCAGAGCTCGGGTGGCGTCATGAATACGCAAATTGTTCCCGATGCCGCGACTTGCCCTGCTTGCCTTGCCGAAATGAATACCCCAGGCGAACGACGCTGGCGTTATCCGTTTATCAACTGTACCCACTGCGGCCCACGTTTCACCATTATTCGCGCGATGCCTTACGACCGCCCGTTTACCGTGATGGCGGCGTTTCCGCTGTGTCCGGCCTGTGACAAAGAATATCGCGACCCGCTCGATCGTCGCTTCCACGCCCAGCCGGTGGCCTGCCCGGAGTGTGGCCCACATCTTGAATGGGTAAGTCATGGTGAACATGCAGAACAAGAGGCGGCATTACAGGCAGCTATCGCACAGTTAAAAATGGGCAACATTGTCGCCATCAAAGGGATTGGCGGATTTCATCTCGCCTGCGATGCGCGTAACAGTAACGCGGTGGCGACACTACGGGCACGCAAACATCGCCCGGCGAAACCGCTGGCGGTCATGTTGCCAGTGGCTGACGGTTTACCTGACGCTGCGCGCCAGTTGCTTACCACGCCCGCCGCGCCGATTGTTCTGGTGGATAAAAAATACGTTCCTGAGCTTTGTGATGATATCGCCCCTGGCCTTAACGAAGTTGGGGTGATGTTGCCTGCGAACCCGCTCCAGCATTTGCTGTTACAGGAACTGCAATGCCCGCTGGTGATGACCTCCGGCAACCTGAGCGGTAAACCACCAGCTATCAGCAACGAACAGGCGCTGGCGGATTTGCAGGGGATTGCCGACGGATTCTTGATACATAACCGCGACATCGTGCAGCGGATGGATGATTCGGTGGTGCGCGAAAACGGCGAAATGCTGCGCCGTTCGCGGGGGTATGTGCCGGATGCGCTGGCTTTGCCTCCGGGCTTTAAAAATGTTCCGCCTGTGCTGTGTCTCGGTGCGGATCTGAAAAACACCTTCTGCCTGGTGCGCGGCGAACAAGCGGTGTTGAGTCAGCATTTGGGCGATTTAAGTGACGATGGCATCCAGATGCAGTGGCGCGAAGCGTTACGCCTGATGCAAAACATCTACGATTTCACTCCGCAATACGTTGTGCATGACGCGCATCCGGGCTATGTCTCCAGCCAGTGGGCGCGCGAAATGAATCTGCCGACGCAAACGGTACTGCATCATCATGCCCACGCGGCGGCGTGTCTGGCAGAACATCACTGGCCGCTGGATGGCGGTGATGTCATTGCGTTGACGCTCGACGGTATCGGTATGGGGGAGAATGGCGCTTTGTGGGGCGGCGAGTGTCTGCGGGTGAACTATCGCGAATGCCAGCATCTGGGCGGCTTGCCTGCGGTGGCGCTTCCGGGTGGCGATTTTGCGGCGAAGCAGCCGTGGCGTAACCTGCTGGCGCAGTGCCTGCGCTTTGTGCCGGAGTGGCAGAATTACCCTGAAACGGCAAGTGTGCAACAGCAAAACTGGAGCGTGCTGGCGCGGGCCATTGAGCGTGGAATTAACGCGCCGCTGGCGTCGTCGTGTGGGCGTTTGTTCGATGCTGTGGCGGCGGCACTGGGCTGTGCGCCAGCCATGTTAAGTTATGAAGGTGAAGCGGCTTGTGCTCTGGAGGCACTCGCAGCTCCGTGCCACAGAGTGACGCATCCGGTGACGATACCGCTGGTGGACAATCAACTGGATCTCGCCACTTTCTGGCAGCAGTGGCTGAACTGGCAGGCACCGGTTAATCAACGCGCGTGGGCGTTTCATGATGCGCTGGCGCAGGGGTTTGCCGCGTTGATGCGTGAGCAGGCCACGATGCGCGGTATCACTACGCTGGTATTTAGCGGTGGGGTTATTCATAACCGATTGCTGCGTACACGCCTGGCGCATTATCTCGCTGATTTCACATTGCTCTTTCCACAGAGTTTACCGGCGGGCGATGGCGGGTTGTCTCTGGGGCAGGGGGTTATTGTTGCGGCGCGCATCCTGCATGCTGCATAGTGGCGGATGTGGCGTAACGAAGCGTTAAAAGTAGCGCGGACAGTCCCCTCGCCCTTTGGGCGAGGGAGAAAACCATGCCTACATCGGCAACGTTTTCAACAATCCAAACGCCTCTTTCATCCGATCCTCACTGACCACAAAGGCGCGAAGCTGGTCACCATCGTCAACACCGCGCGCCACCATTCCCTGGCGTTCGGTATTAATTTGCCAGCGTAAATCCTGACGCTGGGTTTCGCCTGCCAGATGCAGCGGTAATTCTGGCGTTTTGATTTTCACCAGCATCGCCGGGAGTTTCAGCGGCGTGTTATTGCCGAGAAGATTTTTTGCCAGCACCATTGCGCTAAGTTGAATCGGCTGGAGGAACGGCAATACCTGACCGTTAATTTCCGCGCAATCGCCCAGCGCATAAATATCGGCATTACTGGTTTGCAGATAACTATCGACGCAAACGCCACGATTAATCGTCAGCCCGGCGCGTCGTGCCAGGGCGGTTTCCGGGCGCAGCCCGGTGGCGGCAATTACCGCATCCACTTCGATGCTGCGCTGGCGGTCCAGCGTTGCCAGAATGCCAGAATCCGTTTTTTCCAGCCCCTGCAACTGAGATTTTAGCAGCAGATGAACGCCCATCTCCGTCAACCGATGCTGCAAGCGGCTGCTTACTTCCGGTGGCATTAACGATGCCAGAATACTGGCAGCGTTGTCGATTAGCGTGACCGCTTTGCCTGCACGACAAAAATCCATCGCCAGTTCGATACCAATCAAGCCACCGCCAACAATCAACACGCGTCGGGCATCCCGCAGTTGCGTTTCACAGGCGCGATACTCTTGCTGACTATTTAACGTCAGCATTAACTCACGCCCGGGCACTGGCGGGACAAAGGCGCTGGCACCGGTTGCCAGCACTAACTTGTCGTATTGCCACTGATTATTCTGACTTTTCACCACATGGGCTTCGGCATCGATATCCGTTACCCAGGTGTGCGGAAACAGGCGCAGATTAAACTGCTCGGCAAATTCACCTGCCGTCTGGCGGGTAAGGTCGTCGGCACGTTGCCCCTGACTGATAACATGGCTGAGGTCAGGTTTGTTGTACTCATCCATGCTGTCGGCGGCAATCAGAGTTAATGGAATACTGGCGTCCTGTTTGCGAATATTTTTCACCAGTTGGCGGGCGGCGAAGCCCGAACCAATGATCACAATGCTGTTGCTCATTTTGCCTCCGATGCCAGTTCGTCAAAGACGTCTTTGCCGAGAGAGCATTCCGGGCACAGGAAGTTATCCGGGACTTCACTCCACGGCGTTCCTGGCGCAACGTCCTGCATTGGCTCACCTTTTGCCGGATCGTAAATCCACTGGCAGACGCTGCATTGCATCCGTGGGCCGAGGTCAGCCGTCGTGGCGGCAGAGGTTTCTTCTTTAACCACCGTATTCACCGTGCTCTGCGGCAGCGGCGCGAGCGCCCACTGACGGGCGATTTCGCGACCGTGTTCACGACATAACTCCAGAGCGTCCTGGTCTGGTCGCCATTTGGCTTTCAGGCTAAGCGACATTTCGAAACCCGCATCCTGCAGGCGCGTGGAAAGACGATCCACCGCACCGCCGCTCCAGCCGTGAGAGCCGAAAGCACTGGCGCGTTTGTTACGGAAGCGTAATCCGGTCATCTCCTCCACCAGCCCGGCGATTTTCGGCATCATCACATTATTCATCGTAGAGGTGCCGACCAGCACGCCTTTTGAGCGGAAGACATTGGTCAGGATTTCGTTTTTATCGCTTCGGGCGACGTTGAAAATTTTCACCGCCACGCGTGGGTCGGTTTCCGCAATCCCCTGGGCGATAGCGTCAGCCATCATGCGGGTGTTATTCGACATGGTGTCGTAGAAAATGGTGATTCTGTCTTCCTGATAATCCGCCGCCCATTTCAGGTACAGCTCGACAATTTGCGTCGGGTTATCGCGCCATACCACGCCGTGAGAGGTCGCTATCATATCGACTGGCAAGTTAAAGCCCAGGATCTCGGTAATTTTCGGCGTTACCAGGCGGCTGAACGGCGTCAGGATATTGGCGTAGTAACGCTGGCACTGCTCGAAAAGCTCCGTCTGATCCACTTCATCGTTGAACAGATGCTCGTCGCAGTAGTGCTGACCGAAAGCATCGTTACTGAACAGCACCGCGTCGCCTGTCAGGTAAGTCATCATGCTGTCCGGCCAGTGCAGCATTGGCGTTTCGACAAAAATGAGCTGTTTGCCGTTGCCGATATCCAGCGTGTCGCCAGTTTTCACCACATTAAAATTCCACTCCGGATGATGGTGATGACCATTTATCGAGTCGATAGCGTTGGCAGTACAGTAGATCGGCGTATCGGGAATTTGCGCCATCAGTTCGGTCAGCGCCCCGGCGTGGTCCTCTTCTGCATGGTTAATCACGATGTAATCGATATCCGCCAGATCGATTTCATTACGCAGGTTCTGCACAAATTCGCGGCTGAATTTATGGTCAACGGTGTCGATCAGCACGTTTTTTTCTTCGCGGATGAGGTAGCTGTTGTAGCTGCTGCCGCGCAGCGTTTTATATTCTGTGCCGTGAAAATCACGCACTTCCCAGTCACGTTGACCAACCCAATGAATGTTATTTTTCACCACAATAGACATAGCAACCTCAATTTATTCAGCGTGTTCTAAAAAGATGTCTTGCTAATTGCAGATTGCGTGCCAGTTTTTTATCTGATTGATTTTTATGTATAAATTAATTCATGCTCATTAATGAGTAGTCAAAATGACTATTAATAAAATGGTCGATATGACAATATCTATAGTCAAATTGACAGTGAGGCAAAGATGAGTTTTTCCGTTGATGTGCTGGCGAATATCGCCATCGAATTGCAGCGTGGGATTGGTCATCAGGATCGTTTTCAGCGCCTGATCACCACGCTGCGTCAGGTGCTGGAGTGCGATGCGTCTGCATTGCTACGTTACGACTCGCGGCAGTTTATTCCGCTTGCCATCGACGGACTGGCAAAGGATGTACTCGGTAGACGCTTTGCGCTGGAAGGGCATCCACGGCTGGAAGCGATTGCCCGCGCCGGGGACGTGGTGCGCTTTCCCGCAGACAGCGAATTGCCCGATCCCTATGACGGTTTGATTCCCGGGCAGGAGAGTCTGAAGGTTCACGCCTGCGTTGGTCTGCCATTGTTTGCCGGGCAAAACCTGATCGGCGCATTGACGCTCGACGGGATGCAGCCCGATCAGTTCGATGTTTTCAGCGACGAAGAGTTACGCCTGATTGCCGCGCTGGCGGCGGGAGCGTTAAGCAATGCGTTGCTGATTGAACAACTGGAAAGTCAGAATATGCTGCCGGGCGATGCCGCGCCGTTTGAAGCGCTGAAAGAGACGCAGATGATCGGCCTGTCGCCAGGCATGACGCAATTGAAAAAAGAGATTGAGATTGTGGCGGCGTCCGATCTCAACGTCCTGATTAGCGGTGAGACGGGAACCGGTAAGGAGCTGGTGGCGAAAGCGATTCATGAAGCCTCGCCAAGGGCGGTGAATCCGTTGGTCTATCTCAACTGTGCCGCACTGCCGGAAAGTGTGGCGGAAAGTGAGTTGTTCGGGCACGTGAAAGGGGCGTTTACTGGCGCTATCAGTAACCGCAGCGGGAAGTTTGAAATGGCGGATAACGGCACGCTGTTTCTCGATGAGATCGGCGAGTTGTCGTTGGCATTGCAGGCCAAGCTGCTGAGGGTGTTGCAGTATGGCGATATTCAGCGCGTTGGCGATGACCGCAGTTTGCGGGTCGATGTGCGCGTGCTGGCGGCGACTAACCGCGACTTACGCGAAGAGGTGCTGGCAGGGCGATTCCGCGCCGATTTGTTTCATCGCCTGAGCGTGTTTCCACTTTCGGTGCCGCCGCTGCGTGAGCGGGGCGATGATGTCATTCTGCTGGCGGGGTATTTCTGCGAACAGTGCCGCCTGCGGTTGGGGCTTTCCCGCGTGGTGTTAAGTTCCGGGGCGCGGAATTTATTGCAACATTATAGTTTCCCGGGGAACGTTCGTGAACTGGAACATGCTATTCATCGGGCGGTAGTGCTGGCGAGAGCAACCCGCAGCGGCGATGAAGTGATTCTTGAAGCGCAACATTTTGCTTTTCCTGAGGTGACGTTGCCGCCGCCAGAAGCGGCGGCGGTGCCTATCGTTAAGCAAAATCTGCGTGAAGCGACAGAAGCGTTCCAGCGTGAAACCATTCGTCAGGCACTGGCACAAAATCATCACAACTGGGCTGCCAGCGCACGGATGCTGGAAACCGACGTCGCCAACTTGCATCGGTTGGCGAAACGTCTGGGGCTGAAGGATTAAATAATCCCGGCCTGATAGAAATCCTGCAGGTTAATTGCGCCGGTGAGTTTGCCGTTTTCATCCACTACCGGTGCGGCGGTGATTTTGCGTTTCATCAGGATTTCTTTGGCGTCGATGGCACGGCTTTGCGATTGCAACGTGGTGCCGCCGACCGTCATCGCTTCATTGACTGGCGTGGTGAGTGCGCCGCCGCCAACCAGCCAGCGACGTAAATCACCGTCGGTAAAGACGCCTTGTACCTGTTGCTGAGCGTCACATACCGCCACCAGCCCCAGACCGGTGCGGCTGAGTTCCAGCATCGCATCCATCACGCTGGCGGTTAACGCTACCTGCGGAATAGCGTCATCACGGCGCATCAGATGATGCACTTTATTCAGCAAGCGAGCGCCCAGTGCCCCGGCTGGGTGGGAGCGGGCAAAATCTTCTTCATTAAATCCGCGCGCCTGCATGACCGCCATCGCCAGCGCGTCACCCATCATCAGGGTATTGACGGTGCTGGAGGTCGGCGCAAGGTGCATCGGGCAGGCTTCGCGTTCTACGGAGATATCCAGCACCGCTTTCGCCGCCAGGCCCAGCGGTGACGTCGGTTTGCCGGTCATCGCCAGCAGCGCGATAGATTTATCTTCCAGACGCGGAATAATCAGATCCAGTTCCTTCGCGCCACCGGAGTAAGAGATAAACAGCATCACATCGCGGCTTTCGATCATCCCCAGGTCGCCGTGCAATGCCTCTGCCGGATGGACAAAAAAGGCAGGAGTGCCGGTGCTGGCAAGCGTTGCGGCGATTTTCTTACCAATGTGGCCCGATTTGCCAATTCCCGAAACCACCACTTTGCCTTCGCAGTGCAGGATGATATTGGCGGCGCGAACAAAATCATCGCCCAGACGTTCCGGTAAACGGCTTGCTTCCTGTAACTCCAGCATTAACGTCTGACGTCCCGCGTTCAGTAGTGCTTCACTCATTGCTCTCTCCGGTTATGATCACATCGATCCCTTTCTTTTCCAGCGCCTGACGAAACGCCGGATCGATACCTG
>ERZ827520.3527-NODE-3527-length-12674-cov-2.983596_pt1 | contig 12674 bp, 10 predicted proteins | sample MGYA00519581_ERZ827520 | MGnify/ENA primary metagenome ERZ827520 (study PRJEB31778, sample SAMEA3449339) | human gut metagenome | biome: human gut; feature: human-associated habitat; material: faeces | place: United Kingdom | collected 2010/2012 ...
TTCCGAACTGATGAAACTCGCGGAGTCTGCCCGCCTGGGGCTTTTCATAGCGATAGCAGGAAAGAACATAGCTTGCCTTTACGGGCAGAGCGTCGTTGTGAAGCCCGTGCTCCAGCAGGCAGCGAACCGCGCCGGTAGTACCCTCGGGACGAAGGGTGATGGAACGTCCGCCCTTGTCATCAAAGGTATACATTTCCTTTTGAACCACGTCGGTGGTGTCTCCCACCGAACGCAAAAACAGCTCGGTGTGCTCAAAAACGGGAACGCGCAGCTCGGAAAATCCGAAAAGACCCGCCGTTTCGAGAAGTGTTTTTTCAACATACTGCCATTTATAGCTATCCTTCGGAAGCACGTCCTGGGTGCCCCGAATGGCGGTTTGAAGCTTTGCCATAATTATTCCTCCGTAAGCTTTATAAGAGTTTCCTTAAGACGGCGAACATCCTCCTTAAGAGCGGTTTCTTCGCCGTTATTTACAATTTTAAAATCGGCGCGGGAATAAAATCCGTCGTCCTTTTGAGCCGAAAGCCTAAGCTCGGCCGCTTCGTCCGAAAGGCCGTCCCTTGCCATTATGCGCTTTTTTCTGACCTCGCGGTCGGCCGTGACAAAAAGAACCTTTTGACACATTTTGTCGCTTCCGCTTTCGTAAAGGGTCGGTGCGTCAAGCATTATGATTTTTGCGCCGTTTTTTTCAAAGGCACTTATTTTGTCGAGAATACGTTTTGTTATGACCGGGTAGGTTACGGCGCCGAGCATGGAAAGGGAGTTTGCGTCGGAAAAGGCTTTTTTTGCAAGGGCGGGTCGGAAAATTTCGCCGTCCCCGCCGAGAATGTCCTCGCCGAACCGTTCGCAGAGCAGCGCCTTGACCTCCCTGTCAAAAAGCACCTCGTGAGCCACCTTGTCGGCGTCGATGCTGTCAAAGCCGAGCAGCTTTCCTATATCCACCAGCTTGTCTTTGATTTCATCGTGCAATGATCTTGAATCTCTAGAAGAAACAGGCTCCTGAGAAATAGAAATTGCGTCGGTAGTGGGGACGTCCTTTTCTGCAAGAGGAAGAATTTCGTCCCACAGAAAATAGTCGACTGCCAACAAATCCGAATCAGCCGCGCCTGCTTTTTTCAGAGAGGATGCAATCTCCTTTGCAATTGCACATACTTCAGTATATTTCTTCCCGGTGTATTGGTAGTTGTACTTGGGCATATTCGGAATCCCCAAGTAGCCGTAACAAAGAATTGTTGTCTTGTTGAATACGATGTACTCCTGCGGATTCATATAGGAAAGCAGTTCGCTGATCGTAGCAGGCCCCATACCTTTCACAGATTTCAGAAAAATATCCCACCGCTTCTCTACAGAGGCAGATCCGTACAACAGGTCGGCTAACTGCTTTTTAAGCGTAGAAAAGCCATTATCTTCAATCAGCTTATCGACAACATATTTTTTGTTTCCCCACATCAGCACTGCCCAAAGTTTGCTAATATACTCAAGAAAATCTTCTTCAGTCATTGCCAAGAGCTTATCTTTGGTGAAGGATTGGTAGTATGCTTTTCGTTCTTTCCGTTCATTCCAGTTTTCTTCATAATATGCCGCATTGGTGGATTGCTTTTTTATAAACGCCTGAATTGCTATAGAAAGCTTCTGTGTGTCCATACTCACTCCTCCATATTATCCGTCCAAAGCTCGCACTGCGTCATAACAGTTTGAACAGCATCGTCCATCCCTTCGGGCGGATACTTATGTTTTTTCAAAAGGCGTTTAATCAGCATGCGCATTCTTGCCCTTGCCTGTTCACGCCTGTTCCAGTCAATCGTGCGGTTCTTGCGAAGGGTTTCAGCAAGTTCCTTGGTAATGGCGATCAATTCATCATTTTCATAAAAATCTTTGATTGCCTGTGGCTTTGTCAGCGCATCGTAGAATGCTAACTCATCCGCCGTGAGGCCAAGTTCTTTGCCTTCGTTGTGCGCAGCGGCGATCTGCTTGGCAAGCTTCATCATCTCATCAATGACCTGCTCATTTGTCAGCATACCGTTCAGATAGGCGTTCATCGCCCGCTGCATAATCTCGCTGAATTTTTCGGATTTGACCACATTTGTCCTGCGGTAAATCTGAACCTGCTCGGCGATCAATTTTTTCAGCAATTCTACGGCGAGATTCTTTTCCTTCATCTTGGAGATTTCTTCAAGGAACTTCGGATCAAACAGAGAAAATTCGGAGTTAACATCAGAAAACAGATTGATGACGCCGTCACTCTTGATGCTCTGCTTCAAAAGCTCATTGATCCGGGCATTCATCTCCGGGAGAGAAATCTTTTGCCCACCGCCCTGATTAGTCAGCCGAATGACAAGGACACGGACAGACTCGAAGAAGGCTGCTTCGAACCGCATCGGCTCATCTACCAAGGAAGAACAGAGAGACAGTGCTTGGTGAAGCATCAGTGCCTCCTTGAGGAAAGCATCCCGGTCCTTCTCCAACTCCCGACCCATTATGAAGTTCACAGCGCCGCTGATTGTTTTTGCCCGCTCAAGATCCGTGCCGGACATAAACTTTGAGTAGTCGTAGTGATGGAACAGATCTTGGCATATAGAGAGCTTTTCGAGGAACTTGGGATATGCAACCTTTGCGACATCGGTATCGCCATAGTTCTTTTTATCCCGTACCGTATAGTCGGTCATTGCCTGCTTCAAGGCGGAAGCGATACCTACATAGTCGACGACAAGACCGCCTTCCTTATCACGGAAGACTCGATTGACACGGGCAATGGCCTGCATCAGGTTGTAGCCTTGCATCGGTTTGTAGACATACATTGTTGCAAGGGATGGCACATCAAAGCCCGTCAGCCACATATCTACGACAATAGCAATTTTCAGGGGGCTGTCATTATCCTTGAATTTCTGTGCCAGTTCGTCTTTGTGGTGTTTGTTTCCGATGATTTTGCGCCATTCTTCCGGGTCTTTGTTGCTCTCGGTCATTACAACGGCGACTTTTTCCGTCCACGCCGGACGCAGTTCGAGAATGCGGTTGTATATCTTCATAGCGATGGCACGAGAATATGCAACGATCATCGCTTTTCCTGTAAGCAGGTTTGCACGGTTATTTTCGTAGTGGTCAAGAATGTCGCAGACTAACGAATTGATGGTCTGCTCGTTGCCCAAAACCGCCTCCATCTGGCCGAGCTGTTTTTTACTTTGCTCGACAACCTGTGGATCGGCGTTATTGGCCATAATATCATATTCAGCATCAATGAGGCGCAAGGTGGCTTCATCCAAATGCAGTTTGATAACACGACTTTCGTAGTAGACCGGGCGTGTTGCACCATCCTCGACAGCCTGCGTCATATCGTAGATGTCAATGTAATCGCCGAACACCTCACGGGTGCTGCGATCTTTGGAAGAAATCGGCGTGCCGGTAAAGCCGATGTATGTAGCATTGGGCAAGCTGTTGCGGATAATGCGAGCCGTGCCAACAACACGCTTGGCGACTTCTTCGCCATCCTCGTTTGTTGTGATTTTGATTTTTTCCGCAAGTCCGTACTGCCCACGATGTGCTTCATCTGCCATCACGACAATATTGCGGCGCTCAGAAAGCGGCTCGTGGGATTCCTCAAACTTCTGCATTGTAGTAAAGATAATCCCGTTTGCCTGTCTGCCGGCAAGCAGCGACTTCAAATGCTCTCTACTTTCTGCGTGGATAGGTTCCTGCCGCAGAAATTTTTTGCATTTGGCAAACTGGCCGTAAAGCTGATCGTCAAGGTCGTTGCGGTCGGTAAGCACAACGATCGTGGGACTGTCCAAGGCATCTTGCAGTAGATGCGCATAAAAAACCATAGATAACGACTTTCCGCTGCCCTGTGTATGCCAAAAAACACCGCCCTTGCCGTCGTTCACGGTTGCGTGCTTGGTAGATTCGATGGCCTTTCTTACTGCAAAATATTGATGGTATCCGGCAAGAATTTTGTAGCTTTTGATACCCTCGTTTGAAAAGCAGATAAAGTTCTTGATAATATCCAACAAGCGATCTTTTTGGAACAACCCTTCAAAGAAGGTGTCAAACTGTGCATACTGGGTATTTTCATAACTGCCGTCTTTTGTTTTCCACTCCATAAAACGATCTTCACCTGAGGTGATCGTTCCTGCCTTGGAAGTAGATTGATCGCTCATCACACAGATGGCGTTGTAAATGAACATCGACGGAATTTCCTGCATATAATTCCGAAGCTGCCGATAGGCCTCAGAAGCGTCTGTTTCCTCACGGGAGGGGGATTTTAGTTCAACAAGAACAACAGGCAAGCCGTTAAGAAAGAGAATAATATCCGGACGCTTGTTGCTGTTCTCAATGAAGGTCCATTGATTGGCAACGATAAAGGAGTTGTTTTCGGGGTGGGAATAGTCAGCGAGATACACAATGCCGGAACGCTCCTCGCCTTTTTCTAAGTAGCGGACCGGAATGCCGCTTTGCAGGTACTCCATAAATTCGGCGTTCTTCTGCACAAGCTCGCCATTTTCAAAGTTGCGCAGCTTGAATAAAGCGTCGTTAATGGCGTCAGCAGGTAAGCCCTTGTTCAGACTATACAAAGACTCCTCCAATACAGTATCATAGAGCGGGCTCTTAAAGTCCCGTTCCACATCTGGGCCATAAACATACTCATAGCCCAAATCGTTTTTGAAAAGCTCGATTATAGCGTTTTCATAATCAGCTTCTGTGTTATATCCCGGCATATTTACTTCCCACCTTTTATATTGGTTGCAGTATAATCATTTACTGCTTGTCTCAGGCAAGTGGTAATCTGTACAGCTTTTTCTTTTGCTTCTTTTTTATCCTTGAGCTTTACAAAATAATAACCTGAGATAGACATTCGAAGCTTGCTTATGACTGCATCTCGTTTATACCAATCAACAGCGAAATTGCTTTGAATGATTCCTTTTAGATCTTCAATTTCTTCTGGCTTGGCTATACCACTCAAAAGATTAGACAGATTAGAGAGAATATAGGTGTTCAAGGATTCATCGTCAATATTTTGAGGCGTACTATCTGCTTTTGCATGTGTGTCATACTTCTCAAAATCGGCAACTGCTTGTACATTTCCGCTATTTATATATTTGATATAACTGAGCTGGTGCTCCAATTCAGGAAACAGGGTTGCTTCGTTAATGTTGTACAGGTCAAGCTCTTTCAGGATTTCTTCCTTATTTTCACCACGAATGAAGAAGAATTCTTTTTCAAATGCATTCCGCAGATCGCCCCTCGATTTGGATATAACTGATTTTGCTATATCAGCGACGCCTGAAACAGAAAAGAGACTGGCTAAGAGGAATACACCGCTTTGCTTTCTTAATCGCTCATTCGTATATGTAGGAGTGACCATATAGTTTTCCTGAACAATCTTTGCAAACTCTTGAAACCCGTTTTGCGTGGACCACTTTTTCCTTGTTTCTTCGTCGATTATATGATCCCGCTTTAATCTGGCAAGGACATTCGCAACCGTGTTTTCTTTTGAAAGATCGTAATTTGCTAATGCGGAGACGATTTGAACTTCAAGATCCGTTGGCAAAGAGGGATAGTAGTTTCGGGTGTAGTAAATCACTCCGTATGGCTCGTGTTTTTCCTCACCGTCATCGTCAATATAAGATTCCTCGCCGTGACATTTACAAGCGAAGTACAGTGCTACCAGCGGGTTTGTGGTCAGATCCAACAGCCTTGTACACATTCCATAGTGTTGATACTTTGTCATAATGTCAAAAGTCGTATGAAATTCTTTGAATTCTGCCGGGATTTTTTGCAAAGGAATCTGCATAAGCCGGTGCTCTATACTAAGCATATTGTTTCTAAATATGCTCGGCTCAATATCCCAAAATTCTGCATCCTGCCCGCGAAAATATAGCTCAGTGGAGGTACCATCATCAGATTCCTTCAGTGCTTTTACAGCGCTGATAAACGAACTGACAGAATCAATCTCGGTCAGCTCGCCAACTTCTAGTTCTTTATAAGCCAATGTGTTACCTCCTCTTTAGCGCAGCAACTATAGTGTGTGCCATTGTATTCCCAATGAATAAGTTTTTTTCGTGTATGGGATAGGTAAATGATAATTTAGAGCAGCAGGCAAGAGCACTCTACCAACGAATGTTTATTGATAACCCTGTATCCGGGGGATATATGGGTACCCTCAGCGACATCGCAGACATTACAATGGGACAGTCCCCAAATGGAAGTAGTTATAACGAAGATGGCAACGGTGCGGTTTTCTTTCAGGGACGAGCTGAGTTTGGATTCCGTTTTCCGTCTGTCCGTTTGTATACAACCGAACCAAAGCGAATGGCTTGCGCAAATGACACTTTAATGAGTGTTCGAGCGCCTGTTGGTGATTTGAATGTCGCTTATACAGATTGTTGCATTGGTCGAGGGCTTGCTGCCATACATTCAAAGAGCAATCAGCAGTCATTTGTCCTTTATACTATGTTCTCCCTCCACAAGCAGTTGGATGTGTTTAACGGAGAAGGAACTGTTTTTGGCTCGATCAATCGAACCTCATTAACCGAACTGCCGATTTTTATCCCATCAGATAGAGAAATCGTAAAATTCGAGGCTATTGTTGCGCCTATAGACGCTGCTATCCGGAATAATTACGAGGAAATTTGCCGCCTAGAAAAAATCCGTGACGCTCTTTTACCCAAACTAATATCCGGCGAACTGGATGTATCCGCCGTCGAGCTTTAAGCCGCTAAATTATCATTTATCTTTCTATTTGCGGCGATTTTATCATCCAAAGATTTCAGAATTCCGGATATGGATTGCTGTGTTTCTAAGTCTGGAACTTTGACCATCAGCGTTTGAAGGACATCCGTCTGAACTCTTTGTCTGCCCGATGAACCAACCATAGACTTGATTGCAGGTCCTCTTACTATGGAACTGGTAACGAGGTAGTAAAGAAAATCAGAATCACACCCGTCTTTTGCTCTGAATACAATGTATTCGGTGGAACCAAATCCGACCTCACCATTTTCGAGTACGCTAACCTTTGCAGTTTTGCCATTTTCAAGACACGGTGTAATGCGAGCCATTATGGTGTCTCCGTTACGAAATTTTGTACCACCGGAATATGGTTCTAATTCAAATCCGGGTACATCTCTACAAAATGGCTGCAATTTATCCATTGAAATCTTTTTTGCAATGCTTCCTTTTTTGAGTGTCTCACGAGGATTAAATTCGGCAATCTCGTCTAACCTTTTTTCAAACCATTTAGCCACTTCATTCACCATCCTATCCGATATATTTTCTGTGTGCCAGTTTTACATTACTCTGCTTAACCATTGCGTATTGCAGGGTTGTGTCAATTCGCTTATGCCCAAGCAACTGCTGAAGCTGCTCAATGGGCATTCCCTTATCTATCGCCATTGTGGCCAGAGTTCGGCGGAATTTGTGCGGATGCACTTTGTGTACGCCCAACTGCCTGCCCAATTCCCGTAATCTTGTTTCGACGCCGCCTATGGATAGGCGGTTGAAAGGTGCTTTCAGAGAAACGATCAGTGCCGGATTATCATCATTGCGGCCTTCCAAATAGGCTCGCAGGTGCAGCTTCGTTCGGGCGTCAAAGTAGACCATTCGCTCTTTGTCTCCTTTACCGAACACCACGCACTCCCGCTCTGCAAAATCCACATCATCCCGGTTTAGAAGCACCATTTCTCCAACACGCATTCCGGTTGAAGCAAGCAGGTCGATCATCGCCAAATCCCGCATTTCAGAGCAGCTATCCCGCATCAGCTCAAGGGTTTCGTCAGAGTAGGTTTCCTTGATATTTGACGCTGTTTTGACCTTATGTATCCGGCGAACGGGGCTTTTAAGAATATAATCCTCATCTTCCAGCCAAGAGAAGAACGATGAAAGAATACGCCGAATGTTATCTATGGTTACTCGGCTGGAATGTCGTTCCCGCTGATAATTCGTCAGGTACTGGCGAATATCCTCTGTCACGATCTCTTTGATTGGCTTCCCGATACCGTCAAGCATCGCCTGTGTGGTGGCCTGATAGTAATTCAGTGACTTTTCGGAACAACCCTCAATACGCTTGGCGGCAAGAAAAAGTGCTAAAAGGTCTTGCTCCTGCTCCTTGGTCCTGCCATCGGAAGGACTAATGTCATAATCCCACAGAGTGTGCAGCAAAACCTCTTGCAGCTTTTCGACTTGTGCGTTGTTCAGGTATGAAAGCATATCTGTAACAACAGTTTGAATCAATTTTTTCCTCATTGTTGTTCTCCTTTTCCAAAAGAGAACGATACACAGCGGCTGTTCCTTTGTTAAATCTCTCGCCACTGATGAGAGCAATATACAGTCAGTTATATAGGTCTAAATCGTCGTGATCTTCTCCGTCATAATGATTGTAATAGTGGAACCCGTCTTCAAGTGGCTTTTTGCAGTCACAGCAAACATCCCAGTATCCAAATTCTTCGTTTTCGGTGAAAATAGCACTCTGTTGACGACATTTACAATATCCAATTTTTTCAATAGGAACACCTTTGAAGTATTGCACCTAATACCCCCCTTTTTAAGCTAAATGATAATTTAGCGGCTTAAAGCTCGACGGCGGATACATCCAGTTCGCCGGACATCAGCTTAGGCAAAAGGCTGTCCCTCAAACCCGCCAATGTTCGATTCTGTGTTTCTAAAACTTTCTGCTGCTCAAATATCGGCAAACAGAAGTTGTTGAATTCTTGTATGGTTTTGCTGTCCGGAACGATTGCAGGAACAGACTTCATTGTTCCTCCGGAAACTTCTTTGAATGTTGAACCGGACGCTAGTCTTTCAATCATTGATAGATTCTGCTTCAAGTAGTAATAGACATAAGCGGTACCAATTTCAGCATTAGGAACAACCGACTTAAAACCCTGATTCGTCGTGATATTTCCAGCAGCAATAGCAATATAACCGATGGGGGCACGGGATGAAAACAAAACTGTTCCTTCGGGCATGACAGTCGCACTGCTGTTTTTTAGTCCAAGCTCGGTAATGTCGCTTTCGCCGTGAGTTATGAATTTTGATCTATTAATTGATAAATCCTTCGGGGTTATCCAAGCAATCCCGTTCTTAGTATAGTATTCCGGCCTTGCTTTGGAGGGTGTGCTTCCGCCAATAACAGTTCCCAAATTGCTAATGGTACCTGTTTCCCAACTCGGATCAGTATTAGTAATGAACAGTTCCTGGAATAACGCCTGAGCTTGCTGCTCTAAATTATCATTTATCGAATTATTTGTTGTAATTTTATCATCGATGAGCTGCAAAATACTTGCGATTTTCTCCTGAATCGGCAGTGGTGGAAGCGGAATGTTCATTTTCAAGAAGTGCGATTTTGGCAACTGCGGTTGTGCACTACCACTTTGCACAGCCATTATTTGCTTTTGAAACCACTCACTTCTCAAAACCTGATATAAGTACTGATTGCTAATATTGTTGGCGCATCGTATTATCAACATTCCAGAATTAATCCTAATATTCTCATAAGGGACTTGTGGAGAATACAGCGCAACATTACCAACTGTCCCGCGGGTAGTAATTACAATATCACCTCGACACAACCTGCCATTGTTCAACAGGGCATCCTTTCTTTGACTAATAAACTGTGTTTCAGAAAAACTGAATCCCGATTTTGTAACATTTTTTGCAGAAAGGAATAAGCAAAATCCGGTGCTAAGTAGTTCGTTTTGATGAGGATAATTCTTGCCCCTATCGCCATCAATCACATCTATGCCAGTGCTCTCCAACTGAACAACATCAAACTTCATACCCAATCGCCCCCAGTTTTTTGCGGATTTCATCCTCCAGCTCGTGGGACTTTTTGAACATATCCGAAAGTTCAGAAGTCAAACGGGTCATTTTTTCCTCAAAAGGCTCGCCGTCGTCCTCAACTTCTTCGATACCCACATATCGGCCCGGAGTCAGGATAAAGTCCTGCTTTTCAATCGCCTGAAGGTCTGCCACAGCACAGAAGCCCTTTACATCTTCCAAGGTCCCTTCCTGAAAAGCCTCAAAGGTATCTGCTAATTTTTGAATGTCCTCATCGGTAAAATCTCTGTGTTTCTTATCGACCATATGTCCCATCTTTCGGGCGTCGATAAAAAGCGTCTTGCCCTTTTGCTTTTTATTCTTGCTGATAAACCAGAGGGGGACGGGAATGGTCACGCTATAAAAAAGCTGTGTCGGCAGAGCTACAATTCCCTCCACAAGGTCAGCCTGAATGATGCGTTTTCTGATTTCCCCCTCACCGCTGGTTTGAGTGGACAGCGCACCATTTGCAAGAACAAGACCTATCTTGCCGTTGGGGGCGAGGTGGTGGATCATATGTTGAATCCACGCATAGTTGGCGTTACCGGCGGGGGGCGTACCAAACTGCCAACGCACATCGTCCTTCAGCTTTTCCTGTCCCCAGTTGGAGAGATTAAACGGTGGATTTGCCATAATGAAATCTGCTTTCAGCGTGGGGTGGAGGTCATTAAAGAAAGTGTCTGCCTGATACGGTCCGAAGTTGGCGTCGATACCACGGATCGCCATATTCATCTTCGCCATTTTCCAAGTATCGGCGTTTGACTCTTGCCCATAGACTGAGATCTTCCCCCGGTTTCCTCGATGTGCTTCTATGAAATCGGCTGACTGAACGAACATACCGCCAGAACCACAGCAGGGATCGTACACACGGCAATTTTCGTAAGGCTTTAGAATTGCAACAATCGTTTTAACGATACTTTCCGGCGTGTAGAACTCGCCGCCCTTAACACCTTCGTATGCAGCAAACTGCTGAATGCAATACTGATATGTTTTACCAAGCAGATCCTTGTTTTCTTTGGTATCGCTCATATCCATATTGGTGAACAGGTCAACCACATCGCCCAAAACACGCTTGTCCAAATCTGGGCTTGCATAGTTTTTAGGCAGCACATTTTTCAGGCTTTTGTTCTCTGCTTCAATAGCCCGCATTGCATTGTCTATGAGTGTGCCAATTTCAGGAGTATGAGCGGCAGAAGCAATTTTACTCCACCGGGCATCCTCCGGTACGAAGAAAATGTTATCTTCGGCGTATGCATCACGATCATCCTCGAAACCGTCGCCCTCAGCAACAAGCTCCTGATAACGCTTTTCAAAAGCATTGGATATATAACGCAGGAAAATAAGTCCTACGATCACTTTTCGGTATTCTGCTGCGGGGATGTGCCCCCAAAGGACACACGCAGCGTCCCAGATTTGTTTTTCAAAGCCGATTGTGGCGTTGTTTCCGTTAGCCATATAAATATGTCCCTTTCTTCTTGCTATATCAGCTTATCATTCCGATGAATTCTAGTGTGGGGGAAATTAAATCTTTGCTTATAACCTTCCAGCCATGCACCATTAAAAATGCTAATCAATATTTCCTGGAATCAATGATTCTAAAGTGCTTGTCATTTGTTCAAATTCACGCTTTTCTTTCGCAGACATTTTGACAGGATACGCTCTTGCAATATCTTCAATGCTTTTCTTTATTTTGAAAGCTTCTGCGGGTTGCTTTAGAATTCTGAGCTCTGTTTTTATTGATTCTTTTGCGGATATTTCATTGATTATTTGTTTCATAAATTTGGAAATTTCGCTGTTTGCAGAATAATCAGCAGGCGCATAAAAGTTTATACGCCCATCACTAAACAACTGGTAAACTTTTCCTCTGTTATCTTTTTGGGGATCAAAAACACCGATAGAATAGCCGCCCTTGCTTTTTACTAATCGCATGCAAGGAATATCGGTTGCGCTATCGCCTATGTAAACTATATTTTCATAGGGAATTCTCAACAATTCATCAGGCATGCTGTCATTAACTCTTTCATCGTATTCTTCAAGAAAGCCTTTCGCAATACGGAATATAAATTGAGTCTTATTCGTGTAATTGATCGCTTGTGCTGGCCATTTTGCGACGCCATCTGCGGAATAAAGATATGTGGAGGCATATATTTGTTTAAAGTACTGAGCGATTTCGCTTCCCTCGATTATTTCTTTAAGTCCTGAAGAAATAATATAATGTTCCAGTTCAATTCCTTTCTTTTCGGCATATTCATTCATTCGCTTGAACCAAGTTTTGACGCCTTTATAAAGCTCTACATCCGCACCGATTTTTCTGAAGTACTCACGCTTAAGAGACTTCCGTTTGAACTCAGAATATCTTATCAATTCGTGCATCCACGCCAAATTCGTGTCCATTAGATTATCTTTTGCAAGTTTATTGTAGGACTGCCAAAACTCGCTTTTATCTATTCCAAAAGATGGAATGAGCGTAAATGTTTGCATATCATCGGGTGATAAGGTCTTGTCGAAATCATAGCAAATAGCCATTTTAGGTTTCTTGGCTCTGATTTCATCATTCATTTTTTCGTACAATTCCGTGCTTTCGCTCATTTTGCAAATGCCTCCTTTTAAATGTTGTATTTCCCGTTGTTATTATAGTTGTAACTGAGTTTTTAATGTAGGCTTACCAAGGGTCGTTTCCGGTCAAACTAGCACTTCCCATTTGCCGTATCGCTTGCCGCTCTCTCTGCGGATATAGTTTTTATCTTGCAGCGACTTCATAATTCGCTTTACACTTCTGATTGATTTGTCGGTGATGTCTGCAAGCTCCTGCTGCTTGATGGTTGGATTTTTCTTTATTAAATCCAGCACAGCCAATTCTTCTAAAGTGC
>ERZ827520.3533-NODE-3533-length-12652-cov-3.947130_pt1 | contig 12652 bp, 9 predicted proteins | sample MGYA00519581_ERZ827520 | MGnify/ENA primary metagenome ERZ827520 (study PRJEB31778, sample SAMEA3449339) | human gut metagenome | biome: human gut; feature: human-associated habitat; material: faeces | place: United Kingdom | collected 2010/2012 ...
GTAGTCGTTGTCGGCAAAGCGCGCCTCGGTCTTGAAGGTGTAGGTGTTGAGCCAGTCAATGAGCGGCAGGTCCATGCCCATGCCGAGCATGGGATACTGCGGCGCGTGCAGGTGCATATCGACGAACGACGGCATGATGAGCTTGTCGCCGTAGTCGATGACCTCAGCGTCGACATGCTGCGGCACAGCCTTTTCGACGCTTTTGATCGTGCCGTCGTCATCAAGCACGAGGCAGCCGTGCTCGATGATCTCAAGCGCGCCGAGCGCGGGCGCGGAGATGAGATGGCCTTTGAGGATCTTCATGCTGCTTCACTCCTTTTCGGTAAAAACTGCAAAAGAAAAAGCGTCCCCCCGGAAAATCCTCCGGAGAAACACCCATAGCAGAGCCTTTCGGCGGCTCCGTAGAAACTTTCGCGCCATGTCAGCGAAATTATATGAGCTTTTTTCTCTTCTATATATGGAGCATAGCACGCGAAAGGAGAAAAAGCAAGCGAAAGCGCGCGGCAAGGCATGGTCATATCGCGCCCACTGCGCACATAGGATTGTCCCAAGAGGTGAAATGCGATGCAAAAGAAACATTTGGGGCGGATGCTGTGCTCGTTTGCGCTTTCGGCGCTCACGCTGTGGGGTGTGAGCGTTACCACGGCGGCAAAAGATGCGCGCGCCGCGCTGCGCTCGCTTCGGGAGGAGAGCCTGGGCGTGATGCTGCTGCGCCACGAGCGCGGAGACGGCGGAGAGGAGTATCTCAGCATGCAGACGTCGCTTGCCCTGCGCGCTGCGCCGCTGCTGCGCGGGGAGGACGAGCGCATCGCGCAGGCGTGGTCAACGGAGCTTACGCAAAAGCCGGACGACGGCGCGGCGGGCGATGCGCAGGACAACGAGGGCACGGTGCTTACGCAGGAGAAAACGCCCGACGAGGTCGCCGTGACGGAAAACGGCGTGCCCGCGCGCACACTCAAGGCGTCCGATCCCTCGGGCTACACGGTGTTCGGCAATGTGTACATCAACAACGGCTCGGACGCCGCGCTCGACGCGTCCATGCTCGGCGCGGATTATGCTGCTTGTCTCGGCGCGGACGAGCCGCAGGTGCTCATCATTCACACCCACGGCACCGAGAGCTATACCATGCCGCCGGGGCAGGAGTACGATGTGTCCGACACATTTCGCACGCTGGACACGAACTGCAACATGATCCGCGTCGGCGACGAGATGGCGCGCACGCTGACCGAGTGCGGCATCAGCGTGGTGCACGACCGTGCGCTTTACGATTACCCAAGCTATTCGGGCGCTTATAACCGCTCGCTCGCCTCCATCGAGCGCTATCTTGAAAAGTACCCCTCCATTTCGTTTGTGCTCGACGTGCACCGCGACGCGGTGCAGGACGCGAACGGAAACCAGTTCAAGCTCCTCTGCGGCGAGGACGCCGGCGCGGCGCAGCTTGAATTTGTCATCGGCTCGAACGGCGGCGGGCTGAGCCACGATCTCTGGCGGGAAAACCTCAAGCTTGCCTGCGCCGTGCAGGAAACCCTGTACAAAGACTATCCGACCCTCATGCGCCCCGTCACCGTGCGCAACTCCCGCTACAACCAGCACATGACGACCGGCTCGCTCCTTGTTGAGGTCGGCACGGCGGGCAATTCGCTCGAAGAGGCGATCAACGCCGCGCGGATCTTTGCCGCAGGATTCGCCAAAACCCTGCAAAACGGGGAATAAACGCACCTTTGTCGCCGGAATATACGGAAAGGAAGAAAAAAAGCATAAAATCTTGTCAAAGTTGCCGTGTTGCATTCTGCACAAAAATCCTGTTAAATGGAAGTTACCATTTCAATCGAAAAATTTCGTCAGAAATTATTTTTTCAGGAGGGGTAATTCCATGGAGCTTCTTCAGGAGCGCATCCGCCGCGAGGGCAGAGTCCTGCCCGGCAACATCGTCAAGGTGGACGGTTTCCTCAACCACCGCGTTGACACCCGTCTGCTCGAGGACATCGCGGACGAGTTCGCCAAGTATTTCGACACCAGCAAGATCACGGTCGTTCTGACGGCGGAGGCCAGCGGCATCGCGCTTGCGACCATCTGCGCGCAGAAGTACGGCGTTCCCATGCTCTTTGCCAAGAAGGCCAAGAGCGACAACATCGAAAGCGGCCTCTATCAGAGCGAGGTGTTCTCTTACACCTACAAAAAGAAGGTCACGCTGCTCGTCTCTCAGGAGTGGCTGAACGCGGACGACCACGTGCTCATCATCGACGACTTCATGGCCAACGGCTTCGCTGTGCAGGGCCTTGTCGACATCGTCAACGCTGCGGGCGCGAAGCTCGAGGGCATCGGCATCGCCGTGGAAAAGGGCTTCCAGGGCGGCGGCGACCGCTTCCGCGCGAGCGGTATCCCCTACAAGGCGCTCGCCGTCATCGAAAAGGCGGACGAGAACGGCTTTGTGTTCCGGGAGGAAAATTAACTTCAAAAAAGAGAGGCTGTCCATTCGGACAGTCTCTCTTTTTTGAGTTTTGGATTGGCGCTTACAGCCGGTAAAGTTCGGGCCTTCTGTCGTGAAAGACGGGGACGGCGGCGCGGAGGGGGCGGATGCAGGAGAGGTCTAAGTCGGCGGACAAAATCTCCTCTTCCCCGCTGCCCTGCACGAGCACCGTACCGAGCGGGTCTATGACGCGCGAAAAGCCGCCGTAGACCGTGCCGTCACGCTCGCCGCAGGCGTTGCAGGAGACAAGAAAAAACTGGTTTTCGATGGCGCGGGCGGCGGTGAGCGTCTCCCAGTGATACTGCCGCGCGGCCGTCCACTGGGCGGGCAGAAAGATGACTTCCGCCCCGCGCAGCGCAAGCGTGCGCCAGAGCTCGGGGAAGCGCAGCTCATAGCAGATGAGAAGGCCGCAGCGCACGCCGTCGAGCGTGAAGGTGACGAGATGGTTCCCGGGGGTGTAGACCTCGTGCTCGCCCATGGGCGTGAAAGGGTGCGTCTTGTCGTATTCTGCAAGGCAGGCGCCCGTGCGGTCAAAGACACAGGCGGTATTGTAGATGTGCCCGCCGCGGTTGTTCGACACACTCCCCGCGATGATGTTGACGTTCAGCTCGCGCGCAAGCGGGGAAAAGCACGCGCGGACGGCCTTTGCGTTTTCATCACTCACCGCGGCAAGGTCGCCCGCGGACATGAAGCCCGTGTTCCACGTTTCGGGCAGGAGAATCACGTCGGGCGCGGTCTCGCGCGCGGCGCGGCGGATGAGCGCCTCGGCGCGGTCGAAGTTTTCTTTTCCTGCGAGCGAGCGCATATTCATCTGGACGACGCTGACTTTCATGGCAGACCCTCCGGAAGGTATTTTCTCCATTATACAAAAAGCGGGCGTGCATTGCAATGCACAGAAAAAAGACGGCCAAAGCCGTCTTTTTTCGTATCGAAGCTGTCAAAAGGCCTCGCAGAGTTTGCGCCGCGCACGGCGCAAATAATCTTGATCGTAATTTCCGACGACATGTGCGTCGGAAATTACACTTCTCGCTCCGCAAACGTGCGCGCCTGCGGCGCGTGCGCTGCAGCGGAGCGATATCTCCTCTCAACGAAGTGACGAAAGTCACTTCGTTGAAGTGCGCAGCGCTCTGATCGCGTTGAGCACGGCGAGCACCATCACGCCGACGTCGGCGAAGATGGCGGCCCACATGTTGGCAAGACCCAGCGCGCCGAGGACGAGGCACAACGCCTTGATGCCGAGGGCAAAGGCGATGTTTTCATACACGATGCGCAGGCACTTGCGTGAGATCCGGATACCCTTGGCGATCTTCATCGGGTCGTCGTCCATGAGCACCACGTCGGCGGCCTCGATGGCGGCGTCGGAGCCGCGCCCATGGCGATGCCGATGTCGGCGCGGGAGAGCACGGGTGCGTCGTTGATGCCGTCGCCGACGAAGGCGAGGCACTCGCCGCTCCCCTTTTCGCCGAGCAGCCGCTCGACCTCACTGACCTTGTCGCCCGGCAGCAGCTCTGCGCGGAAATCGTCCACGCCAAGCTCCTCTGCGACCTTGGCGGCGACCTTCTGCATATCGCCTGTGAGCATGACGGTCTTGCGCACGCCCGCGCGCCTCAGCGCGGCGATGGCCTCGCGCGCGTCGGGCTTGATGACGTCGGAGATGACGATGTGACCGGCGTATGCGCCGTCGACCGCCATGTGGACGATCGTGCCGACGCTGCGGCACTCCTGCCAGGAAATGCCAAGCTCCTCCATGAGCCGGCTGTTGCCGGCGGCGACGCTGTGCCCGTCAACCGTCGCGATCACGCCGCGGCCGCTGCGCTCTTCAATGTCCGTCACGCGCGAGCGGTCGAGTTCGCCGCCGCAGGCCTTTTGCAGGCTCTTGCTGATCGGATGCGAGGATGCGCACTCGGCGAGCGCCGCGTATGCAAGAAGCTTGCGCTCCTCCATGGGGCTGTGGTGTACGCCCGTGACCTCGAACACGCCCTGCGTGAGCGTGCCGGTCTTGTCAAAGACGACGGTCTTCGTCTTCGACAGGGTCTCAAGGTAGTTCGAGCCTTTGATGAGGATGCCCTCGCGGCTCGCGCCGCCAAGACCTGCAAAAAAGCTCAGGGGAATGCTGATGACAAGCGCGCAGGGACACGAGATGACGAGGAACGTGAGCGCGCGGTAGACCCACACGCCCCACGAGGCGGCGTTGCCCATCAAAAGATTGATGACCGGCGGAAGAATAGCCAGCGCCAGCGCGCCGTAGCACACGGCGGGCGTGTAGACGCGGGCAAAGCGGGAGATGAAGTTCTCCGAGCGGGACTTGTGGCTGCTGGAATTTTCCATCAACTCGAGGATCTTCGATACCGTGGATTCGCCGAAGGCCTTCGTCGTTCTGACCTTGAGAACGCCCGTCATGTTGATGCAGCCGCTGATGACCTCGTCGCCCGGCGTCACGTCGCGCGGCAGGCTCTCGCCCGTGAGCGCCGCGGTGTTGAGCGCGGACGCGCCCTCGACAATGCAGCCGTCGATGGGGATCTTTTCGCCCGGCTGCACGGTGATGACCGTGCCCACTTCGACCTCGTCGGGGTCGACCTGCTCGAGCTTGCCGTCGCGCTCGATGTTGGCATAGTCGGGGCGAATGTCCATGAGCGCCGTGATGCTGCGGCGGGACTTGCCGACGGCGTAGCTCTGGAACAGCTCGCCGATCTGATAGAACAGCATGACCGCGACGGCCTCGGCGTAGTCACCGCTTTTTTCGTACACGGTGAGCGCGATCGCGCCGACGGTCGCGACCGCCATGAGGAAGTTTTCGTCGAACACCTGATGGTTGCAGATGCCCTTCCATGCCTTGCGCAGAATGTCGTAGCCGATGGTGACATAGGCGGCGAAGTAGAGCACGGTGGAGACGAGCATCGGCATGGGAATGAATTTCGCGGCGAGGAACAGCGCCGCCGCGATCAGAATGCGATAAAGCATCTTTTTCTGCTTTTTCGTCATGGAAATGACCACCTTTCAAAAAGCGCCCCGGCGCCATCGTCCGGGGCGAAGGGAGAGCTTGCTTTAGAGATAGATCTCGCAGTCGTCCTCGACCTTCTTGCAGTTTTTGAGGACGGCCTTCATCACGGCCTTTGGATCCTGCCCCTCGGCGAACTCGACGGTCATCTTCTGGGTCATGAAGTTTACCACGGCGTCGGTGACGCCCTCGGTCTTCTTGGTGGCCTGCTCCATGAGGTTGGCGCAGTTTGCGCAGTCGACTTCGATCTGATAGGTCTTTTTCATGATAAGTTTCTCCTTTTTGTCGGGAAATATTTAACGATTAAGTGCTTGTTTAATCTTTCTGGCCGTACTATACTGTGGACAAAGGAAAAAGTCAAGGCGCGAGCGCGCAGCTCTTCCGTTTGGGCGAAACAAACTTCCAAACGGGATAGAAACTGCGCGCCGCGAGCGAAAAAGAAAGGCGGAAAACACGATGAGCGAACCCCATTTGCCCCACGACCACAGCGGCGGCGCGATGCTCCGGCTGCAGGAATCGGTGGAAACGGCGGGCAGCTTTCAGACCGTGGCCGACATCTTCAAGCTCCTCTCCGACAGCAGCCGCGTGCGCATTTTCTGGCTGCTGTGCCACTGCGAGGAGTGCGTCGTCGACCTCTCGGCGACGGTGGGCATGAGCCCGCCCGCCGTGTCGCACCACCTGCGCCAGCTGCGCGAGAGCGGACTTCTTATTTCGCGCCGCGTGGGCAAAGAGGTCTACTACCGCGCCGCGGAGACGGAGCAGGCGCAGCTGCTGCACCGCATGATCGAGCGTACGATGGAGATCTCGTGCCCCGAAGAGGAGAGCCGCGCCGCGTCCGGCGCGCCGCACCTTCCCCCGCTCGATGCCGAAATGCACGAGGGCGGTGCCACAGCGGAACAGCTTGCGACCATCTGCGCCGTGCACGATTATCTCACGCAGGATCTTGCAAGCCGCACCACGATTGACGAGCTCTCGCGCCGCTTTCTGATGAATCCATCGACGATGAAGGCGCTCTTCAAGTCCGTTTACGGTGCGTCCCTTGCCTCGCATATCCGCGAGCACCGTATGGCGCAGGCGGCAAAGCTCCTCACAGAGGGTGACGAGAGCATCGCACAGATCGCGCGCGCCGTCGGCTACGAGAGCCAGAGCAAGTTTTCCACCGAATTCCACAAGGCATACGGCGCACTGCCGACGGAATACCGAAAAGCGCAGAAAAGGTAAGTTAGAGGAGGTCGAACGTCCCCGCTTCCCACGGTGTTTCGCGGAAGCCGATGCGCCAGTCAACGTGGTCGACCGCCGCAAAGTGCAGCGACGAGCACGCGGTGTGGAGCTTCCCCTGCGCCGCTTCGCCCACGACGATGGCGACCGGCCCGTCCGCGCCGCCGATGATGCCGAAGCAGAAGTCGTTCTGCGCCTCGGGCGCAAAGGAAGCGGTCTCACGTCTGACCTGGCGCGGGCGGTCGCTCTCGGCGCAGTCCTCGACGAAAATCGAGTTTTCCGGCGGCTCGGGCATGAGCGTGTAACTGATGGCCGTGAAGTGCGTCGGATAGTCGAACCGCGGGTCAAGGCTCATGCGCTCGCGCGGCAATTCCTGCGGCTCGACCTCCTGCACCGTGAGAAGATACTCCATGCCGCGGTAGGAGAAGGCAAACGTATCGCCCGTCTTGTCCGCGCGAAAGCGCGGGCCGGGGACGCGCACCTCGTCCGCCGTCATCGTGACGGCGAGTGATTTGAGCTTCGGCGCGCGCTTCGTGACGAACGAGAAGGCTGCGCGGCGGATGCTCCAGCCATACGCGCGGTCGAGGCCGTAGTGCGCCATGGCGGGCTCCGCGTCGACACAGAAGCCGGGCTGCTCCGGCAGGAAAATGACGCCGCAGCCGTGACTCGTGCGGAGCGTTGTGCCGTTCAGGGTGAGGCTTGGGGAAAAGTCAAGGCTGAGCGGGTGCTCGCGCTCCATCTGCTCGCGCTCGTCGCGCGTAAAGTTGATAGGCTCGTCGCTTTCTGGGTCGATGCCCCACCTTTCCATGAAATCGCGCAGCGTTTTTGCCTCCGCGCGCAAGCAAAAGTCGACGACGATGCCCTTCGAGCAGACGTAAACGGACGGCACGAACCAGTCGCGCCCCGCCCACGAAAACCACTTTTGTACACTCATCTCCCTGCCCGCGCGCTCGCGGCCCTCATGTCCCCAGAAGCTGCCGCCGAAGTAGACCTTCCAGTCCTCTTTTTGTTCGGGGGCGTCGCCGTTCATCTCGGGGTCGTAAAAGTCCTCGGTGAATTTGAGCTTGCTGAGATCAAAGGACGCTTGCAGCTTGTGCAGATAGTGCCACGGCTGCGCCATCGGCGTGAGGGAAAAGACTGTGGAAATCTGCGAGAGCACCGCCTTCTGCTCGTCCGTCGGCGGATTCTCGGCAAGGAAGGCGTCGAATTGCGCCTCGTCCCACTGCCACGCCTGCTCGAGCGCCGCGCTGTCGCCGGTCGCGAGCAGCAGGCGCAGAAAATCGCTGAAATCGCGCGCGATGACGTGCACGCAGTCCCTGCCGCCGTTCATCGGGCTCACGGCGAAGACCATCTCGCCAAAACCGCGCACAAAGCAGAAGTGGATGCCGTCCACGCCCGCCCAGCCGAAGATAGAAGCGCCCTTGGGCGTGCAGAAATAGGGATCGTTGTCCTCCTGCCGCATCACGCTGAGGGGCGATAAGTCGATATTTTTGCGCAGAAATTTCTGATAAAACGCCGCCATGGAAAGCCCTCCTTTGGAGTTCAGGTTTTCCATAGCATACCACACGGGTGCGAAAAAGTCACCGGAATTGCGAAAGCTGTGGATTTTTCGCGGCGGAAAGCCGCGCGCGGCCTTGCCACGTTCTCGCGAACATGATATACTATATTGCTAAACTATCGAGATTTGGAAGGAGATTTCCCTTGGAACGGAATGAAGTCATCGTCAGCGAGCAGGAGCTTGCAAGACAGAAGGAATTTACGCGCAAGATGCGCGAGATGAATGACCGCCGCACCCGTACGCCGCTTGCGCTAGTCGACACCTTCGGCTGCCAGCAGAACGTGGCCGACGGCGAGGTGCTCATGGGCATGCTGCGCGAGATGGGCTACGAGCTCACGCGCGACGAAAATCAGGCCGACGTCATCCTGCTCAACACCTGCGCCATCCGCGAGCACGCGGAAAAGCGGGTCTACGGCCACCTTGGCAGACTCAGCCACACGAAGGCCGCAAAGCCCGATCAGATCATCTGCCTCTGCGGCTGCATGGCGCAGCAGAAGGTCGTGGCCGACAAGGTGAAAAACTCCTACCACCACGTTGACCTGGTGCTCGGCCCGCAGGCCGAGTGGCGGCTCCCCGAGCTGCTGCACGAGGTATATACGAAGAATAAGCGTGTCTTTTCCATCGAGGACGAGCACGGCCGCATCGCCGAGGATCTTCCCATCGTGCGCGAGGGCGGCGTGCGCGCGTGGGTCAGCATCATGTACGGCTGCAATAACTTCTGCTCGTACTGCATTGTGCCCTACGTGCGCGGACGCGAGCGCAGCCGCGAGCCGGAGAAGATCATCGAGGAGTGCCGCGGCCTCATCGCCGAGGGCTACAAGGAGATCACCCTCCTCGGCCAGAACGTGAACAGCTACGGCAAGGACTTGGGCACCGATTACGACTTTGCAGACCTGCTCGCCGCCATCAACGCCATTCCCGGTGACTATTGGCTCCGCTTTATGTCGAGCCAGCCGAAGGACGCGACCAACAAACTTTTCGACACGATGGCACGCTGCGAGCACGTTGCAAAGCAGCTCCACCTCCCCGTCCAGTCCGGGTGCGACCGCGTTCTGAAAGCGATGAACCGCCCCTATACGCGCGCAAAGTACGAGGAAATGATCGCCTACGCGCGAAGCGTCATGCCAAGCATGGTGCTCACGAGCGACGTCATCATCGGCTTCCCGGGAGAGACCGAGGACGAAGCGATGCAGACTGTCGATCTTGTAGAAAAGACGCAGTTCGACGCGCTCTTCACCTTTATTTTCTCCCCGCGTCCCGGCACGCCGGCGGCGAAGATGGACGACCCCGTCTCGCGCGAGGAAAAGCAGGTCTGGTTTGAAAAGCTCGTCGACGCGCAGAACGCCATCAGCGCGAAAAAGCACGCGTCCTACATCGGCAAGACCGTCAAGGTGCTGGTCGACGGCGAGAGCGACGATGCTGAATTTCCCCTCGCCGCGCGCACGGAGGGCAACCGCCTTGTGCGCATGAAGGGCGACAAGGCCCTGATCGGCACCTTTGCCAAAGCGAAGATCACCGACAGCAACACCTGGGCGCTCTACGGCGAAGCGGTAGAGGAATAAAAAAAGGGGGGCTTTTTGATGAAAGTCGTCATTTTGATGGAAAACAGCACGTGCAGAGACACCGTCGCCTGCGCCCACGGCCTGTCGATGTATATTGAGACCGACAAGCACAAAATTCTTTTCGACATGGGGCCCGACGCGCAGTTTATCGACAATGCCAAGGCGCTCGGCGTCGATTTGACACAGGTCGACATCGCCTTTTTGTCCCACGCGCACAACGACCACTGCGGCGGCCTCGAAGCGTTCTTGAAGCTGAACGACCGCGCCAAGGTCTATATGCAGAAAGCCGTCTGGGGCCAGTACTACGTCGTCACGCCCAGCAAGTGCGCCTACATCGGCATGGACGCGGTGCTCAAGAATTACGAGGACTGCTTCGTTCTCTGCGATGGCGTGCAGAAGCTTGACGAAGAACTGACGGTTTTCTCCGCCGTTCCGGGCCGCGAGCTGTGGAGCGGCGCGAACGACACGCTGCGCGAGAAGATCGGTGAGGACTATCCGCGCGACACGTTCCGCCACGAGCAGGATCTATTGGTCACGGAAAACGGCAAGACCGCGCTGTTCGCGGGCTGCGCGCACTGCGGCATCGTGAATATCCTGAAAAGCGCCGAGGACGTGCTCGGCAGAGCGCCCGACGCGGTGTTTGCGGGCTTCCACCTCTATAACCCCTCGCTCGGCAAGAGCGAGCCGGACGCACTCGTGGACGCCGTGGGCGAAAAGCTGCGCGGCGACAAGGTCGCGCACTACTTCACGGGCCACTGCACGGGCAAGGAAGCCTATGAAAGATTGAAACGTAAGCTCGGCGACCGCCTCGGCGAAATGCCCGCGGGCTCCGACTTTACCGTGTAAATTTTAGATTTTAGAGAGAAAGAAAGCGAGGACGAATCATGGCCGAGATCACGCCGATGATGAAGCAGTATTTGGAGATCAAGGAACAGAATAAGGATTCGATCCTCTTTTTCCGCTTGGGCGACTTCTACGAGATGTTCAACGAGGATGCTCAGCTCGCCTCGCGCGAGCTCGATTTGACGCTGACGACCCGCGACCGCGGCAAGGCGGCGGAGGATCAGACGCCGATGTGCGGCATTCCCTATCATTCGAGCGACGCCTACATCGCGCGCCTGATCGCCAAGGGCTACAAGGTCGCCATCTGCGAGCAGACCGAGGACCCTGCGCTCGCCAAGGGCCTTGTCAAGCGCGATATCATCCGCGTCATCACGCCCGGCACGGTCATCGACAGCGCATGCCTCGACGACCGGCGCGGCAACTTCCTCTGTGGCATCTTTTTGGACGGGCAGAACGCCGGCGCGGCCTTCTGCGACATGACGACCGGCCACACGCACGTGACCGCCTTTTCGGGCGACGACCGCGCAGAGCACCTGTATAACGAGTTATCCCGTTTCTCCCCCGCCGAGGCGGTGCTGAGTGCGCTTGCCTACGAAAATGAGGAGCTCGTGTCGTATCTGCGCGACAGGCTCTCCTGCGCCGTTGAGCGCGGGGAAAGCCGCTTTGAACTCAAAGCGTGCGAAAAAGCCATTCGCGCGCAGTTTGGCGAGGAAGCGTTTGCAAGCCTTCCGCGCAACAACCCGGCCGCGTCGCTCGCGCTGGGCGCGCTGCTCTCGTACCTGCACGAAACGCAGAAAACCGACCTTTCCTACATCAAGGACTTGGAATACTACGAGCAGGGGCGCTTCATGGAGCTTGACCTCTCCGCGCGCCGCAACCTTGAGCTGACCGAGACCATCCGCGCCAAGGAAAAGCGCGGCAGTCTTCTCTGGGTGCTCGACAAGACGAAGACCGCCATGGGCGCGCGCAATCTGCGCGCATGGCTGACGCGCCCGCTGCGCGACGTTGCAGCCATCGAGCGCCGCCTCGGCGCGGTGGAGGCGCTGACAAAAAATACCGTCGCGCGCGAGGAGCTGATTCTATCGCTCTCCGGCATCAGCGATATGGAGCGGCTCATCGGCCGCATCGCCTACGGCACGGCGGGCGGGCGCGACTTTGCCTCGCTTCGCAATTCCATCGAAAAGATCGCCGAGGTCAAAGCCCAGCTTGCGCCCTTTTCGGCAGGCCGCCTGCACGAGCTGGACGGCGAGCTTGATCCGCTCGCGGACATCGCCCGGCGCATCCGCGAAACGCTCGTCGACGAGCCGCCGTTTTCCGTGCGCGAGGGCGGCTTCATCCGCCCCGGCTACAACGCCGAGGTCGACCGCCTGCATGAGATCCTCTCCGGCGGCAAGGGACTGCTTGCGGGCATCGAGGCGCGCGAGAAGGAGAAAACCGGTATCCGCACGCTCAAGATCGGCTACAACAAGGTCTTTGGCTACTATATCGAGGTCTCGAACTCCTTCAAGGAGCTTGTGCCCGAAACGTACATCCGCAAGCAGACGCTCGTGAACGGCGAGCGCTACATCACCGAAGAGCTCAAGAACCTTGAGCAGGAGATTTTGACCGCGGGCGACCGCGACAAGGCGCTCGAATTTGAACTCTTCTCCGCCCTGCGCGACGAGGTGACCGCCGAGAGCGTGCGCGTCCAGCGCGCGGCGGGGCTCATTGCCGAGCTTGATACGCTCTGCTCGCTCGCGTCCGTTGCGGTGAACAACAACTACTGCCGCCCCAGCGTGGACGACGGCGGCGTCATCGAAATTCACGACGGCCGCCACCCGGTCGTCGAGCGCGTGCTCAAAGACGCGCTCTTTGTCCCGAACGACACCTACATGGGCGAGCGCGAGGATCGCGCCGCCATCATCACCGGCCCCAACATGGCCGGTAAATCGACCTACATGCGTCAGGTCGCGCTCATCACGCTCATGGCTCAGATCGGCTCGTTCGTGCCCGCGCGCTCTGCG
>ERZ827520.3538-NODE-3538-length-12643-cov-7.947966_pt1 | contig 12643 bp, 6 predicted proteins | sample MGYA00519581_ERZ827520 | MGnify/ENA primary metagenome ERZ827520 (study PRJEB31778, sample SAMEA3449339) | human gut metagenome | biome: human gut; feature: human-associated habitat; material: faeces | place: United Kingdom | collected 2010/2012 ...
TGCAGTCGGAGTTGCAGTCGGAGTTGCAGTCGGAGTTGCAGTCGGAGTTGCAGTCGGAGTTGCAGTCAGTGCTTCAAACACAGCGCTAACGGTAACATCAGCGGCAGGCATCTTGAAGGTAGCCTTGCCCTCGGTCACGGCCAGCTTTTGGGTCTTGGTTTCGTCGCCGCTCTTATAGCTGTAGGTCAGGCTGTCAGCCTTGAGCTGGTAGTTATCAGCTGCCTTAACGGTAACGGTAACGTCGGTGCCTTCAACAGCTGCGGCCGGGTCTACGGTAACAGTGCCGTTCTCAGCAGGAGCTGCGGTAACCTTGTATTCCTTAACAAACTCTGCGCTGACGTTGACAGGGTAAGCAGGCATTGCAAAGGTGTAGGTGTTGGCTTTTTCGGTATCAGCCTTCACTTCAACGGTCTTATCGGTGTTGTCAGCGTCTTTGTAGGTAACCTTCACGCTGCCAGCCTTCAGGGCATAGCCGGTCGCGGGCTTAGCAGTCAGGGTTACGGTTTCCTTCTCAGCTGCTTCTTTAGCGGAAGCAGTGATCTCACCATTGGTCAGGGGAGCAACATTGATCGCATAGGTCTTGGCGTTTTTGGTAACGCTGATGGTCACATCGCCGTCCGGCATGGTGAAGGTGTAAACCGTCTTAGCCTTTTCGGTGGTAGCCTGGGCTGCGGCTTCGTCCTGCGCTGCTTCCTGAACTTCAGTCAGGGCAACATCGGTATTGCCGTTCTTTGCGGTAACGGTAACGATATCGGTGCCTTCCTTTTCTACGGTCAGGGTAACGGTATCGTCCTTGATGTAGGTGTTGCTGGTGGTGCCCAGGGTCAGGGTAACGCCTGCAACTGCATCGGGCAGGGTAACGGTGTGGGGGGTGCTTTCGGTTGCGGTATGGCAATCAGAGCACAGGTACACATTGTTGCCAACGGACTTGGTTTCCAGCTCGTCCAGAGCCCAGGTATGGCCCTTGGGCAGTGCGCCGTCAGCGTACTTCTTTTCACCCTTGGTCAGGCCGTACTTGTTGGTGCGGGCCTGGGTGTAAGCGGGGGTATCGCACCATGCTTCAACGGAAACATCGGTGGTTGCGCCGCTGTTCAGGTCGCTGACCATGTCGGACATCGGCATGGTTTCAACCAGGTTAGCGCACCACATGAACTCTTCGTTCTTGTTCTTCTCGTCAGAGCTGCCCATGTTCTGGTTGTAACTCGGGTTGTAGTTCCAGGACTCGGTCTTGTAGCTCTTACGGTTTGCATAAGAAGTGCCGGAGGCATCGGTCTTGACTTCTGCCTTGCCGTCCACCAGTTCCTTATAGGTGTTGGACAGGTTGGTGCCGACAGAAACGACCAGCTGATCCTTGGTGGTGTTGATGCCGGTGATCACAGTCTGGCCCTGCTGGGTGGTGGTAGCAAAGCTGTAGCTGTCACGCAGGGTCAGGCCAGCCAGAGGATGGTTCTTGAAGGTGCCCAGATACTTCACACTGCTGGTATCCTGGGCGCTGTCCATGATAACCATGCTCATGCCGGGAAAGTGGGTATCGGGAACTATGTTGCCGTCCTTATCCTTGGTCAGCTTAATGCCGCCATAGACGGTGTTGTATTCCTTCACTTCTTCCACTGTGCCGGTGGTCGGGTCCATACGGTAGATGGCGTTGTTGACGTTGAAGTACAGCTTGCCATCATACAGTGCGGTAGAGTGTACCAGTGCGGGGTAGATCCGCTTTGCAGCAGCGTCTGCCAGGCACTCGGTGTTCAGGTTGTTTTCAACCTTGGTATGCTTATCTTTTGCACTGGTATCGATCTTATAGATGGTGCCAGCTTCGGCCAGGACCTTGGCATTGCTGTCGTCATCATTGAAGTTGCTGCTGGTTTCCTTCAGATCGTTGTAGTACATCAGGATGATATCAAACGGGTCATCCGTCTTGGTAAAGCTGCTCATGCTGAAGTTGAAGCCGCCGGAGCTGCTGGAATCCTCTTTGCGGATATAGTAGTTCGCATTACGCGGACGTGCTTCCAGAGTATCGGGGCCCTGGTTCTGCATCTTCTTCATGAACTGCTGCATCTGGGAGTTGTTACCAGAGCTGCCGGAACCAGAGCTGCCGTTGTTGCCGTTCTCGGACTGCTGGCGGCGCATGTTGTTGTACAGGTTCTGGTTGGTCGTGGTATCAACGTAATAGAAGTAATTATTGTCGAAGTAGATGGGGCTGCAGATAGAGGTGAACCAGGTATCCTCGTAGCAGGTATCGGTGTAACGGGTCTCGTTCTTGTTCTCCGTCTTGGTGTAAGAGTAATGCGGCTTGCCGTTGTTCAACACAACATTGCCGTCATCATCCACATCGGGATTCTTGTTCTTGGTGTAGGTGTAGCCATCGTACAGCGAGTCAATGTAATCATAGTACTTGCTGTAACGGCCTTCCAGACCGGAGGGAGAAACCAGGAAGTTGACATGGCGCAGGTCGCCTGCGTTCTCAACGCGGGTCTGGGCCATGCACTCGGTGTTCACGTCATCATAGCAGACGTCAACATAGTACCAGTTCTTGTTGGCTTCGCCGGTGGTCATCGTAGCAGAATTGCTGTCGCCCTGCAGCTTGTTGACCTTGACTGCGTTGAAGTAGTGGACGTTGTTGAACATGCCGCCGCCGAACGCATTACCGGCAACACTGGTATCAGAAGTATCGCAGTAATACAGGATCTGGGCAAAGTCAACAACAGCATCGTTGCCTACTTCATCGGGGGTCTTCCAAACTTCTTTGCCGTCAACGGTCTTTTTATAGATTTCCTTGTTGTCAGGCAAATTCTGGACCATGTAGTTAAATGCAGCTGCATAGCCCAGGCAGATGCAGCCATACTCAACACCCTTAGCGCCGATCTCGCCGCCCAGCAGGGCACCGAAAGCAGTCGTCTGGATGGGGTCGTTGTTGCCGCCGCCGGTGATATCGCCCATGGAGCCCATATCGAATTCTGCAACCTGGGAGATCCAGTCGTGCAGGACCAGCAGCTTGGTGACATAGTCAGCGCTTTCCCCCAGCTTGGCAACCTGTGCCAGGCCTGCATCACGGATGGCTTTCAGAGCTTCGCCATAGGTCATAACGTAAGACATAAAGCCCTGCGGAAGGAACTGCAGCATAAATGCCATGGTGGTCGGCGGGACATCATCGTTCGGATCAATGCTGCACAATACCTTGATTGCGCCCATGGTGCCGGTGATGCTGCCATCCTCGCCCTGCTTCTGAACGCCCTTGGAGGTCCAGAACGGGGCAACCACGCCGAAGTACTCTGCTTCGTCCTGGTTGAACTGCGACAGCTGGAAGTAGTAGTAGTTCATCTGCGCAGTGGAGACATCGTAAGTATTGGTGACCTGGTTGCCCTGGTCGTCCACATACACGGCAGTCTTCTGGCTGTCGTACAGCAGCAGGCTGTTCTTGCCCTTGTTGTCGCCGCTCTGATAGGTGAAGTTCACCTTGCTTGCGTCAACCGGGTTGTTCTGCATATCGTACCAGTTGCCGTCCTTCATTGCGGACACCAGGGTAACGCCGGTGCCGCCGGAGGTGGTATCCAGGGTCGGGGTGCCGCCCACATTGATGTAGACGGAATTGTTATTCTGGTCTACCACAACGCTGACCGGCATGGTCCTTACCGGCTGGGTTTTGATTTCTTCGCCGCAGACAGCGCACTTGAAGGTGACGCTGGTGCATTCCCAGTCAATGGTAACGGGAGCGCCGGCAGAAATTTTGCCGGTTTCGCTGTCATAGAACAGCTGGGCGTTGCTGTAGTCAGCGGCCAGCTCGCCCTCGATCTTCTTCATTTCCCAGTTGAAGGTAGCAACAAAGTTGCCATCTGCATCCTTGGACACAACATGGCTCTGGCAGGGCAGGGCGGCAATGTCGTCGGTGCGGGTGGTGGGTTCCTTGTATTCCTTCTTAACCGGGCTCTTGTCAGCGGGCACGCTGGCAGAGTAAACGGTCTTGCCGGCAACGCCGGGCTTTGCCTCGGTGGTATCCTTGGTTACGGTGCCTTCTACCTTCTGGTAGGCATCATCCTTTTCACAGGTATACACAGCGGTGTAAGCCCAGCCGTCATCGGTCTTGGTCCAGTAACCATCGGGGGTCTCTTTCCAGGTATGGGTGTGGCCATCCTCCGGGTTGGTGTCATTCCAGTACCATTTCGGCTCGCCATAGGTATGGCCGTCTGCAGCGGCGCTGGCAGCAAAGGTATCGGAGTTTTCAGCAACGTAAGCCTGTGCGTAGCTGTCAGCCTGCTGCGCAATCACTTCATCATCGCTGTTGGTCATGGACTCCATCGCAGAGGTCATGCCGGAGCTGCCGGTAAAGGTAACGGCGGTCACAACGCCTGCGGCGTTCGTCTCATAGCCCAGGTCGGTAACGGCGCTGGACAGATGATACGTTTTGATGGTGGCAGCCATCACCGATGCCATCTCGTCCTTGTTCAGGCCATAGGCTTCGGTGTTGATCTTGCCGGCTGCGGCGTTGGCGTACATGGCATCGGCCAGTGCATTTTCCAACGCTGCAAGGCTCATGCCCGCCTTGCTCTGTGCAGTCGCTTCCAGCTTGGCATCGTCCTGCTCCAGTTCATGCACTTCGCCCTGGGCAGCCAGCGTTTGGGCTGTCTGCTTGATCAGGTCTGCGGTGCTGGTGAACTTGGGCAGGGACTGCACAGCGCTGGCCGCGCTTGCTGCGCTAGCTGCAACAGACTGCGCTACCGAAGAATCAATCTTGGTAGTTTCGGCTGCTGCGGGAAGCGCCACGCTTTGGGCAACCATGGCTGCTGCCAACACGGATGCACCAAAACGCTGAAGGTTTTTCTTCATAGTTTTATCCTCCCTTAAGTGTTACTACTTTCCCCTTTTGTGTGAAAAGTGGTACGGCAGATGTGCGGCACTTTGCAGGTGTTGATTGCAAAACGCCTGGTTGTGCTCCCCTCGGTCTGGCGATCCCTTGCCGGGCTGCGGCCTGCTTTTGGGGCTTTTGGCCCCGGCACAGCGGCTGACAAAACGTTGTACCGGCTGCATGCCTTGGTCCCGCAAATGATAACCTTTCCGACACATCTAGGTATATACATTATATCACAGTTGCCAGAATTTGCATAGTTCATTAGAGCGGTTTCTATGTAAATTTTTGTCCTTGAATCAACTGAAACCTGCTTTTCGCACATTATTTGCGTTGTGGTGCGGTGACTCTTTGGCGGTATTCATTAACATTTTTGAATGGTTTATTCCTGCTTTTATCAAATGATTGAACATTTACCCCGATAATGTTCTTTGCAATCTCTTAATCCAATCACCCGGTATTGTGATCGCGCATTTTTTGCCATTTCGGTTTGGCTTGTTGTTGAGAGATTTGGCAGAGATTGGAGGAAACTTGAAGGGAAAATTGGAGGTTGAGAATTGCCCATTATAAATTGTACTGTAGAGAGCCTTCCTGACCGTTCCGAAAACTTAGGGATAGATCAACCCTTGCCCCTTAACCGCGACCTAAAATACAACTTCCCAAGGTAGGGCGGTGTGAGTGCCCCCTTCTGCTCCACTTTTTCAAAGTTCCGAATGGTGTCCTCTCCCCTATCTACAATTCCTGATGTTTTCATGATGCCTTCCTTGGTCTTCCACACCCGGCCTTTGCCCCCTCCCCGCCCCATAAGTCGTACACAACAAAAAGGCCCCTGCCTTAACAGCAGGAGCCTTGAAAGCTATATCACAAGCCGAAAATTACTTCTCGATCTTGGAAACAACGCCGGAACCAACAGTGTGGCCGCCTTCGCGGATAGCGAAACGCATGCCTTCTTCCATGGCAACCGGGGTGATCAGCTCAACGTGCATATCAACGTTGTCGCCGGGCATGCACATCTCAGTGCCTTCGGGCAGGGTGATGATGCCGGTAACGTCGGTGGTACGGAAGTAGAACTGAGGACGATAGTTGTTGAAGAACGGGGTATGACGGCCGCCTTCTTCCTTCTTCAGGACGTAAACATGGCCATCGAAAGTGGTGTGGGGATGAACAGAGCCGGGAACAGCCAGAACCTGGCCACGCTCGATCTGGTCACGGTCAATACCACGCAGCAGAGCGCCGATGTTGTCGCCAGCCTGAGCGAACTCGAGGCTCTTGCGGAACATTTCCAGACCAGTGATGGTGGTGGTCAGCTTCTCTTCCTTCAGACCAACGATTTCCATCTGATCGCCGACATGAGCAGTACCACGCTCAACACGACCGGTAGCAACGGTGCCACGGCCGGAGATGGTCATAACGTCCTCAACGGGCATCAGGAACGGCTTATCAGCAGCACGGTCCGGGGTCGGGATGTAGCTGTCAACAGCGTCCATCAGCTCCCAAATGCACTTGTATTCCGGAGCATCGGGATCCTTGGAAGTGCTCTCCAGAGCCTTCAGAGCGGAACCACGGATGATCGGGGTGTTGTCGCCGTCGAAATCCTGGCTGTCCAGCAGTTCGCGAACTTCCATTTCGACCAGGTCGAGCAGCTCTTCGTCGTCAACCATATCGCACTTGTTCAGGAACACAACGATCTTGGGCACGCCAACCTGACGAGCCAGCAGGATGTGCTCACGGGTCTGCGGCATCGGGCCATCGGTTGCAGCAACAACCAGGATAGCGCCGTCCATCTGAGCAGCACCGGTGATCATGTTCTTGATGTAGTCAGCATGGCCCGGGCAGTCAACGTGGGCATAGTGACGCTTCGCGGTGTGGTACTCAACGTGAGCGGTGTTGATCGTGATACCACGAGCCTTCTCTTCAGGAGCCTTATCGATGCTGGAGTAATCCATGAAATCGGCGTCGCCCTTCAGAGCCAGAACCTTGGTGATAGCGGCAGTCAGAGTGGTCTTGCCGTGGTCAACGTGACCGATGGTACCGATGTTGACATGCTCCAAAGAGCGGTCAAATTTTTCCTTTTCAGCCATTGGAAGTATCCTCCTTTAATTCAAACAGATAAAATAGCCTGTTGTAAGGCTATCATACTAGATTTTTCAAGAAAAATCAAGTATTTTGCGCGAATTTGTGCAGAATCAGCCCTTATTGCGCTCGGTCATGATCTTATCTGCAACACTCTTGGGAACCTGCTGGTAATCAGCCGGCTCCATAGAGTACTGGCCACGGCCCTGGGTCTTGGAACGCAGGTCAGTAGCGTAACCGAACATCTCGGACAGAGGAACCATAGCGGTGACACGGGCAGTGGCATCGGTGGATTCCTGGTTCTGGATCGCGCCGCGGCGGCTGTTCAAGTCGCCAATGACGTTGCCCATATACTCGTCAGGAACAACAACGTCAACCTTCATGATGGGCTCCATAATGACGGGGTCAGCCTTCTTCATAGCATCCTTGAATGCCATGGAGCCGGCGATGGAGAACGCCATTTCAGAGGAGTCAACTTCATGATAGGAGCCGTCCCACAGAGTGACCTTGACATCCACGACGGGATAGCCAGCCAGAATGCCGGACTTCATCGCGCCCTGGATACCGTTGTCAACAGCGGGGATGTATTCCTTCGGGATAGCGCCGCCAACAATACCGTTGACAAACTCATAACCCTTACCCGGGTTGGGCTCAATCTTGATCTTAACGTGACCATACTGGCCCTTACCACCGGACTGACGTGCGTACTTGGTTTCCTGGTTAGCATCCTTGCGGATGGTTTCACGGTAGGCAACCTGAGGTGCGCCAACGTTAGCTTCGACCTTAAACTCGCGGAGCAGACGGTCCACGATGATTTCCAGGTGGAGCTCGCCCATGCCGGCGATGATGGTCTGACCGGTTTCTTCATCGGTCCAGGTACGGAAAGTCGGGTCCTCTTCAGCCAGCTTAGACAGGGCAATACCCATCTTCTCGCTGCCGGCCTTGGTCTTGGGCTCGATGGCAACGCGGATAACCGGCTCGGGGAAGTTCATGGACTCGAGGATGATGGGATGCTTCTCATCGCACAGGGTATCACCAGTGGTGGTGTTCTTCAGACCAACAGCAGCGGCGATATCGCCAGCGTAGCAGATGTCGATATCCTTACGGTTGTTTGCATGCATCTGCAGGATACGGCCGATACGCTCGTCCTGATCCTTAACAGAGTTGTAAACAGTGGTGCCAGCCTCAACGGTACCAGAGTACACGCGGAAGAAGCACAGCTTACCGACATACGGGTCAGTCATAATCTTGAATGCCAGTGCAGAGAACGGCTGATCATCGGAAGAAGTGCGATCTTCTTCCTCGCCAGTCTCCGGGTTGGTGCCCTTGATGGCCGCAACGTCGGTCGGAGCAGGCATATAATCAACGATTGCATCCAACAGTTTCTGAACGCCACGGTTCTTGTAAGAAGAGCCGCAGACAACAGGAACGATCTCGTTGGAAATAGTAGCCTTACGCAGAGCAGCCTTGATTTCTCCCTTGGTCAGCTCTTCGCCTTCCAGGTACTTCATCATCAGCTCTTCGTCGGTCTCAGCAACAGCTTCGATCAGCTTGTCATGATATTCCTGAGCCTGTTCTTTCAGGTCTTCAGGAATTTCCTCAACGCGCACATCATTGCCCATATCATCATAGTAGATATCGGCTTTCATGTCGATCAGATCGATGATGCCGCGGAAAGTGTCTTCCTGGCCGACAGGCAGCTGGATAGGCACACCGTTGGCATGCAGACGATCATGCATCATCTGTACGCAGCGGAAGAAGTCAGCACCCATGGTATCCATCTTGTTGACGTAAACCATGCGGGGAACCTTGTACTCGTCAGCCTGGCGCCAAACGGTTTCAGACTGAGGCTCAACGCCACCCTTTGCGGCCAGAACGGTAACAGAACCGTCCAGAACACGCAGAGAACGCTGAACTTCAACAGTAAAGTCAACGTGGCCCGGGGTGTCGATGATGTTGATACGATGACGGTTCTTTTTGAACAGAGCCGGATCGTGCTGGGTCTCGGTGTGGCTCCAGTAGCAGGTGGTTGCAGCGGAAGTGATGGTGATACCACGTTCCTGTTCCTGCTCCATCCAGTCCATCGTAGCAGCGCCGTCATGAACTTCGCCGATCTTATGGTTAATACCGGTGTAGTACAGAATGCGCTCGGTGGTGGTGGTCTTGCCTGCGTCGATGTGGGCCATGATACCGATATTTCGGGTCATTTGCAGGGATACGTCTCTCGGCGTTGCCATGGCTTAAACCTCCTCAGTAAGCAGATCAATAACGGTAATGCGCGAAAGCCTTGTTGGCTTCTGCCATCTTGTGGGTATCTTCGCGCTTCTTGACAGCGCCGCCAACGTTGTTGGTAGCGTCGATGATCTCGGCGGCCAGGCGAGCGGACATGGTCTTTTCACCACGGCTGCGGCTGTACAGAGTCAGCCAGCGCAGGCCGAGGGTCTCGCGGCGGGCGGGGCTGACCTCCAGGGGAACCTGGTAGGTGGAGCCGCCGACACGGCGGGCCTTAACTTCGAGGCTGGGCATGATGTTTTCCATGGCCTTCTCGAACATTTCGAGAGGATCGTTGCCGGTCTTCTCTTTGACAGTCTCAAAAGCTTCGTAAACGATCTTCTGAGCGACGCCCTTCTTGCCATCCAGCATGATGCTGTTGACCAGACGGGTGACGAGCTTGGAATTGTAAATAGGATCAGCCAGAACTTCGCGCTTTGCGATTTTACCTCTTCTGGGCATCTTTCTTCCCTCCTTCACATTAATGATATCATCGGTACTCGAAAGTTAAAGAAAACTCCCGTTATGCCACAAAAGGGTCAGCTGACCATTTTATGGCGAAAAGATGTTTCCTTACTTCTTGGCACCGGCCTTGGGACGCTTTGCGCCGTATTTGCTGCGAGCCTGGTTACGGTTTGCAACACCCTGAGTATCCAGAGTACCACGGATGATGTGGTAACGGACACCGGGCAGGTCCTTAACACGACCGCCACGGATCAGGACAACGCTGTGCTCCTGCAGGTTATGGCCGATACCAGGAATGTAGGAGGTGACCTCGATACCATTCGTCAGGCGGACACGGGCAACTTTACGCAGAGCAGAGTTGGGCTTTTTGGGGGTCATGGTACGAACAGCGGTGCAAACACCACGCTTCTGGGGGCTGTTCATGGTGGTGTACTGCTTCTTCTGGGAGTTGTAGCTCTTCTGAAGGGCAGGAGCAGTGCTCTTGGTTACCAGGACCTCACGGCCTTTGCGTACGAGCTGGTTAAAAGTAGGCATTTCTTTTCTCCTTTCTTGATTATTCCGCGCAGTTTTTTGCGGGGGTTGTGCTTCCATTTTGGCCGCACTTGACCCCTTAACTCACGCATTTATTATAATAGCGGATAAACCACGCTCTGTCAAGAGTATTCACAAAAAATATTTCAAATAATCGTGCAAGATGCTGATTTTCTGCACTGGGGGTTCTAATTTTGCGTTTAAGGTATATCTGAAAGCAAAGAAGATGACGGATATTTCGCAAACGCAAGCAGAATTTAAGGCAAAGAGCCATAGGAATCCTTTGCGGATTCCAAGGCTTTTTAACGCAAAATCCCGCTGTGTTTGCAGAAACAGACTAAATTTTCGAATTTTTCAGATACACCCTAGGACTTTCCCCTGCTTATTTTGCAGCTTCCAGCTGTGCCACGCAGGCTTCGGCTTCGTCCAGAATGCGGCCGAACTTATCCAGGGCAGCATCCACCGGGGCGGGGGTGGTCAGGTCCACACCGGCATGGCGCAGCTCATCCAGCGGGTAAGCGCTGCCGCCCATGTGCAGGAACTCCAGGTACTTCTTAACAGCCGGTTCGCCGTTCTTCAGGATGCCCTCGGACAATGCCACGGCAGTGGAATAGCCGGTTGCATACTTATAAACATAGAACGGGCGGTAGAAGTGCGGGATGCGTGCCCACTCGTACTGTACTTCGTCATCCACAACCAGCTCCGGTCCAAAGTAGTCCACAATGAGCTTCTTGTACAGATTGTTCAGAGCGGCGGGATTCAGGGCTTCGCCGCGCTCGGCCATGGCGTGGGCATCGCGCTCAAACTCGGCAAACATCGTCTGGCGGTAGACGGTTCCCTTGAAATTTTCGAGGTACTGATTCAGCAGGGCCAGGCGGGTTGCGGGATCCTGGTTCTTTTCTGCCAGCAGGTGCTCAATGAGCAGGTTCTCGTTGACGGTGGAAGCGACCTCTGCGACAAACAGGGTATAGTCGGCATACTGGGCAGGCTGGGTATGGCGGCTGAACCAGCTGTGCATGCTGTGGCCCATCTCATGCGCAATGGTGGAAACGCTGTCCAGCGTACCGGTAAAGTTGCACATGATATAGGGGTTGGAATCATAGCTGCCGCCGGAGTAAGCGCCGCCGCTCTTGCCCTTGTTGGGGAACACATCGATCCAGCGCTCGGCAAAGCCCTTGCGAACGATAGTGCCGTACTCTTCGCCCAGCGGTGCAACGGCATCCAGAACCATCTGCTTGGCCTGGTCATAGGTGTAATGGGCGCTGACGCCCTTGGTCAGCGGGGCGTACACATCATAGTAGTGCAGCTCGTCCACACCCAGGATGCGCTTGCGCAGAGCAACATAGCGGTACATATCCGGCAGGTGCTTGCGCACAGTAGCCACCAGGTTATCATAGACCTGGCCGGGCACGTTCTCCCCTGCCATGGACATGGCGCGGGAAGATTCATAATGACGGACGGAGGCTTCGGCGGCAGCGGTCTTGACAGCGCCGGAGTAAGAGGCAGCCAGCGTGTTGATGTGCTGGCGGAAGCTCTTGTAGTAGCTTTCAAAGGCATTCTTGCGCAGCACGCGGTCATTGGAGGTTTGCAGCAGGATGTAGTTGGAAGCGGTCAGCTCCACATCGTTGCCCTCGCCATCCTTGACGGAATCGAACACCATGTCGGCGTCTTCCAGGTTATCGGCAACATTTTTCGGGGTGCCGAATGCCTCACCGAAAGCAGCCAGCAGCTTTTCTTCCGGGGCGGTCAGGGTGTGAGGCTTTGCACGCAGCAGGTCTTCCAGAGCAAAACGATAGGGGGCAACCTGCTCGTCAGCCATGATGGCATCCAGAGTTTCCTGCGGCAGTGCCAGGATTTCCGGCTGAGCATAGGCGATGGTACCGACAGCCTTTACATATTTGGCGGTAGCGCGGGCATCCATGCTCTGGGCGTCATCAGCACGGGTATCCTCGCTCAGACGCAGGCTGGTGTAGACAGCCAGGTTTTCCAATTCACGGAACACGCCGATTTCTGCATCATAAAATTCACGAATGCTGGCAGCGTTGTTCAGCTTGCCCTCCCAGGCAGCCAAAGCTTCAATTTTGGGGTCAATGGCGGCAAAAGCCTTTTCCCATTCCGCATCGCTGGCGTACATTTTGGTCAGGTCCCACTGGTACTGCGGGTCCATCTCTTTGCGTTCTTTCAATGCTTCCGACATGGCGGATTCTCCTTTTCTATATGGTGTCTTTCTGAGCCAGTCAGGGAAGCGTTCTCCCCTGCCCTCCATGCAGGCACCATTCATCCTGCACAGACAAACCCAGTATAAAAGTATTATACACCAAATGTTAGAAAAAACAAATCCGTTTTTATTTAACAAAAAGCCTGCGCAGAAACAGTGTTTATGCACGGTTCCTGCACAGACTCATTTCTCTAAGGCAACACCGCACAATTCCCGCCTTGCGGCTTAAGCACCGCTCCGGCAGC
>ERZ827520.3539-NODE-3539-length-12643-cov-3.621862_pt1 | contig 12643 bp, 5 predicted proteins | sample MGYA00519581_ERZ827520 | MGnify/ENA primary metagenome ERZ827520 (study PRJEB31778, sample SAMEA3449339) | human gut metagenome | biome: human gut; feature: human-associated habitat; material: faeces | place: United Kingdom | collected 2010/2012 ...
TGACCGACTTCCCGCAGCGGCGGATACCGGTCATGACTTTGGTAAGCTCCGTCCCGATAAACGGGCGAATACGGCTCATATACAGTTCGCGTTTGATCATGAATCTTGGCCCCCCCTTCCATGGTTACTTGCAGTATATCACATTTATAAATGAAACTCAACAGCAAATCGCCATTTTATAAGCTATAACTGATAAAACCCAAAATTCGACAAGACGTTTCAGATAAGCCTGAGACGCATATTGTGTCAGTGCTGTGCCGCTGGTATAATGGGAACGAATCAGCTTGGTACGAAAGCATGGAAGAAATCAAGCGCACATGAAAATAATATGCGCAGCTCGGAATTTGCGGAGAGAAAAATGCATCTGACTATAAGAGAATGGAGTGAAACCTATGAATGAAGTACCCCTTGAACGACGCGTTGAACTTCAAAATCTATATCTTAGAAATATGCAGGAGATAAAGTGGCGAATAGAGGCAATTGATGAGATTCGTTCAGGTAAAAGAACTACCAGATTTCTTCAGACTAATATAGAATTTTGTGTTCTCCAAATTAGAAAGATTTTAGAATTAATTGTTCTGTCTGCATTAGTATCAGATGCTGATACATATAAAGATAAATTAGGGAAAATCGAAACAATGTGGAACGCACGATTAATACTGCAAGACATAGCGCGAATTCATCCAGATTTTTACCCGCATCCCATTCGTACAGTTAAGGATAAATGGGTCGATGTTGAATGTGAGTATCTTACAAAAGATAAATTTATAAAGGTTTATGAGAAATGTGGAAAGATGCTTCATGAGTCTTCTCCGTTTATTGATGAAGAAACTACACAACAAGAATATCGGCAGATATGGGATGATATTCCTCAATGGCGCGACTGGATTATAACGCTACTTAATACGCATATCATTCAATTATATAACCGAGCTGAATTATTTTACATCATTATGCAGAGTAAAGACAATGGATATCCTACTGGAAATATTTTTTCACAGGTGACAGAGGAAGAGCAAAATGAACCACACGAAATTTAAATCGCCGGATATGACGGCGAGAACATAAACCGCGTTGCAGCTCTGGTCTCAAACTGTGTTACGGAGATGCTGGACGATGAGCATAGTACACCGAAGGAAAAGTTGTACAAGTAGGCAGTCAACTTCTAAATGCTGAAGTAAAAGTCAGCGTCTTGCTAAGGCGCAATCAACCCATGGCAAATTGTCATTGGTTCAATTTGAATCATGCCAGCAGGTTCATCGGAACAATCCCCCATCATCACCTCACCAGATACTCCGCCATAGACAATGAAAGACATGACGCTGACCACTAAACGGTAAACGTCATGCCTTTTTTTATTCCGAAGTCTTCAGCCAAGCGTAAAACTCCTCGGCTGAAATAATATCCTGGTCGCATTTCTTCTCTTTTATGCACTCACTCCAGTCATAAACCTGTTTGCCCCGTGATGTATCCCGCAGTTGTCGAGCGAAATGCTACTTATATTCCTTATGGCATACCTTGAATACCGGTTGTTCCACCCGGCATAGCGTCCGCCGCTTCGGTGCCCAGACCTCCTGGCAGCAAATTTGCGCTAAAGAAACCGGACACTTTTTTGGCTCTTTATATGCCAATCGGCTTTGAAATTTTCACTCTGAAAATCGAAGCTTAAATCTAAAGCCCGGATTTTCAATAGACAAGTTGAAGTTGCCGTGTTAGAATTAATTTATATTAGTGTATACTCTAACACGAAGTGTTACGATGACGATTTATTATTATAATAAGCTCTAAAAACTCCTGATTGATATCGGTGAACGCGCTGGGAGCGGCATTCCGAATATTTTCCGTGTCTGGCATGAGCAGAATTGGACAACTCCGGAGATTACAGAGCAACTCGAGCCGGAACGGACAACATTGACGCTTGTATTCTCCAAAGGAGACGATAAAAGAGCGACGATAAAAAAGTGACGACAAAATCTGCACGGCAAAAAGAAGAAATCATCACTTACCTGACAGATCATATTTCGGTCATAAGTGCTGATATTGCAGAGCTTCTTGGAGTCAAGGGTACACGAGCCAAGAAACTCCTCTCTGAACGGACTGCAGAGGAAATTGTTGTAGCCGAAGGCAGAAACCGAAACAAGACCTATAAGCTAAACGCGTAAGGAGTGTGTCAAATGCCAATTCCCAAATATGATGAGATGTACCGTGCCTTCCTTGATTGCTTGGCAGATGGCCAACTGCACAGATCAAAAGAAGTAAAAGATACGGTTGCTGGTGTTTTTTCGGTGTCCAAAAAGGAACGGGCTGAAATGCTGCCAAGCGGGAAGCAACCGCTTTTTGATAACCGTATTGGCTGGACAAGGACATATCTGAAAAAGGCAGGCCTTGTGCAAAGTCCGTCACGGGGTATTTATGTGATTACGCCGGCTGGTAGACAAGTCCTCAATGAGAACCCACGCAAAATTGACAATCTCTATCTTCAGCGCTTTGAGTCGTTTCGTAAATTTATTTCTACCGACGGTGAAGATTCCGGCACTCCGGCTCCTGTGGAAAAAGTATCCGGCAAAACACCGCAGGATATTTTGGATGAAGCCTTTCAGCAGATCAACACCACCTTGGCCGATGATCTCTTGAGTGAAATAATGAAGCAGCCACCCTCTTTCTTTGAACATCTGGTCGTCAAGCTATTGACTCGAATGGGGTATGGCGGCTCGATAGAAAATGCGGGTACAGTCATCGGTCAGACAGGTGACGAAGGAATTGATGGTATCATACGTGAAGATAAGCTGGGTTTCAGCCTGATTTATATTCAGGCAAAGCGGTGGGACTGTGATAATACCGTTGGCAGACCTGAGATCCAGAAATTCGTTGGTGCGCTGGCTGGACAGGGTGCTGCCAAAGGATTGTTCATTACGACGGCCAAGTTCACGAAAGAAGCACGCCAATATGCAGAGAAGCAACACACCACAAAGGTCGTGCTTGTTGATGGCACCACGCTGGCAAAATTGATGATTGAATATGATTTAGGTGTGTCCACGGAAGCTACATACGAAATTAAAAGAATTGACAGCGACTTTTTTGCGGAGGATCCAGATTGATTTTCTCTGCCAACTTCCGATAATTGTTGTAAAGTATTGTTATTAGAAACGAAAAAGATGCAGCAGCGCTTAATGATGGAGGCAATTTGAGATGATAACAGGTGCAATTAAAAATAAAGTTGATAAAATCTGGACGGATATTTGGGCAGGCGGAATTGCCAACCCTCTGACCGTCATCGAGCAGCTTACTTACCTCATGTTTATCCGTTCTCTGGATGAAAAGGAATTGGAAAACGAAGAATTTGAGAATATGACTGGTGAACAGATGCCCAAGATTTTCCCTCAATCTGAAGCAGGACAATCTATGCGCTGGAGTAAGTTCAAAGATGATGATCCCCGCCGGAGCTTTGAAGTGATGTCTCAGCGTGTGTTCCCAGCCATCAAGAGCATGAAATACGGTCGCCTCCCCGATTTTAATGAGAAGGGAGAGTTGATTGAAATTGAAGATGAGTCCGGAATGGCTGACGAGAACACCACTGCATTTGCCCGGTACATGAACAATGCGATGTTCCTTATCCCTACGCCGCAGCTCCTTCAGAAAATTATTACTGGTTCGGATGACCTTTACGAACATGATATTGCAGAACTGGATATGCAAGGAGACCTGTATGAGTATATGTTGGGCAAATTGGCATCTGCCGGACAAAATGGTCAATTCCGTACTCCCAAGCATATCCGTGAGATGATGGTGGAACTGTTGCAGCCCACACCTGATGATACCATTTGCGAAATAAAGACTCCACTTTTGATACAAATAGCCACCCCTCAGACAAAAGTGTCCAGGGGTGGCTAAATTGCGCATAAAGGTATCATAGGGCTCCCGTGTGCCGGCTATCTGCTTTACAGCTTATCTGAGCAAGTCATTTTTTTGTGACACCCAAGATGTTATAATCAAGTCAGGACGAAACTGCAGCAGTTGTAATGAGCACATTGCTGTGATAAAATAATACATAATTTGGCATACTGTTAGGTCGGTTGTGGCGATTTAGACAAGCTATGTCGACCTTGCTTTTTGCCTTACTGGAGTTGACGTTAATGATTAACACGTCAGAGGTGCCTTTTGAGGGTGCCAACTATAACGGCTCCATGGGGCGGCGTAGTAACGTGAAAGCAAAGAGTGGGAGATGAGAAATCCATGTCAGACAATGAAAAGAAAAAAATTCAGTGGGCCGACTTGGATTCTTATAAAAAACGATATATTGAATCGATGGAGGATGGACTAGGGCGTACGTGGCTCTGGATGTACTTCTCTGGCTTTTCTGTTGAGGATATAGCAGCCGAATACTCCTGCTCAAAGACGCGGGTTTATATCTCACTAAAAACAAACATTGAAAAGTATAACCAGTTTTTACGCGATATGAAAGAAAAAGTTGCTAAAATTCAAGCCAAGAAAACGGAGTCAAAGCAAGTCAGCCACAAACAAACTGGAGGCAGTACAAAAACTGGTCATGAACAAGCTTCTTCTAAGCCGGTGATGTATCGTCCCAAAAAGCAATCTCAACGCGTTTACTCTAAGCTAAGAAAACGTATTTATGCCCTGTTCGATAAGAAGTTTTATATTGGGGATATCCAAGTTTCTCAAGAAGAATATGCCGAACTGCTAGAATACGTCCGTGTACAGCTTCGTAATGTTACTGCTAGTTCTTCAGCGTTAAGAGATGCTCCAATTCTTGCTGTGGCGATGGTACAGATTGGAATCCGCTGCTATAATGGAAATTATTGGGGTAACGCACTAAAGCAAGAACTCAAGATGGAAAACTCCCAGGCATACCAGCGGTTTCTGGGAGAATCATTCATACAGACACTAAAAAAACATAATAAATATATTCTGGACGAGTCTGAGAAAGTTCAAACCATACTGTTCCATTCTTTTGTTACAGACTATTAATCTAAGGGCTTATTTGAGTTGCTATTCCAGTATTATGCTAAGGACCTTGAGCGCGATATAAATCGTAATGATAAATACCAGATGCAAGCCCTGATGGAAACGATTCAACTCAGGGCAGAAATGTCAGAAGAAGAAAGCGAAGCTTTCACTGGTCAGTTCACTGGCCGCGGCTCAAGAGCATACAAACTGCGTCAGCATACATTGCAAGCGATCACTGCCAATCCGACACACAGCAGCATGCGGCTTCGGAGAATCCTCCGATTAATGGATAAAGCATTCTGGAAGGATTCTGTTCCGCAAAAGCCCGTTAGTCGCTTGACAATACTCTTTAAGGAATGGTTGAAGGAATCTCCATCGTTCAATAGTGAGTATAAGCTTTACAAGAGTGGAGTGATCCGCAATCGCGGTAAGAAGCATTTCTCCTCCCCGTATCTCTTCGCCGACATTAAGAATACAAGTTTTACGCTTGTGCTTCCGCCACAAATCGTCCGCCAAGATCAGTCCGAGAATCTAAGCTGGAATGTCGCTGTAGCCGGGAAAAAGTTCGATACCCCGGCAAGCACATATCCTGTCCTAACCGGCTTTAAGACAGAAGAAGCTCGACTTCCCATCCCTTCGGACCTGCTCTTTTCTGAAATCAACTGCACCTTGCGTAATGATGGTGTCGTTGCACGTAGTTTCCCTGCGCTCCCCCAATCTAATGCACGAATGTTTGATATGGAAGGAGACTACGCTGCCCGTATTTTCAAGATTCCCATGTGTGTATATACGCGCAATGATTTTATCGTGAAATCGCCGGCTCTTCTGGATATGGTTCGGCTCGGAAGGCTCACAAGATGGGACTTGGAATTTGTGGAAGGCGACATTCTCATTTTCTCAGATGGTAAAAGTTTAGTGGCGGGAGAACGATATATCGACGGCTTAGCGAAACGTGGCATTGTTAGTGAGGCTATTCACCATGATGCGAACGGCAAGGATGTTCCGGTTTACAACCGGATTCCCGATCTTCTGCTGACACTTTCAAGAGAGAAATCCTCGGGAACCATACTCGATATCAGCGGAAGAAGATATCGCTTGAGTGAATGCGAAAATGATGAATTCGAAGCGGGCGACGCCAAAGGCATTCGAGCCTTTCTAATCCCCCTCACACAGTTTCCGGAGTGCACAGAGGGTGTTGTAAACCGGGTTATACTTGACGTGCCCGGAAATACCTATGCAAGAGAATACTCGTTTGTGTACGTACATGGCCTCAAAGCGAAGTTTGATGGGGCCCCATATGTGTTTGAGGAGCGAGGTACTCTTGTATTCCCTGAGAGTATCCGTGTTGCATGCACTAATCCAGATGCTGAGCGCCTTCATGGGGAAAATGGTTTCCAATTCTTGCTTTCGCAGGAACTTCGCACCATACCAATCCAAATCAACAACTCTATAACGGTTGACTTTGAAGTCCCAATGTTCCTGTGGAGCGCTGATGAGATAGAATGGAAAACGGAACCCATGGGGGACATTTGGCATTCAGACTTCAAAGCTTTGCAGAAGCTTTTTTTCCATTCGCCTAATGATCGTCTCGAATTCAGTATGGATGACGATTACGATGATAGCGATGATCCGTCCGAGCAGCACGTGGTGGTATGTGACAAGCGGAGCGACGGCGTGTTTGTCCTGGATCTGACCAGATTTCACTCATGGATAACAAGGGATAAAATCGCTCATAGTATTTCCATGCGATTAGGTTCAAGCCTTTACGAATTTGCAAAAGTTTTTGCCAGAAGCTTTGTAATTAGCTGTGATTTGTCAGCAGATTACGTGAGTGGGGAGTTAACGTGCTCAGGTGAATTTATAGGCCGTAGCGATTATTACGTTGATATAACACATCTCCAGACGGGAGTTAAAATAGTTGATAAGGGCCATATTTCCGATGGGGAGTTCAAATTAGCAACCCGTTTGCGTAATGGTGATTATCAGGTCGATTATTATGAAACTGAAGAAGATGACGACGATTTCTTCGATGAGGTCTCATACCTGCCAATTCACAGTTTCAAAAAGCATTTGATAAACCACAATGATTTGTCCGGTAATCACATCAGAATGCTTAGCTACAGGCCGAAAATGCACTCTCTGATCCACACCCGCTTTGCTCATACGTTATGGATTACGAACCTTGAGTACCTTGAGCCCCAAACATATGAGGGGCACATGAAAACCCAAGAAGGCGAAGAGCTTCTGGTCAAAGTCGTGTTTGAGAATTCAAAAGATCTCCGATATTTTGATCTTTACTTCTGGGATGATTATGACGAGACTTTTGTCGAGTTCTTATCTGACAACGAAAAAAAGATAATAGTCCGCGAAGAAGAACCAGGCTTACGGCCAAGCGTCCGCTATCGTCGGTATAAAGTTCTTTTTGATAGCGATTATATGTTTTACGGATCAGTGGAAGAACACATTGAAGCGGATTCACCTGATTGACAGAGAAATGAGGGATAAGTGATGTCATTCTCGCCGGTTAGAGCATCAAAAGAAATAGCCTTGGAATACTCGCGGTATCTATCTAGTATTTTCTCATTGAACGATCCGGTTTATCAGCAACAGTTCTCTGCACGGCTGAAAGAAATGCCTTTTTCATCTGGGCCATATCTTGAGGTAACAGATGCTTTCGAATCTGGGAAAACGGTTCGTGAGATGATGAATGCTGGGAATCTGCCCGCTAATTATGATCGACTGGGATTCCATCTAGACCGCCCTCTATACAAACATCAGGTTGACGCTCTTTTCCAGATTTCTTATGGCCGCAATGCTGTTGTTTCCACTGGTACTGGCTCCGGTAAAACTGAGAGCTTTCTATTTCCAATAACGAAGCACCTTGTTGAAGAGGCAAATTCCGGGACACTTGGGCGCGGTGTCCGCGCAATGCTTATTTATCCGATGAACGCTCTGGCTAATGATCAGGTTGAGCGGCTTCGGGAACTCCTTGCCAATTTCCCGGAAATAACGTTTGGCTGCTATACTGGGCAAACTGCAGAACAATATGATGCTGCTCTTGTTAATTATAAGCAGTTGAACAATGGCAACCTTCCCCTCAAAAACGAGTTAATCAGCCGTGAGCAAATGAAAGCATATCCTCCCAATATTCTGATCACAAACTACGCTATGCTTGAGTATCTAATGGTCAGACCGGATGATAGTGTTTTCTTTTCAGAAGCCTATGCTGATAAGTGGAAATACATCGTTCTTGACGAAGCTCACGTTTACCGCGGGTCAACAGGTATTGAAGTAGCAATGTTGCTCCGAAGGTTAAACACGCGGCTGCAGCGAAAAAATATACAATATATTTTAACTAGTGCTACTTTGGGCGGAGAAGATGATAACGATGCTGTTGCGGCCTTCGCGGAAAATCTTTGCAATAGTCGCTTTACTGCAGACGATGTAATTAGGGCAAGGAGGATTAAACTTACTCCCCCACCAGTTTCAAAAGAACCTCCTGCATATTTCTATAAGGAAATTGCTGCCATGATTGAGGGGGATAAAGATTCATCCGATATCCTGGCTAAGATTCATGATTTCGACCCCAGTCTTCCTGACGAGGAGATGGAGGCCCTATACCAAGTAATATATCGGGACCCGTTTTATTGGCGCTTAAGAAAAGTTCTGCAGGCACCCAAAACACTGCGTGAACTTGTCAGGGAAATGGGGATCGAAGAGAATGAACTCACGGCTTTTGTCACGGTTGCCACCCGCGCAGTTCATGACGGCGCGAAACTCTTTGATGCAAGGTATCATCTGTTCCTCAGAGCAGCGGACAGCGTTTATTTAACTTTGGCACCTTGTAAGAGGCTGTTCCTAGAAGCACGAAAAGTCTATCATGAAAACGGCCAGGAATATAAGGTGTTTGAAGCAGCTACATGCAACAATTGCCATTCAATCTTTCTTCTAGGCCGGGAATCTTCCGAGGGTGTTCTTGAGCAGGCCTCTTTTGTTCCGGAAGAAGAGCCTCGCTGTGTTTACCTGCTCTCCAATTCCATTAGTGACAGCGATGACGAGCATTCTCTTGATGAGGCAGGGGAAACTGTTGACGCGTTCGAATTATGCCCTGTCTGCGGAAAGCTAACTAGGGTCGGCGCCAAGCGAGGCTGTGAGCATACTCAGGTTTCGACTGTCCCTGTCCAGCGAATAAAGCTTAAAGAAGGTCGTCACGCCCTAACAAAGTGCCCTAAATGCGAAAATACCTCGTCGAGCATTTTGCGTTCCTTCTTTGTCGGGCAAGAAGCTGTTACAAGTGTCGTGGGAACATCTCTATTTGAAGAACTGCCTTCCTATACAGTCGAGCGGAAAGCACCTGGGACGACCGCGGATGATTTCGGATTTGACGACGAGGAGCCAGAAATCACAAAGAAAGACGTCGGCGCAAAACAGTTCATAGCTTTTTCGGACAGCCGACAGGCCGCTGCATTCTACTCAACATATCTCGATCAAACGTATACAGGGATTGTCTATAAACGACTTGTTGTAGAAACACTGAAAAAACGTGAATACGCCGGAGCTGGTAAGCCTCTGGAGGAGTTTGTCGAGGACCTGATTGCCCAGTTTGAAAACTACTCCATGGCAAAAGGAAAATCTGTGCGTAAAGAAGCCTGGAAAGCTGCGTTGCATGAACTGGTGGATAGCAATGGCCAAACATCTCTATATCGGCTTGGCCTAATTTCTTTTGACATCCCTGACGACCATATTGTCGGGCTAAAGAAATACGGTATCACCAGAGAAGAAATGCACGAAATCTGCGCTCTGTTCCAGGAATGGATAATGAGCGAGGGTGCTATAGATTATCCCGAAGTCATGAACACCGAAGAGAGGAGCTTTTTCGCGCCAAACGGCGTGGAGCACGAGTACTCACTCTCTGATGCTGATCCGAAGAGCTTTACACTTTCCTTCATGCCGTCAAAAGCCGGATTCAGTAATAAACGTATGGATTACATTTCTCGGCTATTGAAGAAGAAAGGCTTCGAATTGGATGAGCCAGAGCTTGTGCGTCTCCTCGAAGCTTTGTGGAAGAAGTTCTTCGCCGCAGCAGAAGGATTGATGATTCCGCGAAACGGGAAATATCGCGTACGGGCTGATCAGATTCGGATTCAACGCTCAAAGCCTCTTTATGTTTGCAGGAAATGCCGACGCGTTACGCAGCATAATATTGATGGTGTTTGCCCGGGATATGAATGCGATGGGACCCTGGAGCAACTGGACATTGAGTCTGTTTTCAAGGATAATCATTACTACAATCTTTACCAGCAACTTGAGATTCGCCCGCTCCGTGTAGTTGAGCATACTGCTCAACTTTCAAAAGAGACCGCTTATGAGTATCAGAATATGTTTAAGCGGAAAGAGATTGATGTACTAAGTTGCTCCACAACCTTTGAAATGGGCGTTGATGTTGGCAGCCTTGAAACAGTCTTCATGCGTAATGTGCCGCCCTCTCCTGCAAATTATGCTCAGAGAGCAGGTCGTGCTGGCCGGTCTCTGTATTCAGCGGCCTTTGCACTGACCTTCTGCAACAAAAGCAGCCACGATTTCACTTTTTTCCGTGACCCTGTACGTATGATCCGGGGCCGTATTGATCCGCCTGTATTTGATGTCAGAAATGAGAAAATTGCAATCCGGCATCTATTCGCTTCTGCATTCGGAATGTTCTGGAAAACCCATCCGGAGCTTTTCTCCAGTGTCGATAAGTTTATGGGCGAAAAAGCAGAAAATAATGGCATCACTGCGTTTGCCGAATACCTGCGTGAAAAGCCGGAAGATTTGAAAGCGTTTCTAAAAGGCTTCCTACCGCCAGAGTTGTCGCGCACATTTGGCGTTGATTCATTTGAATGGATTGACCGGTTGTTGGGCGATGAAGGACTACTCGTGTTGGCCGAAGAAGTCTACCGGCATGACATTGACGAATTAAAAGAAGCGGCAGCCAGAGCATATTCTGAAGCGCGATGGGGTGTCGATGCTCTCAATCAGCGCATCAGAGTTTATCAGCGAGAAAGAATCCTGACCTATCTGACCCGCAGTAATATCTTCCCCAAATATGGTTTCCCTGTTGATACTGTTGAAATGACAGTTGTTGACAGAAAAAATGTTCTTAAATCTGGTCTTCAACTCCAGCGTGACCTTTCTATGGCCATTTCGGAATACGCACCTGGCTCTCAGATAGTCGCTAATGGGAAGTTGATCACCAGCCGATACATCAAAAAGCGGCCAGATCGAAGCTGGAAGATGTATCGCTACTGCGTCTGTGACGTCTGCCAGGATTTGAACAACAGGTTGTACGTCAACGATGAGGACGCCATCCCAAGCATCTGTGGAAATTGCGGAAACCAACTCAGTCAGAACAAGGGCGGCATTTATCTGATCCCCGAATTCGGGTTTGAAGCGGAAGATACTATTCGTCGACCGGGTTTGCGCAAGCCCGTACGCACCTATCGCGGCGAAGTGTCCTACATTGGAGCTGACACAACGGAAGGCGAAGAAGAGTACCGCGTTGGAAATGCCTCCGTGTTTGTCAGAACAGGCAAATTGGAAGAGATGGCTGTTCTGAATCGCAGTAGGTTCTACATCTGCGAGACCTGCGGATACACGGTCGTTGATGAAAAACGTTTTACTAACCACATGAAGAAAAAGCATCAACGACCTGGCGGGCAGCAGTGTAGCAATGAAATTCTCTCCAACATGGCACTGGGGTATCGCTTCAGAACCGATATTTTAACGATGCGGTTCATGCAGCCGGAAATCACTTCTGGGGAAGAAGCTCTTTCAATCCTGTATGGACTGTTGGAAGGCGCAAGCCGAGCGCTGTGTGTGGAGCGGGATGATCTGTCCGGCTGCCTGAAATGGTTCTTCAACGAGGAAACAAAACAGCCGAACTTTGGATTTGTCTTCTACGACAAAACTCCTGGCGGAGCGGGGCATGTTCGGCGAATGGCTGATCCGGAGATCCTAAAAGCTGTTTTTGAAGTCTCATTAACACAGATGCTGGGATGCACGTGTGGTGGCGAGAGCATGGATACATCCTGTTATAGTTGCGTGCGTAACTATTATAACCAAAAGTACCATGACCTTCTTCAGCGTGGGTATGTTGTTCGGTTCTTGAAGTCTGTTCTTACGAAGAATTCCTAACCAAATCTGCGTTTAGCTCAACAACGTTTCTGCGTAATAAGACTGAATTATCCTCGCATTACCAAACAATGCTTGGGGTGAGTATGTATGCCAACAATAACGAAGAAATAGTATAACGAGTACCTGCGGCTGTGCCAGCAACGAGACGAGGGCAAGATCCTGACCATGGATGGCTTGCACTTCATCTGCGAAGCGAACGGATATGATCCGGAGAAAATAGGAAAGCATTTTCTGGAGGTCCTGCCCAGGGTCTATCAGCGGCCCATAATCATAGAAGAGACCGAATAAAGAAAACGACGCCCCATCTCAGGCCGTTCTGCCAGAGGTGGGGCGTTGTGTTCCATTATGCGATCAAAGTGGGTCGTCTTCCAGGACGATAACATTTATCCTTTTGCTGTGGGCTGTGCATGCGTCAAGGGCTATAACGGTCCCGTCAAGATTTATGCGCAAATTTATTTGCAGGCTCCGGCTGAATGAAGTCAGCCGGCAATAGAGGCGTCGTCCA
>ERZ827520.3542-NODE-3542-length-12638-cov-2.808949_pt1 | contig 12638 bp, 22 predicted proteins | sample MGYA00519581_ERZ827520 | MGnify/ENA primary metagenome ERZ827520 (study PRJEB31778, sample SAMEA3449339) | human gut metagenome | biome: human gut; feature: human-associated habitat; material: faeces | place: United Kingdom | collected 2010/2012 ...
TTTGCATTCGTCGAAGGTTCAGAACACGAGGAAGGAGGAGACCCGTTATATGGGAGGAACGTTATAATACATAATCGCACAGCGAGCGTTATGGAAGTGTTTCTCAAAGAAGATGTAGTTTTGGAAGATGATGTTGTATCGCTTAATTTCTCGAATAAAAATAGGTTCGGGATAAAAGAGCGTATGACAATAGCACTACACTACTCGACCACCTTGGATAAGGTCTCGGATAGAGTTATGATAATAGAAGAAGTATTAAAACCAGCCGCAAAATGGTATTGTGACTATTGCGACTGGATGGATAAAAATATAAGCAATGACTGATAGAGAAAGAATAGGCAAGCGCATTGCCGAAATCAGAAAGGAGCATGGGCTGTCACAAGCAAAATTAGCAGAATTAACAGGCATCGCCCCCGGTAATATAGCACGTATAGAGTTAGGGAAATACAGCACAGGTATAGACATATTGTCCAAAATAGCCGGTGCGCTGAAAAAGAGAATTGATTTTGTAGATTAGTCCCTATGATTATTTTACACGCACTTCATGAAGTGATATATCCTGGCAATCTCCCTTTCAAAATCAAAAGAAATGCGAGTATCGCATAAATTATTTATGAGTATGTCTACTTTTGTTTCCATGACCTGACTTGTTTTTACAACATTCACACTGACAAAGGAAGGGATATATGCTTTCAAAGAGATATCCAGAAAGGTTGCCGGACAAATAAGCGATTTCCTCCCCTGAAATCTGCATTCCGAAGGTTTGGGCTATATGGTCTTCAAGATGTCTTTTTTCATGACAAAACGAATTGAAAAATTCTTTTTTTGAAGAAGTAAGACCTATCACGACGACGGATTCTTTTAATTTTGAGTTGGAGTATGTAATGCCAGAGTCCAGTTTGCAAGACGACATATTTTCATACGCCCTTTTTTTAAAATCATCCGGGCATTCCAGCTTATCCAGGCAATCCATGATTTCATCGATGTGATAACAAGTTACCGCATAAAAGAAATGTACCCTCCAGCCATATTTTGGTATATATATTTTATCGCTTACCATGCAATTTTCTTTCTATCTGCCTTCTTTGCCTTCTGTTAAACGGGCTTTTAGATAGGTTATTTACCGCATCATTGAATTGCGCCTGTTCTTCCCTACTCATGCTGTTTACAATGGATTCGAGGCTTTCGCCTTTCATAGCCCGGTATATGTATTTCAATTTGTTCATATAAAAACGGATTAGGGAGGCCCGAAGGCACTCCCGTTTTTAAAGATATTCTTCCCACGATAGAGGATGACCGCTACCGATGCAGTCGGCATAATATCTCGTCAAAGGTATACCCTCGTAACCGTCCTGGTCGTCGATATAGTCCTTTATAAATTTTGCGAGAGCCTGCTCGCTGGTTATTGAGGAACCCCAATAATCCGCCTTAGCCATATTGGCTACATAACAGGCGTCATAAGCAACGTCATTCTTCAACTCGATACCGTTCGCCTTCAACATCTGGTGAACCTGGTCATTTGTATACGGGCTTATTTTCCCGTTTTTGTCTCTCATTTTCGATACGGCATGTTCACAAAGCTTTTTCGAAAAATGCCACCCGTAATTAGAGAGGTATTCTCTCATCCCGGAGGGCAGTTGTTCATATGTGTCAAGCCGATCCATAATCAATACCCCCGTCTGCGTCTGTATTCACCCCCGTAAGGGCCGGTATTTTTTACGCCTCTGCGTTCCCCCATATAATCGTCGTCGTCGTCATAGGGACTGTCGTCCATACGTCTTTCCCCGTATCCGCCCCGCATTTCCCGCATGGCTTTTTTATAACCTTCCTTGCAGCCTTCCTCGTAGGCTTCTCGCAATTCATCATCTTCAAAATCGCGATCACGCATTATTCTGATATTATTCCATCCCATAATTGTTATTTTTTAGAGTTATTACTACTTGTTTTTTCACTTTTAAGCATTTCCATCAAAGCATTCATATTTGCCGTCATTTGGCTGACCTGCTCCCTCAAATTTTTTATTTCGGTTTCCTGCTTTTGCTTTTCCGCCAGTTCCGGGTTAAGGACGTTAATCATCTTATCGCATCCTGATATGATGTTCCTATGAAATTCTATGCTGTTTAGAATTTCAACGCTGTTTTGCCTCATAGACATTACCTCATTGTTCAGTGCTTCTTTTGACGATGATACTACTATATTTCCATTTTGCCCCGAATCTGCGATATCGGCTCCAGCCGGAAGGCCTTGCAGCGTATTGTTTTGCCCGTTTACGTTTACCACAATATCTACCACCATTTCCACAGGAGGAATAGGGAAAGTGTTCGGTACCGGATATTTGGGCTTGGGTGCTGAAACACTGACTATCGTACCGAATTCAATATAAGGGTTTGCGTCCTTATGTAGTATGTATAACTGATTGTTTGCTCTAAGTGATTGAAACATATTAATTGTTTTTTAATGGAGACAGCCTGTCATTACAAGCTGCCTCCGGTTGATTGATTACTTGCTCCGTTGAGCCGTTGTTTCTGCGGTTGCAGCAGTTGTTGTAGTCGGTCTGTACCCACCATTTACAAGAAATACTTCATTCGTGTATTTGTTGTAATGAATTTCGTAAATACCGGTTCCGGCAAGGTTACCAACCGTTACAGGCTCGTTGTTGTAAGCCATCAACGGCCTTGTATCTCCGTTCGTCCCTATCAGGATAGGCAAAGTGGCGGTTGTGCCGGCTGGAATAGCCTGTCTGAGGTTGATATAGAATCCCCCGACATAATCCCGGTTACGAAAAGCATGGTTGGGCAATTCCAACGTTACATTTTCTGTCCCGACGGTTACAGCCACCGTCGGAAGGGTATTAAAGTTTGTCCTTCCGATGGTTGGGAACAAAAAAGGAAATCCAGTAAAAAAATTAGGCCACATAATTACCTCCTTTCTTACTTATCCCCAATAATTGTTGCATCCGTATCCCCCACGTCCGTAGGCAGCATCTCCGGCATAAGCCCCATAAGCGGCCGCGCGATAAATATCAGTATTTATTCCTTGAATATTCGGATAAACAACAGGAACCGTATTCGGCAATTTGCACTTTATGCCGTCTACATCACTTTGCAGAGACTGGAGTCCGGCAGCTAAAGGCGCAATCTGTTGCCCTACCGCATTCAGTATTGTAGCGTTCTGGTTGCGTTGGGAAATTTCCCCTTTCAAAGCGACAATTTCAGCTTCCTTGGCAGCCAACATTTCTTGCTGTCTGCGAGCCTCTGCCGCATCCAGCTTGGCTAAGATTGCATTTGTATTAGCTGTTGCACCGTCTCGGAGTAAAAGGGTATTTTGATTAGCCGTATTGACTAAGGTATTTGTCTGATTACATGTAGCCAACTGGTTCTCATAACCCATTTTTGTAATGTTGTTGTTTGTCGTGCAGCAGCATTCGGAAATTTGAGTCAAAAGCTGGTTATTCCCGGACTGTATGGCATTAATAATCTGTTGAGAAGACATGCCAACTTGATTGCCGACTTGCTGAATCAATCCTTGTATATTGCAAATTGCACTCTGTAATTGTTGAACGGAGCAGTTCAATGAAGACGAAAGACGTTCTACACTTCCATTTACACCCTGAATAGCGTTCATCAACATTTCACGTCCTGCATTGCCGTTCAATTCTGCCGGAAGTCCACCGTTACGGCCTCCGAATCCTCCAAATCCGTTACCTCCATAACAGAAGAATAACAGAATTATCCAAATCCACCAGCAACCGGCTCCGCCCCAGGCGTCCTGGTTCCGGTTTCCATTCATCAAGGCTGCTACCAAGTTGGGGTCTAAGCTATTTCCTTTGCCCAACATACCCGGCAACATCGCCATGATGTCAAATTTGCTTCCCCCGTTTGAGGGTTCGCCAAATACATAGGTATTACTCATAATGATAAATTTTTACGTCCCCGGCACTATTGCCGGTATAGCAAAATTCAACACTACGAGGCGGAAAGGGAATTAATTCATTTAAAGCTCATTGTTTACTTGTTGGAAAATCGTTGAACATTCATATTTCAACAACCTTTTATCGAATCCGTTTTTCAGTTTGTTTATACATTGAATAGTAAGGCCCGAATAATCCGAAATTCTTCTTTCAGAAAAGCCCGTTTTGAGCAATTTATTGACTAAGATACTGCGAGCGTCTACACACTCTTCTCGGTTTGAATTAATGATTTCCGAATAGGATAATCCGGTAATTTCAGATACGATACCGGCAATGTTCTGGTAAACTTCCATTAGTTTCATGTTAAAACAAGTTAAATATTTGAACTATTTTTCGATAATTCTGTTTACTATGTAAAAGCCCTTTTTTTGGCAGAACGTCTGCCCCCCTTGATGAAGTTTACCAGACAAAGACAAGGGGAAAGGGCTTTCCCTTAATTATAATTTCTTGAAAGCAGGAACAAGTAGGCAGCTATAAGTATTACACCTATTATTATTATTTCTTTTATTCCAAACTCACTTTTTTTTGTTTCTATTTTATTTTCATGTTTCTTTTCGTGTTTGTATTCCCTTTTTGATATTGTTACCGTATCTTTTTTATTTGATTGTATCTTTTTCTTGATAACCGTATTTTCTTCGGATACTTTATACTGGTTTCCCAAACTGTCCGGAGCCGAGAATATTGTTTTATTAATGGTTATATCCTCCACTCCAGAAAGAATGGTTGCTGAATTTTTATTTATAGACATGAAAGTACTGTCATTCCGTATATATTCGGATGATGTATTTTTCTTTACCGACCGGCAGCCCGTCAAGAAAATGATGATTATGAGAAGTATAATTCGCATTCTTCCAATCGTCTTTTAACTAATCCTTCCAGCCTTTTCCCTTTGGCATATACCCACTTTTGGAACTCCTCTTTAATACTTGCATCCTGCGGATTCCTGTTTATTTTTCGTAGAAGAGTACTACCTGCGAAATTACCGCTGCCCGTATTGTAGACGAACGATACAAGCGCGTCGAACTGATTTTGGTTAATAGGCTTTTTAACCAATGTCATTACTATTTTCTCCGAACTTTCAACGTCTTTTCTAAGGAATCCTTCCGCTTCCGTTTCCGTTACCCTGTCACCCGGCTTTACACCTCCGGTATGTCCGTACCCGATTGTCCACACTCCGGCCGGACATTTGTATGCCTCACTCCTGAAATCCTCGAATTTCTTTATTAATTCAATCCCTCTTTCACTCGTTTTCATAATCAAGCGTTTAATCTGTGATAAAAATCAAGTTTTATTTTCTCGTATGCAGCCGAAACATTCGTGTAAGCCCTTCCGTTGTTAGGGCCGGACTTATCGTAAATTTCATCATCGACCACTTTTGCCACCCATTCGATCCAATCCCGGTTCACATATTCTGAAAGCTTCTTCCCGTGATACTTGAAAACGTCGAATTTGCTGTTTCTGTCTTCATGTATGTTTGTCAATAATTTTCGGATTTTTTTTTTAGTTCCTTCTTCATCGACAATATGGTTCTCTTCCCGTATTCTCTTTATCAACCTGCATACTTTCTCCGTAGCCAGGTCAAAGGCAAAGCTGGAAAGATTCTTAATCCGAAGTTGCGTTTCAGGCAATAACCCCTCTGAAATATCCGCCAACACTTCATTTTGAGTACGAGTTTCCTTCAGCAGTTCGCCCATATTATTTTCCGACCTTGATATTATCCCGTTAATGATTGATTTGAACCAGACGAAACAGGCAATCATTAAAGCCGCTACAAGCGAGAGAAATATCGCACCCGCCATAATCGTAAATCCGTAGTCGCTTATCCCCCTCGCTACTTCTGTAATTTGATTTACACTATTTACATTATCCATACCCACACAATTATTTGTAAACTTTGTCCGATAACCCCACCTATAAGTGTAGCCAGCAAATCCAGCCAATCGAATTTTCCGCCCCACTGGCGGTCTGCACACTCTTTCCCGACAGCCAACCCGGAACAAAATAAAATTGTTCCAAACAAGGCCGATAAAAAGCCATAGAAAACATGTTTAGGCCTGTTGCTTTCTTTTATCCAGCTCATAAGTCAATCTCCTTTTCTTGTTCTGTCCACTCCGAAGAAGAAAGCATTTCTTTGAATACATCACTCTGCGAATCGTACACAGGGTAGGGGATAGTTTGTTCAGCTTCCCTTTCGCTCAGTGTCATAATTTCCTCATTCCTTTTAGCTGCAAGCTCGTTAAATATTTCCTCGTGAATAATCGCTTCTGTACCTTCTACATTCATTCTGCGATGTTCCCAGTCAGGGTCTACCATCTTTAAATCTTCTACCGGTATTTTATAAAATCTCATAGTTATAAATATTTAAGCTAATTTAGTTTCAGTTCTTGATACTTCGTAAAGTCCGTTATCATTTTGAACAGTTATTTCATATAAAGTACTTCCTAAAAGGAATTCCAAAGTAGCCGAAGTAGTACTCCAGGCAGAGCATTGAACGTTTAGTGAAGGATAAAATCCACCTGTTCCTGAAGAAGCGCACTTTATTTTCAATACATTTTTCAAACAGTTTGATAAAAAATTATTCCAACTCCCAGAATCAGCTTCAATTATCGATTGAATTTGCCCTGAACTTTGACTTTCATTTAATCCGTACACATCATAAGAAAATTCGTGAAACGTTGGTATTGTGGGTAAATTCTCTATTTTTTCCAATAGAGCGCCAATCTCTTCTGCCGTATAATTCAAGTTTTTCGTTTCCATACGTTTTTTAGTTTGATGTCAAATAATAATTTTCTGAATCGGCAAGCAAATCTCCGTCGGAGTCAGCCAGTAGTATATTTATATCTCCGTCTACTCCGTTACGCTGTTTAGCTACCTTTAGGTTATTGTCATACTCCGAATCTGTCAGATAATCTTCAAAAAGTATTACTTCATGTAAAGTACCATTAGAACAATAATAATCAGTAGCAAAAAAAGTAAGTAAGGATATACCTGAACTATAATTACTAACATTATTAGTTAATAACAAATAATTAAGAGGTTCGGGTAATACGTTATTTGGCGAGGAAGTTAAATAACTATTTGCTGATCCCATACGATTCTTAGCGGTAAGACATAATCCACCATTATTATTATCCGATCTAAAACCTAATACGTACTTTATGCTTCCGCTCCTGTTTTCAAATCCGGAAGTTGTTATAAGAATGTTTCCGATACTTAATTCTTCATTACGAATCAAATAATCATCGATTCCATCGCTGCATATTCCTCCCTGGTTCCAACCGCTTTCGCGAGTCCAAGCAAAATTATAAGGCGTCAAGTCGTTGCCATTTCCGGAGATATCGGTTATTTGCCGGTCTGTCTCATTCGATTTGTTACCCCCAAAGTACCACCATGCACTAATATCACCTTGATACTTTAACGCCCTTTTGACCTTACATTCACACATCATATAAGGCTTGACCGATGCAGGAGGAGTGCCGAACCATGTTTCATTGTCAGACGTTTGCGGGGCGGGTATTCCTTCTAAAATGGTCTCTACCGGTTCGGCCAATTCGCAACAAAACTCCGCACCCATTATAAGAGATGTAGCCTCCTCAAAAGTAGCCGGCTTACCGGAATCCCATACTATGTAAATGGCGGTAGGATAATTATGGAAACGCGGTACACTACTTGCCGGATTAGATATTTTAGAACAAAGATTCGTATTTTTCGCAGAAGATTTAGTAACCAAAGTATCATTAACTTGTACCACAATTCTATTACTTGCTGCCAACTGATCTTGTATCGTAGTGTTTTCATCTATTATTATACTGACAATCCTTTGTACAAGCCTCCAATTCTTTCCGTCCCACTCGATAGAATCGCAAACCCCGTTAGGCAACGACCGCAAAACGATATCACCGAAATCGACAACCTGCAGAGCAACTCCGGTTTCGCTGCCGGATATACACAGTTTCAGACCCCCATCCCCAACGGAAAGTAAGGGAACCGGAGCTTCCGGTGTCGGCATGCCTTCCTGTACCGTATAGCCTGACAGTTTAAAACTCTTAATCTTATCAGTTCCGGCCATACTATTCCAGATAGGAAATTTCTTGCCGGAGCCGTAAGTCAATTCCGCCCCCGTACCTCCCCCTCCGGTTCCCCGGCCGGAGGCGACACCCAGCCTGCCCAATCTTCCCAATTTCCCCAACCCGAAACTCATAATTTCCTTACCCCATTACGTTAGCACTTCCTTCAATCTCCAAAGCATACCCCTCCGACACACCGAAATACTCTATCGTACCTTCCGGTAAAACCAGCCCGTCTCCCTCTTTGGTTTCCTTATATGCCCATATCCGGCAATCGGTAATGGCCGATATTCTGATAATACGAGTTTTTCCGGCAGCTACTGTCGTATCTGTAACATCAGTCGCTTTTCCGATGTAAAGTGCTTGTGCCGAATTGAAGTTTTTATCTACAGGTAATATTTGTTCCATAATATTTTAGTTTGACGTTAAACAATATCCTTCTGAGTCGGTAAGTAAATCACCGTTGGAATCAGCAAGGAGTTTGGCTTGTTTTTTGGGTATTTCGTATTCATTTTTTGTACAATGCCATGTTCCTGTACCATCATCATAAAGAGATATTTCGACCAAAACATTATATTCAAAATACGAGTAATAAAGTTCCCAAGGATTGTCGGCCACTTTCCTGTAATCGGTTAGCGTATGCAGCCCGTTTTCGTCATTGTCTAAAAATACGCTGCCTTTCCGTTCCTGAAATAAAGTGGCAATAGCTTCTGCCCCTCCTGCAAGATTAAGCGTTGTCAATATTTCTTCTGACGTAGAGCTTGATGTCAATGACAAGAATTCTCTGGGGAGTATGGCAGGTTGTGGATTCACTATGTTGGACAAGTTGCATGTTTCCCAGTCCGACCATTCGTTGCTACCATGTTGAGTACGATATTCAATGACATTATTGTTACCTATCATACATTGATAAGTTATCAAAAGTCTTGTAGATACAGATAGGAAGGCATAGTTATCTATTTGCCCGGGTCTCGAATAGTGGTGTACTATATATGTACCGTTTCTTGTTGTGGTATCCAAGTCGGCCGCATCGATTACTTTCAGGCTGTTTGGCAAGTCTGCAAACGTTGTCATATCAGGAGTTATCGTACCGCTCTCTACATTGGACAAGTCTTTATCAGCCTTATTATTAGCAAAATCGAGAACATCATATATTGTTTTTCCTACTCTGTCAGCCGTATTTTTTTCATCTTCTACCTCATTTGCAATAACTTGGCATTCGGCTTTTATGGTTTCAAAATCTTTGCTCATATATTAATCTCCTATCGCTCTAACTTTCATTCTTCCTAAACCTTTCCTCCGAGAACCACAACACTTTTTATTAGGGAATACATCTGGTGTATTTTGAATGTATTCAAGACACTCTGACAAATATTGATTAGCTATATTTCTTGCCTCATTAGAAGCAATATATCTATTTTTATAATCTACCTTTGTCGAATATTCGTCATCTTTCCCAACAAACCCAAATCTTGTTTGTATTTCACTCCCGAATTGAACAATTCTTGCATATACGTAATATGATAATGCACATTTCAAACCTTTAAAAATCTTAGTATTACCGCACTTAGTGGTATATTCCCCACCTTCAAGAAGTGTTTTATATTTTTCATCTTTATTGCCAATAAGGTTAATAAAAAGTTCATCACCAATATTTTTTTTTATATCGATTTGCTCTGCTTCGTCAATATAAGCCGGAATTAAATCTTCATCTGGATACATTTTCCTCGTATATTGAGATAATTCTTCAATTGTTATTAAGTGTTCCATCTGCTTGAATATATCTTAATGGCTGTATACTAAAATTCCTCCCTCTCATTTTTACGTCGTACCAGTTTTTAAAAATTTTATCAAAAGCTCTTTCTATAGCTCTTTGTTCTTTTGTCACTGCTCCAGCGTAATACTCATAAGCTTCTTTCATAACCTGACCAGAAAATCCGAGTTTTCCGCTTCGTATACAATAAAAAATTTCCTGATCAAATTGAGAATATATTTCCTCCTTTACTTTATCGTTAGTTACCGTGAATTCTTTATCATAATTTGCGACATCAAACCTTTCTATTTCCGGTTTTTCGTCTCCATCTTCAAGCTCTATGTTGATTATTTTGTTAGATTTCGTATCTCCTTGAAACTGAATCATTGACTCTTCAAACTCATTGTTATCAGGATAAATGTCATTTCCATATTCGTCTTTTGCCTGTCCCTTTCGTGTAAACATTACAGCGGCTGGAAGAAAATTATTGCAGACATTTCTCATACTGACATTTGCGAGTCCGTCGTCTGTCTTCATTTGAGTTATAACCGGGTCACATATAGAAGTCGGGTATTGATTCCCGTCCATACTTACCCATAATATTTGTCCCGGATAGTTATCTATACCTCCAAAACTTTTTATCTGTGCAGCGATAACTTCTTTTATAGGGTTAAATACAGGAATTGACCTAACCGAATCTTTTTTTACTTCTATTTTTTTCCCGTTGCGCGTTTTGGTTCCTGTCCAATCTGGATGTACGATAATATTTGCTACATATCCAGAATCATCTTCCTCTTGCAAACGGCAATTTTCAAAAGGTACATGTTCAATTGCAACAGGCTCACAAAAAACATTATACTTTACATGTATTGCAAATCCTTTAAATGTGCCTATATCTGTAGCAACCAAATGATTTATATCATCTATTGTCTGACCTTTTATGTTTACAGTATATTCTGATACATCAACATCTTTAAATCCATAGCCTTCAATGAAATTTATATATCTTTTAAGACACGTCATGGCAGTAGAACTCGACGCTATGACCCTTAAAATGTTCTGAGGATAAAGGTTGTCTACATCATAAGATTGAATCCCCAAATCTCTTACATATCTGGGGATTAATCTTTTTTCAGGTTTTTTTAAAGACTTGATATTCATTTTTTATTTTTGAACTTTCCAGAATTAGATACATCAAAATCTGAAGGCAAACGCGAGAAAATACCCGTTTGATCGGGAAATTCTTTTAAATATGCTTCTGCGACTTCGTCGGTAAGATTCTTGTTTGTATATACCTGTGATTTGCCAAATAGCTGTAGAACCACTCCATTTTTAAGTTTATAATGCCTTTTCGGTTTTAGTGAATTATTTTTTATCAAATAAGCATTAATTTCTAATAAGGCATCCTTATAACAGTCTCTACAGCTTGTTTTTTGCAACTCTTCATCAAGTACCTCACGATATAATCTTTCGACTGATTTTTTATCCTCATTCTCGAATGTTCTATCACCTATCTTATCCAAAAGATAGGTGACTTTCTCTTTTGCTTCTATATATGTCATCATAATGAAGGTTCTTCTGTTAGTGAATCAAAAGCGGCTTTTGTTGTCGTATAGTCTGTCTTAAAAAGGAATAAAGCAGAACGGGGAGAGCCGGTTTCGGCTAAAACGACATTCCATCCGCCATTTGTATCTTCTGCATATTTATCATTTTCAAGAGTCGAAGCTTTTAACCCTGAATAAAAGCCGTATATTTGAAATGCGGAATCTCCTGGGGCTGAATCTTTATTCAGATTTTTATATTTGTTCTCAAGAATTACGACAAATTCCCCATTTGCTATCCCGTCTATCAGTTTTGAACAAACATCTGGGCCATTATCCAGAATGACCATTCCTACATTGTTGGCAAATGTGTTGCCAAAATTTCCGGTTTCTAATGTAGTATTTGTTCCGGTAAAAGGTGTATTCCCCGGTATAAAAACCGGATATCCTTTCTTCCCTGTTTTCAAAGCCAATGTTTCTATTACATTTTTTCTCGTTTCATTGAATCTCACTGAACCAATATCCAAATCTTGACGATTCAGAATAACACCATTTGGCTCTAAGCCTTTAACAATAGGGTCATCACAATTCGGAGAAACACCGATACTTATTAAACTGTCACATGTATTACTCATATCATCTCCTTTCTTTTTAATAGGCTACGTGGATTAATTCATCTTCTCCTGTTTGAGTCCCGATTTTGCCGGTGGTATATATATAGTTGTTGCGAGTTATATTATCAAACGTAACCTCTATATCAGACATTAATTTTGTTGCATTTGTTCCGACAAACAGATTAGAAGGAGAAGCATATACAGCCCGATGCGGGAGGTTTAATTTTCCGCTACCGGTTTGATATTTTGCTATCATTCTATCCCATATATCAATACTGTAAATTTTAACTCCATTATACTCGGTTAACTTTATGCCTTTGAATATCTGTTCCCATTCGAGTATATTTTTGTACAAGCCTTTCAAATCTTTTGTCAGAGCATCACAAAGAGATTTTGTCGCGAATATGGCAGATTTTGAATCATAAGATATTCGGCTATCAGCATCCTCAAGGATAGAGTCAAAAATGGATGTTGCAACGCCTGCTTCTTTCAGTTTCGAGAACTGGAGAGCTTTTGTTGTTTCACTGTTTGCCGCAATTGTTGTTTTTTGAGATTCATTGTCTGTTGTTATAGCAAACAATCTTTTAAAGAGGCCATCAGCCATTGTAAACAAGTTTGTCTTGATACCGTCTGTTATAACTCCCCCAGAAGTTACATTTTTCGCGTCTTTATCTCCAAACCAAACCATTCTCC
>ERZ827520.3546-NODE-3546-length-12629-cov-5.144664_pt1 | contig 12629 bp, 6 predicted proteins | sample MGYA00519581_ERZ827520 | MGnify/ENA primary metagenome ERZ827520 (study PRJEB31778, sample SAMEA3449339) | human gut metagenome | biome: human gut; feature: human-associated habitat; material: faeces | place: United Kingdom | collected 2010/2012 ...
GGGTTTTCATAGTCCGAATGCTTTTTTGTACAAAAAAGGAGTTGCCTCTTTTTAGCAAGACAACCCCTTTTATTTAAATCATTTTAGCCGGCTTTTATCGGAATACTCAGTCCTCCCGCGCCCAGTACAGCACCGCGTCCACCGCGCGCTTCCAGCCATGCAGCAGCTGCTGCCGCTGGGCAGGATCCATCGAGGGCACAAACTTGCTTTCCACATGCCAGCCGTGCGCCGTCTCCGCCAGGTTATCATACACGCCCACCGCCAGACCCGCCAGCAGCGCCGCGCCCAGTGCGGTGGTTTCCAGCACAGCGGGGCGCTGAATGGCCACGCCGCTGATATCCGCCTGGAACTGCATCAGGAAATTGTTGGCCGTCGCGCCGCCGTCCACACGCAGCACCGCCGGCGTTTCGCCCAGATCGCGCGCCATGGCCTGGAACAGGTCGTTGCTCTGATAGGCAATGCTCTCCAGCCCCGCGCGCACAATCTGCGCATGCCCCGTGCCGCGCGTCATGCCAAACAGCGTGCCGCGGGCATACATGCTCCAGTGCGGCGCGCCCAGCCCCGTGAAAGCAGGCACCAGATACACACCCTCGTTATCGGTGATGGAGGTAGCCAGCGCTTCGCTCTGGCTGGCCTTTTCCACAAATTTCATTTCGTCGCGCAGCCACTGGATGGTCGCGCCGCCCATGAACACGCTGCCTTCCAGCGCATAGGTGGGCTTGCCGTTCAGCCGCCAGGCCATGGTGGTCAGCAGGCCGTTTTCAGACAGCTTGAACTTGCTGCCCGCGTTCATCAGCATAAAGCAGCCCGTGCCGTATGTATTCTTGGCCATGCCGCGCTCAAAGCACGCCTGGCCGAACAGCGCCGCATGCTGATCGCCCGCCATGGCGGCCACGGGCACCGGCACGCCCAGGATGTCCTCATCCAGCATGCCGATCACCTGTGAGGAATCCACCACCTGCGGCAGCACCTCGCGCGGGATATCCATGATTTGCAGCAGCTCGTCGTCCCACTGCTGGGTATGCAGGTTGAAAAGCATCGTGCGCCCCGCGTTGGTGGCGTCCGTCACATGCGGATGCCCCTGCACCAGATGCCACGCCAGGAAGCTATCGATGGTGCCAAAGCACAGCTCGCCCCGGCGCGCGCGATCGCGCACATTCAGCGCGTCCAGCAGCCATTGCAGCTTGGTTCCCGCGAAATAGGCATCGGGCACCAGGCCGGTCTTTTCGCGGATCATTTCGGCATGGCCGTCCCTGACCAGCTTTTCCACATAGGGCGCGGTGCGGCGGCACTGCCACACAATGGCGTTATGCAGCCACGCGCCGGTTTTACGATCCCACAGCACGGTGGTTTCGCGCTGATTGGTAATGCCGATGGCCGCAATTTCAGCCGGGTCGATGCCGGTATTGCGCACCGCGGCACGCAGCGATTCAATCTGCGTGGACAGGATATCGCCTGGATCATGCTCCACCCAGCCGGGATTGGGATAGTGCTGCGGGAACTCCTGCGCGGCAGAGCCAATCATGCGGCCCTCGATGGTAAACACCACCGCACGGGAGGACGTGGTGCCCTGATCCAGCGCCACCAGATAGCGTTTGTTCATAATAAGTATCTCCTTTTAATAAAAGGGAAGAGAGGTACCTGGCTTCTCTTCCCCTTTTTTAATACCGATTATTGAATGCGCACGCCGTACATATAGGCGTTATCCTTGGAGCAGGTGCCGATGACCAGCATATCCTTGTACACAGCGGGCGAGCCCTGGATTTCGCCGCCCAGGGACAGCACATTGCACACCTTGCCCGTGCTGCCATCCAGCAGGTACAGGTTGCCGGACTGATCACCCTGGATGATCCATGCGTCGCCGGCCTCGTTATACACGGCCACAGGGGAGGAAATGGCCGCGGCGTTCATCTCATACTCCCACTCCACGGTGCCGTCCATTTTGTTCAGGGCGATCACGGTGGATTTATTAGCGCTGCCGGTCATATTGACGGTGAAGATCACCAGGCCGGAAATGCCGTTCTGACCCACAACGGGGCTGGCCTTGCAGCCGGACAGCTGATCCTTGTTATACACGCAGGAGATTTCATAGCTCCAAATCTCCTCGCCGGTCAGGGCGTTGAGGCGGCGGATGGTCACAGGCTTCTTGCTGCCCAGGCGCTTATAGGCCGTGTTGCCGGTATACAGCGCCAGATCGCCGTTTTCGTCAAAGTCCAGCGCGATGGCCGCATCGGTATTATCGCCCACATCCTTGGCCCAAACAGCCTTCATGGTGTTGCTGTCGATGCACTGCAGGATGCCCTGCGTATCGGCCGTATATATGTAGTTATTGTACATGGCCACGCTGGTTTCCGCGCCGGTCATGCCCGCATCCTCGGACTTGGCCTTGGTCTTGAGGAACACAACATCCTTGTTGATGGTCAGCGAGGGCTTTTCGGACTTGTAGTCAAAGTTGGTATTCAGCGCAATGGTATAGATCAGGCCGTTTTCGCCCGACACGATCATGGTATCGCTGTTCATATCAAACAGCGCCGTGCCGTCAAACGCGCCGTTGGCGCAGTAAGCATCCTGCTGCTTGGAGGTCTTGCCGCTCATGAACATCAGCTCGGAGCCATCCAGCAGGTTGAACAGATAGTAGCCGTAATCGCCGCGCTTGTTGGCCAGCTTGGAAATGGCCTGACCCACGCCCAGCATGGGATAGCCATAGGGGTTGACCGACACGCTGGACTTGAGCGGATAGCCCACATTGATGGGGTCGCGCGTGGCCTGGCCGTCGTTGAGATCGACAAAATGGATCTTGCCATCCAGACCAGCAAAGATAACCTCTTTCAGCGCCTTGACGGTGCGTTTGTTCTCGTACAGGTTCATCAGGTTTTCGCGGGCTTCCTGCGCCCACTTGATGATGGCCGGCTGACCCGTCCAGCCGATGCCGTACCAGGTGCCATAATCCGCCGTGCGGATGCTGCCCATCTGGTACTTCCACTCGATGGAGAGCTTCTCATCCTCCACCTCAACGGTGCCCGAGGCCGCGTTCTGGCGGAAGGAATTGCCGCGGAAGGTGAACACGCCGCCATCATAATAGGTATATTTGTCCGGCGCGTTCATGCTGATGGCCGTTTCACGCTGATAATCCGTCACCTTTTTGCCATTGCGATAGACCGTCTGCGTCAGGCTCAGCTTGGCAGGATCGGCGCTATCCGCCGCGGCCGCTTCCAGAATGGGCATGGGCGTGGCCGTCGGCTCGGGAGTGGGTGTGGGAACGGGGGTAGGCGTAGGCGTGGGGGTCGGCGTGGCCGTCGGCTCCGCGGTGGGGGTGGGGGTAGGCGCTTCGGTGGGAACCGGCGTCGGCACGGCCGTGTGAACCGCAGTGGGTGCTTCCGTCGCCACCACCACGGGCTTATCGGTCGACATAACGGCAGGCACCACGAAGAAGGTGGGCTGCACAGTTTCCCGCACCACAGGCTCGTCAGTGGGCGCTTCGGTGGGCGCGGGGGTCGGGGTGGGCACAACGGTGGGCGTGGGCGTGGCGGGCTGCGTCACGTTCATCATGATCGCGCTGTCCGTGGTGCGCCAGGCGTCGTTTTCCTGCACAGCGGCATATACATTGCCAAGATAGGCATTTTCAAAGCGCACCGTTACCACCCAGGTGGTATTGGTGGGCGCATCCTTGCACTGCGCGCTGCCGGGCAGGGGCGCACCCTGCTCGTCCATCAGGCGCACGTTCTGCACCGCCTTGGTGGTGGTGATGCTGAATTGCACCTGCGTACCGGTGGAAATATCGCTGCTGACGGTCTGGAACAGATGGATGCCCGCAGGGTCCTCCTCCACACCAACCAGGCGCAGCACGCCGCTCATATTATCGCGCAGGCTATACAGCGCGCCGGCAAAGCCGGAATCATCCTTGGGGCGCTCCACAATCTTGGGCAGCAGGCACATTGCGCCAAAGAACAGCGCCAGCACCAGCACCACGGCGATGATCACCGCCAGCCAGCGGCGGCCGCGGGGAGCCTCGTCCTCATCCTCATAATAATCGTCGCCTTCGGGATAGAGCCGTGAATCCAGCTGCGCGTTGCGGGGCTGATACTGCCCGCTGCCGCGATAATCGGCCGCGCCCTCGCTCTCCTCGCCATATACGCGCGCGCCGGGCTGCGGCTGGGCGTACTCCGTCGTGCGGTGGAAAACCGGCTCCTGCCCAGGCTTATTGGCGCTGGTATCCCCCGTGGAAGGGGCAGGGCGCACGCCGCCGCGCAGGGCGGGCATCACCCGGGTGGCCTGCGCATCGGTATCCTGCGCCGCGGGCTGGTTTTCGCTTTCGCGCTGAATATCCTGATACAGCTGCTTATGCCTGTCCACGCGGCGATGGCGCGCGGGGGTGTTGGGGGTATTCTGATCCGCCCCGGTTTTGGAATCAAAATGATCAGCCATGCTGCATACTCCTTATAAATCGTCAGAGATTATAATAGACAAAATCTCAGTTTGTTATTATACCAGCTTTCGGCCGATTTATCAAGCATATTGCTGCAAAAGGCGTGGATTCGCGCATGTTTTACATCTTTGGGGCAGCAAAGCTTTTTTCAAAGAGCAGTCTACATAAAAGAATATCGCCGTGGGTTTCCCCACGGCGACACTTTGTTATTGCGATGGTTATCAGTACTCGATTTCCACGTAGATGTAGGCGGCGGCAGCACCAGCCAGTTCATCCGCGACGCTGATAGCCTTCTCGAATTCGAATTCCTTCTCGGCATGGATATCCTTGGAGGGAGCCTCGGCAACGAAGGTCAGGAACGCATCGGCGGGCACGGCGCTCAGCTCGTACTTCACGGTGACTTTGCCTTCCTTGACTTCGACAACCAGCTTGCCAACCTTGGTGCCATTGGCGCTAACCAGATCCAGCTCGGTGGTGGCGTCCACGGTCAGATCGATCTTGGCGTAGTTGGCAACTTCGGTGCCGGCTACGTAAGCAACGGTCTTGGCAGCGGTGGTGGTACCGGTGGCACGGATGTACTTCTTGCCAAGCTGAGTACCGCACACGGTGCACTTCTGGATCATCTTGCCTTTCTGAGAAGCGGAGGGCTGACGAACGGTTACCCATTCACCGGCCTTATGACCCAGGGCAGGGATTTCTTCCGTCGCGGAGCCTTCCTTGATTTCACCGCAGTTCTTGCAGGCAATAGCCTTTACGCCCTTTTCAGTGCAAGTGGGTTTCTTAGCAACGATGGGCTCAGTGCTCCACTCATGCTCGCCACCCTTGATGACTTCAGTCTGCTTAACATCTTTGCAGTTTTTGCAAATCAGCTGCATTTCGCCATCATGGCACTTGTCAACCTTCTTGGTCTCAACCCACTCATAGTCATGACCCAGAGCAGCGATTTCGCCAAAGCGCACTTCGCCGCCAACCTTGCAGGTTTCCTGAGCCTTGCCCTTTTCAGTGCAGGTAGCAGGAGTTACAACCTTATAGTCAACCCATTCATGAGCAACAACGGGCAGTTCGCCATAGCGTACTTCATGACAACGAGAGCAGGTTTCCTGACTCTTGCCCTTCTTGGTGCAGGTAGCCGCTTCGACAACCTTCCAATCAGCCCAATCATGACCCAGGGCAGGCTTCTGCTCGTTCGCCTCAGCCTTCAGGCGAGCGCCGCACACAGTGCATTTGGCATAACGCATTTCGGGAGCGGTGCAGGTAGCTTCGGTTTCCAGGTAGGTCTTTTCGCTGGGCTTATGATCATCCAGTTTCAAATTAATTTTGCTGGATTCGTCAACCTTGCCGCAAGTCTTGCACTTCAGAACAGTATAGCTGGGCACGGAACAGGGAGTCTTGGACTCAACAGTGACGCGCTCCCAGTCATGATCCTTATCGGTAGCAGGAACAGTGACGTAGTCATAGCGCTTGTTGCAGGTGCTGCAGTACTCTTCGGAAGTCCAGCCATCAACGCCGCACTTCGGAGCCTGCTCCAGATGCTTCTTGACGAATTTGTGCGCAACCATAGGAATGGTGCCCGCTTTCTTGGTAGCAGTGCAACCTTCGGTCTTGCACTTCTGAATCATTTCGCCTTCCTTGGTGCAAGTAGCAGGAGTGCCTACTTCGGGATCGCCCCAAGTATGATCCTTCTTAGCAATGGTCTTGGTTTCAGTGTTGTCCGGCAGATTGCAGCCGTCAGCCTTGCAAACGCGGGTCATTTTGCCCTCAGCAATGCAAGTAGAAGGTTCTACAGTCCACTCGCCAAAGTCATGAACGTGAGGAGCAGTAGTTTCAGTACCACTCGCCAGACAGGGGATCGCAATCGCGACCAACAGAGCCGCGATCACGAGTACGCGAAGAAGTTTCTTCATGTTCGATGTTCCTCCCGATAAATTTGTTTGGTGATTTATATAACAATCGCTGCCGATTGCTATAGCAATTTCCGTGCCGGCCTCAGAACGGGAATCGCAGCATGACCCGCGGCAGGCATAGCGCGCCGCAGCATTTTATCATGTCAACTGCCCTCCTTTCCCGCGCACGCATTGGGGGCGCCAACAACGGCACCCGGTACTGCGCATGAGACCGTTTACCATAGTATAAATGGAATTATTGGGAATGTCAATACGATTTGGCAAAAAATAAAAAAAACATCCAAGTTTTGTGATGCACTATAATGAAGCAATGTTTTTTACCCCGCTCGATTTCAGGCGAATAATGCGGAAGAGTGACGAGAGCGCTGGCAGTTAGCTGGAAGGAGCTGGGAAAGGATGGGCGGGAAGGGGGAACGAGAGAGAGGAACGAGGAACGCCGCGGCGGCGGCTACGGCCCTCACAATTCGGCATAGTCGTTTTGCGACGCTAACGCTTGCAAAACTCGTTGCCTCATTGGCGCTGCATCCGCCTGTATCTGCCACCGAGGCGGATTACGCGCCTCATCCGTCTCGCTGCGGCTCGACACCTTCTTCCGCCTGGGCAAATAGCGCCCGGCGGGGGTTTTATCTTTTAATCGATCATGCGAATGAACGGCAACAAAAAACCTCTTGCAGATCGCAAGAGGTTTTGGTGGAGCATAGGAGATTCGAACTCCTGACCCCAACACTGCCAGTGTTGTGCGCTACCAGCTGCGCTAATGCCCCGAACAACGTTTATATTATCACACTTCAAATGATTTGTAAAGGGGTAAAATCAAGTTTTTTCAAATTTTTGCAGAAAAACCGCATAAGCGCAAAAGCAGTCCTTTCCCGCTGGACAAGCCGTCTCCTTTTCAGCTATAATGAAACGTACTTTTTCAGTTTCATTCCCAGCTTACAGAAGTGGAGAATACCAATGAGCAAACCAAATATTCTATGGATCATGACCGATCAGTTCCGCGCGGACGCGCTCTCCTGCGCGGGCGGGCCGGGCGCCACGCCCAATCTGGACGCGTTGGCGCGCGAGGGCGTTCGTTTTCCCAATTGCTCCACCGTCGCTCCCCTGTGCGTGCCTGCGCGCATCAGCATGATGACAGGCAAATATCCCCACACCACCGGCGCGTGGGATAACGCCGCCTGCGCACTCTCTCCCGAGGCCAACCTGTGGACGCGCGCCATCGCCGCCCAGGGCTATGCCACCTCGGTATTTGGCAAATTGCACCTGCACACCAACGAGGGCGATATGATCTCCCGCGAATACCTGGTCAAGGGCTATGGCTTTGAAACGGTAGATGAGACCGCCGGGCCGCACTCCACCGCCTTTTCCCGCACGCATTACAGCGAATATCTGGCGCGCCGCGGCCTGCTGAAAGACTATCGCCAGGATATGGAGCGCCGCGGCAAAACGCCGCACGCCGCGCCCTCGCCCCTGCCGCTGGATAGCTATTACGACGTCTATGTGGGCGACCGCGGACGCGAATACCTGCAAAACTATCAGGGCGACCGGCCATGGTTCTGCCATGTCAGCTTCGGCGGCCCGCACGAGCCCTGGGATACGCCCGAACCTTACGCCAGCCTGTATAAGCCTGAGGATATGCCTGCGCCCCTGCCTCCCGTGCAGGATCGCTGCCCCGATCGTCCCCAGGGTGAGCACGATGCGCGCCGCCGCAAGCCGCAGCTGCAATGCGACGCGCAAACGGCCCGCGAAATCCGCGCCAATTACGCGGGCGGCTGCACGCTGATTGACGAGAAAATCGGCGAAATTCTGGATACCATCCGCGCGCGCGGCGAGTGGGATAACACCGTGGTGCTCTTTACCTCCGATCACGGCGAGCTCAACGGCGATCATGGCTATGTGAACAAGCGCAATTTCTTCCGCCCGGTGCTCAATATTCCCCTGATCATCCGCACGCCCGATACCGCGCGGCAGGGCGGCCGCGTCAGCGACGCGTTGGTCAGCCTGCTGGACATCGGCCCCACCCTGGCCGAGCTGGCCGGAACGGAGCTCGATTACATCCAGTTTGGCCGCTCCCTTTGCCCCATCCTGGACGGCGAAGCCCAAAGCGTGCACGATAGCATCCTGTCGGAATACGCGGGCGAACTGATGTATATGGACAACGAATGGAAGATGGTGGTCAACAAATCCGGCCAGCCCTATCTGCTGTTCCATTTGACGCAGGATCCCACAGAGTGCGATAACCTGATCGGCGATCCTGCCTATGCGGCCCTGACGCAGGAGCTGACGCTGCGCCTGTTCTGCCTGATGGCCGATACCGCCTGCCTGAAGCCCTCGCCCATCCTGATTGCCAAGCCCCGCCCGTCGGACGATCCAACGCTGCAAAGCACGGCGGTGGAATAAGCCAAATATCCCAATTTAAAGATTTTCTCATTTCAGGAAGTCTAACTTAGCCGAGAAGTTAAAGGGGCTGTGGAAGAACGAAAAGTTCTTCCACAGCCCCTTTTTGCACAAAAAAAGAGACCGAGGTCTCTCATTTTGCAAAATTGCGGATGCCCCAAGATGCCGCTGTGCCCTATTTTTTCACCCGCTATGTATAGCAGGCCGGTGCCCTGCGGCGCACTTGCCGCCGTCCCCTGGCGAGATAACTCGGGGGCATGACGTCCATGTCCGACTCGGGCTCCGTTTGATGAAATGTGGGTAAAAACAGAACACTGGCCTGTACACCCCAGGAGCATCCTTATGGTTTTATTATATGCAGGCGGCGCGCGATTGTCAACCCTCGAAAGAATTTTGCAGCAGCCTTTTGATATCCGCCGAAAACAGATCGCACAGCTCCTGCGCATTCTCCGCGTCGCGCGCGCAGGCCGCCACATGGATCAGCGGCAGCGCCGCATCGGGGCGAATCACCGTGCGCCCGCGCGCATCCTGGCTGAGGATCCCGCCTTGCTCGCGCAGCGTGCCGCGCTCCCGCAGGGCAGATAGCACGCGGCCCTTATCGCGCATATCGCAGGGAATATCCGCCGTTCGCCGTGTCAAGGCAGGCAGCGCAGTCACAGCCTGCTCCACCGTTTCACGGTCAAACAGCGTCATTAAAAGCAGCAGCCTTGCCACGCCGTCGCCCAGGATGCGCCGCTGCAGACGGCAGTCCGCGCCCTCATCGCAGGGCAGCAGCTCGGGCAGGCCGTAATCCTGCGTATCGTACACCGCGCCGCCATGCAGGCTCAGCGCCCGGGCACAAAGCAGCCATTGCTCCTCCTCGGTCAGCATGCGTTCTCGCGGCAGCACGCGCGCCTGGCTTTCGGTCAGGGAAAAGGTAATCTCCGCGTCGCTGGACACCTCGTGCCCGGCCAGGCGCAGCGCGTCGCGGGCCAACGCGCGCAGAAAGCGATCCTTGCAGATCAGCGCCACGCGCTTGCCGCGCAGGGCATGAAACCGCCGCGCCAGCGCCGCCAGATACGCGCCGCGCACCGCATGATGCGCGCGCACCGCCCCAGGATCGCTTTGGCTCGGCGGCAGCTCCTGCCGCTGGGCGGCCTGCTCTACGGCGGCACTCTGGCGATCCGAAAGCGGAAGCCCGCTGCCGTTTAATAGGCAGATTTCTTCCTGTCCGGCCAAAATTGCGCCATCCGCGCGCAGCGACTGCGCGGCATAGCTAAGCATGCCCAGGCTGCCGCGCCCCAGCGCCCACACGCGCTGCACGCCATATGCGGCCAGCGCGCCCAGCAACAGATGATAGGCGGCATTGTCCATGCCCTGATACATCACCGCCACCTCCCGCGCAGGCAGCGCCCCAGCGAAGGCTCCGGCCAGCCAGGCCGTCTGCGCGGGCGAAGCGCAGTGCGCGCGGCTATCCGCAACATTGATGGCGGCCTGCGACTGCATCACCCGCTCGGCGCAAACGGCGTAATCGGGCAGCTCCACGCCCGGCCAAAGCGCCGCGCCCGCGTTCAGGCGGCTGAAATCCCCCGCCCGCGCGCCTGCGCCCAGGATGCTGCCAGGCAGCAGCTGCGCCCCCTGCCCCACGCTTGCGCCGGGACACAGGATGGCCCCCTCCAGTACAGTCTCCGCCCCCACGCGCGCTCCGGAGAGCACACACGCGCCCCGCAGCTGCGCACCGGGCGCAATGATCGCATCCCCAGCGACATAGCTATCAGGCGAGATCTCCGCTCCTTGCGGACGCGCGCCACGATCGGCAGGCTCAATGCCCGCCCGGCCACTGAGCAGATCGCCCTGCGCGCGCAGCAGCGCCGCCGGATCGCCCACATCGCACCAGTACGCCCGGGTAGGATAGCCATACAGCGGCATGCCCTTTTGCAGCATCAGCGGAAACAGCTCACGCCCAAAATCAAAGGGTCTGTCCCTGGGAATCAGCGCCAGCACCTCGCGCTCCAGCAGGTACACGCCGGTATTGACCTGGCTGCTGACCACACGGCTCCAATCTGGCTTTTCAATAAAGCGCAGGATGCGCCCGCGCTCATCCGTCACCACCACGCCGTAGGCCAGGGGGATATCCACGCTTTTGAGCACCAGGGTGGCTGCCGCGCCCACGCGCTGGTGAAAGCGCAGCGCGTCGCTCAAATCGCAACCCGTCAGCCCGTCGCCCGACAACACCAGCACGGTATCCGCATCGCCCTCCAGCGCGTGCAGCACGCTGCCCGCCGTGCCCAGGGGCGTTTTTTCCTCGCTGTAACGCAGCGTCACCCCATGCCGGCCCTCTCCAAAGGCGCTTTTGATATCCTGCGGGCGATAGCACAGCGTAGCCGTGGCACGATCATAGCCATGCCGGGCAAGCAAACGCAGGGCGTAATCCATCACGGGCGCGCCGCACAGAGGCACCAGGGGCTTGGGGCAATCGCACGTCATGGGGCGCAGCCGCATGCCCGCGCCGCCAGCCATAATCACCGCCTGCATCGCCATATCAAAAAACGCCTCCGATTATTTAATCGCAAGCGTTATTATGTGCGCGCAAAGCGCCGTTTATGCCTGAAAAATCAGGGCTTTTGCCAGCTTTCGGCCAGCGCGGCGTACAGGCGGATATCCGCCCAGGTGCCGTCCTGCCTGCGCTTGAAGCCGCGCAGCGTGCCCTCTAACTGCAAACCGCACTTTTGCATCACGCGCCCCGAGGCAGGGTTGAGCGCATCGTGGCGCATCTGCACACGATGAAAGCCCACGGTATGGAACAGATACTCCAGCGCCGCGGTCAGCGCTTCGGTCATCAGGCCCTGATTCCAATATTTGCGGGCGATACAGCAGCCCAGCTCGCACCAGCTATCCTCCTCGTTCCACCGCACCACCGAGATATCCCCGGCCAGCTCGCCCTGATACTCCACGCCCCAGCGATACACCGTGGGGCTTTCATAGCCATCCACCCACAGCTGCGCCAGCCTTTCGGTCACGCCGGGGTCGGCATGCGTGGAAAAGCCCATGTATTTTGTCACCTGCGCATCCCCCGCCCAGGCGGAAAACATCTGCGCGCCGTCGCCCGCGCGATAGGGACGCAGCCGCAGCCGCTGGGTAGATAGCACCGGCGAACCCTGATGATTGAGCATGCAGCACAGCCTCCTGACGATATTGCTGCTCTTATCATACCACAGCGGCGGGGGAAATACGAGGGGGGGCCCCGTCACAGATAACATTGGCACGGTGGGAGAGATTCTGCTTCGCCATGCTGGATCTGTCAAGAAGATGGGGGGCTGGATTGTACATAGTAACGGAGGATGAGGGCGCGACCGTGGGAATTCGCGAGGGGGGAAATGTGAAAAAATGCCGCCCGGTGGTCAAAGAACCATCGGGCGGCACGTTGTTATTTCGCTGTGCGCTGCCTGCACGGGGTGCATCTAATGTGTGGGAGCCGGGAGCCTACGGCTGGGAGCTTTGCCTCGGCGCTGCCTGCACGGGGTGCATCCTGACGCTGGACGAGGTCAAGGGTGAGAGCAGCCTTTGCCTCGGCGCTGCCTGCACGGGGTGCATCGGCTGCGCTGCTATGAGCACCGCATGTATGGCGACTTTGCCTCGGCGCTGCCTGCACGGGGTGCATCTCGGCTTGTCGCATAGCGCTGGTGGATATGTTTGGCTTTGCCTCGGCGCTGCCTGCACGGGGTGCATCGTATCGCCCGCAGCGCAGCTCCATGGGCTGATCGGCTTTGCCTCGGCGCTGCCTGCACGGGGTGCATCTGGGTAGGACAGCTCGTTTCCCCATATCGTCCTCTTTGCCTCGGCGCTGCCTGCACGGGGTGCATCGGCAGCGCGTCGCAGGGCTCCACCAGCACGCTTGCCTTTGCCTCGGCGCTGCCTGCACGGGG
>ERZ827520.3547-NODE-3547-length-12626-cov-27.022910_pt1 | contig 12626 bp, 9 predicted proteins | sample MGYA00519581_ERZ827520 | MGnify/ENA primary metagenome ERZ827520 (study PRJEB31778, sample SAMEA3449339) | human gut metagenome | biome: human gut; feature: human-associated habitat; material: faeces | place: United Kingdom | collected 2010/2012 ...
GCCTTTTCAAACGCGAACCCAGCCCCGCGGTTCGCGTTTGAGAGCTTGTCAAAAAAACTTTTTTGACAAGCTCAAGCGGACGCCCGGTGGGCGTCCGCTTTTGGAATCTGTCTTATTTGGCGGGCTTGAAGCTGTCCTTCAGAAGGACGCTGCGGTTAAAGACCAGGTGATCGGCGCGGCAGTCGCGCGAGTCCATGCAGAAGTAGCCCACGCGCATGAACTGATACGGCTTGGCGGTCTTTGCGCTGCGGCCCTCACCGAGCGCGTCATACGCCTTCGCGTCCTCGACCAGCGCGGTCTCGACCTTGCAGCCGGTCAGCACGGAAAGGGAGTCCGGCGCGAGGCAGTCGAGGAAATTCTCGGCAGCGTCGGGCTGCGGGTCGGAGAACAGGTTGCCGTAGAGGCGCACCTCGGCGTCCACGCAGTTTGCCGCGTCCACCCAGTGGATGGTCGCGCCCTTGACCTTGCGGCCGTCGGCGGGATCGCCGCCGCGGGAGTTGGGGTCATACTCGGCGTAGACCTCGACGATGCTGCCGTTTTCGTCCTTCCTGCAGCCGGTGCAGGTGATGAGATACGCACCCTTCAGACGGCACTCGGCGCCGTTCGGGATCAGGCGCTTGTACTTGGGGACGGGGATCTCCATAAAGTCGTCCGCCTCGATCCAGCACTCGCGCGAGAACGTGATCTCATGCGTGCCCTGCTCGGGATGGACGGGGTTGTTTTCCACGGTGAAGGTCTCGGACTGGCCCTCCGGATAGTTCGTGATGACGAGCTTGACCGGACGCAGGACGGCCATCGTGCGCTCGGCGGTGTCGTTGAGATCCTCACGCAGGCAGTGCTCCAGCAGCGCATATTCCACGGTGTTGGCGGCCTTTGCAACGCCGATGCGCTCGCAGAAGTCGCGGATGGAATGGCTGGTATAGCCTCTGCGGCGCAGGCCGCAGAGCGTCGGCATCCGCGGATCGTCCCAGCCGGAGACGTAGCCCTGCTCGACGAGCTGACGGAGCTTGCGCTTGGACATGACTGTGTGGTCGATGCCGAGGCGGGCAAACTCGATCTGGCGCGGCTTGTGATAGGGGATGGAGACGTTGCTCACGACCCAGTCATAAAGCGGGCGGTGCGCCTCAAACTCCAGCGAGCACAGCGAGTGCGTGATGCCCTCGAGCGCGTCCTGAATGGGATGGGCAAAGTCGTACATCGGGTAGATGCACCACTTGTCGCCCTGACGGTGATGGTGCATATAGCGGATGCGGTAGATGACCGGGTCGCGCATGTTGAAGTTGCCGGAGGCAAGGTCGATCTTGGCGCGAAGCGTCTTGCTGCCCTCGGGGAATTCGCCGTTTTTCATGCGCTCGAACAGGTCGAGATTCTCCTCGACCGAGCGCTCACGATAGGGCGAGATGGCGGGCTTGCCGATGTCGCCGCGGTACTCTCTGGCCTGCTCGGGCGTCAGGTCGCAGACGTATGCCAGACCCTTCTTGATGAGCTCGACCGCGAATGCATAGTCCTTTTCAAAATAATCCGAGCCGTAGAAGAAGCGGTCGCCCCAGTCGAAGCCCAGCCAGTGGATGTCCGCCTGAATGGCGTCCACATACTCCGCGTCCTCCTTCGTCGGGTTGGTGTCGTCCATGCGGAGGTTGCAGATGCCGCCGAACTTTTCCGCGGTGCCGAAATCGATCGTCAGCGCCTTGCAGTGGCCGATGTGGAGATATCCGTTCGGCTCCGGCGGGAAACGGGTGTGGACCTGAAGGCCCTCATACTGGCCGCCGGGCGCCAGATCCTTTTCAATGAATGCATCGATGAAATTTTTCGATTCGATGGCTTTGCGTTCTTCTTCCATGAAAGCCGCCTCTTTTCCTGTGAAATACGATTGAACTATTATACCGGAACTGCCCCCGTTTCGCAATCCATAAATGCAAATTCTCCGCGTGTTTTGTAAAAAATGTGAAAACAAACCGATGAAATTGAAATTCCCCCTTTTCAAGAGGCCGAAAATATTATAGAATACGAAATAGAATAAGCAAGGGAGTGTATTGTTCTATGAGCGAACCGAAATATAAGCGCGTGCTGCTGAAGCTCAGCGGCGAGGCGCTGGCAGGCGAGGCACGCCGCGGGCTGGATTTTGATGTGATCGGCGGCGTGTGCGACGTGGTCAAAAAATGTGTCGGGCTCGGCGTGCAGGTCGGCATCGTGGTCGGCGGCGGCAACTTCTGGCGCGGCGTCAAGGACGGCGGCGGCCGGATGGAGCGCACGCGCGCAGACCATATGGGTATGCTGGCGACGGTCATCAACGCCCTCGCCGTGGCAGACTCGCTCGAACAGCGCGAGGTGCCCGTCCGTGTGCAGACCGCCATCGAGATGAACAAGATCGCCGAGCCGTATATCCGCAGCAAAGCCATCCGGCATCTGGAAAAGGGCCGCGTCGTGATCTTCGGCTGCGGCACCGGCAACCCCTATTTCTCCACCGACACCGGCGCCGTGCTCCGCGCGGCGGAGATCGAGGCGGACGTCATCCTGCTCGCCAAGAACATCGACGGCGTCTATTCCGCCGACCCGGCGAAGGACCCCAACGCCGTCAAGTATGACGAGATCACCTATGACGAGGTGCTTGCAAAGCATCTGGCGGTCATGGACACAACGGCGACGTCCCTTTCGATGGACAATCATATCCCCGTACAGGTCTTTGCACTCAAGGACCCCGAAAACATTTTGAAAGTTGTGATGGGCGAGCCCATCGGCACGATCGTTAAGGAGGAAGTATAACATGGCAGATCTCAAGGAATTTGAAAGAAAAATGGACAAGACCCTGGAAGTGCTCGCTTCCGACTTCGGCACCATCCGCGCCGGCCGCGCCAACGCGCAGGTGCTTGACCGCATCACCGTAGAATATTACGGCGCACCCACGCCGCTCAATCAGGTCGGTACGATCTCCTCTCCCGACCCCAGAACGCTGGTCATCCAGCCGTGGGACACGACGCTGCTGCGTGCGATCGAGAAGGCCATCCAGACCTCCGATCTCGGCATCAATCCGCAGAATGACGGCCGCGTCATCCGCCTTGCCTTCCCGCAGCTCACCGAGGAGCGCCGCAAAGACCTGACCAAGCAGGTGCGTCAGTACGGCGAGACCTCCAAGGTCGCCGTCCGCAACGTCCGCCGCGACGCCGTTGAGTACGTCAAGAAGGCGCAGAAGAAGGGCGAAATGACCGAGGACGACCAGAAGAAGGCCGAAAAGGACATTCAGGAGCTCACCGACAAGTTCACCAAGCGCATCGACGAAATGTGCGCCACCAAGGAAAAGGAACTGATGGAGATCTGATTTATTCAGAACGTAAACAGGGACCCAAAAGCCGCCGAACGGCGGCTTTTGTTGTGAGGGCATGAACTATGGCTACGATCTTTCAGAAAAAACAGCAGCCGCTCCCGCCGCCGCGTCACATTGCCATCATCATGGACGGCAACGGCCGCTGGGCGCAAAAGCGCGGCCTTCCGCGCACCGCCGGTCATGCGGCCGGCAGCGAGACATTCCGGCGCATCGCCACGCGCTGCAAAAACCTCGGCGTGGAATATCTGACGGTCTATGCGTTCTCGACCGAGAACTGGAAGCGCTCGTCGGACGAGGTCGGCGCGATCATGAGCCTGTTTGAAAAATATCTGCATGAGGCCATCGACGAGATGGAGGCAGACCACATCCGCCTGAAGATCCTCGGCGAGCTCGGCCCCATCTCGCCGGAGCTGCGCGCGCTCATCGAACGCACGGATGAAATTTCCACGCATTATCAGGGCTTTCAGGCCAACATCTGCATCAACTACGGCGGGCGGGACGAGATCGTTCACGCTGCGCGGCGCTTTGCCGCCGACTGTGCGGCGGGGCGCAGGTCGCCGGAGGCGCTGACGGAGGCGGATTTCTCGCACTACCTGTATACCGACGGCATCCCCGACCCGGAGCTGATCATCCGGCCCTCCGGCGAGGAGCGCATCTCGAACTTCCTGCTGTGGCAGTCTGCCTATGCGGAGTTTTATTTTACGGACGTGCTGTGGCCGGATTTTGACGAAAAAGAGCTTGACAGGGCGATCGAGGCGTATCACAAGCGCGACCGCCGGTTTGGAGGCGTAAAAAAATGAAGCAGAGACTTCTCGTGGCCGCCGTCGGCGTGCCGCTGCTGATTCTGGTGCTGGTGTTCCTGCCGCCGCTGGCGACGGGGCTGCTGGCAGCCGCCATCGCGGGCGCAGCCGCCTATGAGCTGCTGCATACGGCGGGGAGAAACGTCCCGCCGTTTGTGTACATCCTGACGGTCGTGACGGCGGCGCTGACGGTGCTGTTCTGCGCGCGGGACCGCTTTCTCCTTCCGGCGCTCTATTCCGCGGTGTACTCCGCGTCAGAGCTGGATTCTGCGATCACGTTTTTATACGCCGCGTTCGCGTTTTTGTATGTGATGGCGCTGTTTCTCACGGCTGTCTGCACGCACGGTCTGGAAAGGGCCATGCCGTTTGCGTCCGTTGCCGTGTGCATCGTCGCGGCCTTCCTGTTCCCCGCCATGTACAGTGCCATCGCGCGTCTGCGGAACATCGGCCCGGCGTTCGTGCTGATGCCGTTCGTCGTGGCGTTCATCGGCGACAGCTTTTCCATGCTCGGCGGCATGGCGCTCGGCCACAAAAAATTTGCCCCGCGCGTCAGCCCCAACAAGACCTGGGCGGGCTTTCTGGCAGGCCCCGTCGGAAGCGGGCTCGGCATGGCGGTGCTCTGCCTTGTCTGCCGCGGCGTGTGGTCGATGACGCTTCCCGTGTGGTATTTCGTGCTGGTGGGCGTGCTGGCGAACGTATTCGGTCAGCTCGGCGACCTTTCCACGAGCCTCATCAAGCGTGAGGCGGGCATCAAGGACTACAGCCACATTTTCCTGACGCACGGCGGCGTGCTCGACCGCTTCGACTCGATTTTGTTCATCGCGCCCGTCGTCTACGCGGCGGTGATGGGGATGGAGGCGGTGCTGTGACAGGATCGATCAGCCTTCTCGGCTCGACCGGCTCCATCGGGCGGCAGACGCTCGACGTGGCGCAGGCGCTGAACATTCCCGTCTGCGCGCTGGCGGCGCTTCGGAATGTGGAGCTTCTGGAGGCGCAGTGCCGGAAATTCCGGCCTGAGCTTGCGGTTTTGTTTGACAAAAGCGCGGCGGAGGAATTAAAGCGCCGTCTTTCGGATATGAATATCACGGTGGCAAGCGGCATGGACGGCCTTCTGGCCGCGGCCGCGCTCGGCTCTGCCGGCACCGTTGTGACGGCGGTCTCGGGTATGATCGGCCTCCGGCCCACGCTGAGCGCCATCGCGCACGGCAAGCGCATCGCGCTTGCGAACAAGGAGACGCTCGTCTGCGCGGGCGAGCTGGTCATGGCGGAGGCGAAGCGCTGCGGCGCGGAGATCATCCCCGTCGATTCGGAGCATTCGGCGATCTTCCAATGCCTGATGGGCTGCGGCGACCGGCGCGAGGTGCGCAGGCTCCTTCTGACGTGCTCCGGCGGGCCGTTTTTCGGAAAAACGCGCCGGCAGCTCGCCGCGGTCACGCGCGCGGACGCGCTGCGCCACCCCAACTGGAAAATGGGGCCGAAGATCACGGTTGACTGCGCCACGCTCATGAACAAGGGCCTCGAGGTCATCGAGGCGATGCGGCTGTATTCCATGCCGCTTTCAAAGGTCACGGCGGTCATCCACCGGCAGTCGATCGTCCACTCGCTCGTCGAGTTCTGTGACGGCGCGGTGATGGCGCAGCTCGGCACGCCCGACATGCGCATCCCCATCGGGCTTGCGCTGACGTATCCGAAGCGGGAGGAAAATCCCGCGCCGCCGCTGGATCTGCTCACCTGTCCGCCGCTGACGTTTTCCGCGCCGGACGAGGAGACGTTCCGCTGCTTCGGCCTTGCAAGGCAGGCGGCGGCACAGGGTGGGACGGCCTGCGCCGTGCTCAACGGCGCAAACGAAGCCGCCGTCGGGCTGTTTTTGCAGGACCGGCTGGGCTTTCTCGAAATCGCGGACGCCGTCGAGGCGGCGCTGAACGCCGTGCCGCAGTCGGCGGACACGGGTCTGGAGGCGGCGCTGGACGCCGACCGCATGGCAAGAGACATCGTTTTTTCAAGGTTTGGGTGATTTCATGTATATTCTTATCGCGATCCTCATTTTTGGCTTTCTGATCTTCATTCACGAGCTTGGCCATTTTCTGACGGCAAAGGCGCTGGACGTGCAGGTGAACGAGTTTTCCATCTGCATGGGCCCCGCCATCTTCAAAAAGCAGAAGGGCGAAACGCTCTACGCGCTGCGGTGCCTGCCCATCGGCGGCTACTGCGCGATGGAGGGCGAGGACGAGGAATCGGAAAATCCCCGCGCGTTCACCTCGAAGGCGTGGTGGCGGCGGCTGATCATTCTGGCGGCGGGCTCGTTTATGAACTATGTGGCGGGCATTCTGGCGCTGGTCATCATCTATTCCTGCGTCGCGGGCTTTTCCACGCCGCGCATCGAGCGCTTTTATGACGGCTGCCCGTATGCATCGGAGGACGGCCTGCACGCGGGCGACGAGCTTTATAAGATCGACGGCCAGCGCGTGTTCATCTACTCTGACGTCGGGATGCTGCTCGACCGCAACACGACAGGCGTGTTCGATCTGACCGTGAAGCGGGACGGCGCACTTGTCGAGCTGAAGGACTTCAAAATGGTCCCGGTGGAGTACACCGTCGATGGTGTGACGGAGATGAAATACGGCTTTTATTTTGCAGCGGAGGAAAAAACCGCGGGCGCCGTCCTGAAAAATGCGTGGAACACGTCCTTGGACTTTGCACGCCTTGTCTGGATGGGGCTGGGCGACCTGCTTTCCGGCATGGTCTCGGTCAAGGAAATGAGCGGCCCGGTGGGCATCGTCTCGACCATCGTGGACACCGGCAGGAGCGCGGTGAGCGTGGCGGACGGCCTTTTGAACGTGGCGTATCTGGGCGCGTTCATCGCCATCAATCTGGCGCTCATGAACATGCTGCCGCTCCCGGCGCTTGACGGCGGGCGTATTTTCCTGCTGCTGGTCGGCGCGGTGTTCACCGCGATCACCAAAAAGAAGATCCCCTCCAAGTATGAGGGCTATATCCACGCAGTCGGGATGATCCTGCTGCTGGCATTCATGGCGTTGGTCACCTTCAAGGACGTCTGGACACTTTTTAAGACATAGGGGCAGAATCATGACAAAACAGATCCATGTGGGCAGCGTCGCCGTCGGCGGCGGCGCGCCCGTTTCCATTCAATCGATGCTGAACACCCGGACGACCGACGTCGAGGGCTCTTTGCGTCAGCTCCGTGCGCTGGCGGCGGCAGGCTGCCAGATCGCGCGTCTGGCTGTTCCGGATATGGACGCGGCCAAGGGCTTTGCCGAGATCGCGTCGGCATCGCCGCTGCCGCTGGTGGCGGATATCCACTTTGACTACCGCCTTGCCATCGCCGCAGCGGAGGGCGGCGCCGCCAAGATCCGCATCAACCCTGGCAACATCGGCGGCGAGGAGCGCGTCCGCGCAGTCGTGGATGCGTGCCGGGAAAAGAAGATCCCCATCCGCATCGGCGTCAACGGCGGAAGCCTTGACAAGCGGCTTCTTGAAAAATACGGCCATCCGACGCCGGAGGCGCTCGTTGAAAGTGCGTTTTCGCACATCGAGCTGCTTGAAAAGTTCGGTTTTTACGACATCTGCGTGTCCATGAAGTCCAGCTCCGTGCCGCTGATGATGAGGGCATACACGCTGTTTGGCGCGCAGTCGGACTATCCGCTGCATCTCGGCGTGACCGAGACGGGCACGGAGTACATGGGCACGATCAAGTCCGCAATGGGCATCGGCGGGCTTCTGTGCATGGGCATCGGCGACACCGTCCGCGTGTCGCTGACAGCAGACCCCGTGCGCGAGGTCTACGCCGCAAAGGCCATTTTGAAGGCGGCGGGGCTTCGCCGCGACGGCGTCAACATCGTCGCCTGCCCGACCTGCGGCAGAACGCGCATTGACCTCATCGGCCTTGCAGGCAGGGTCGAGGAGGCTCTGAAGGACTGTGAAAAGCCCATCACCGTGGCGGTCATGGGCTGCATCGTCAACGGCCCCGGCGAGGCGCGCGAGGCCGACGTCGGCATCGCCGGCGGCGAGGACTGCGGCGTGCTGTTCGTGAAGGGCGAGATGAAGGAGCGGCTGCCGTATGACGAGCTGCTCCCGGCGCTGCTGCGCTATGTCGAGGCGCTGTAATTTTTAATCACCCTTTGAAGGGCGGACAGAGTCGTCCGCCCCTACAAATGGTATGAAAAACCACGCGGGTCATGCAAAAACTGCCGCATCTCCCGTTTTGTGCCGGGGCAGGCCGATGTAGGCATCGGCCCCTACAACCGACCTCGCAAACGCAACATTTTCCCATTCTACGCCGTAGGGGTCGATGCCTACATCGACCCGCCGGAAACGCCCGTTTTATGGTGGTTTTCCGGCGAATCCGTGTTGATTCCCATTGTGCACCGTAGGGGCGGACGACCCTGTCCGCCCGCAGAAAATGCCCGTTTTTGCGGAGATCCGATGCGAATTCGCAACATTTTAATGGGCCGATGTAGGCATCGGCCCCTACAACCGACCTCGCAAACGCAACATTTTCCCATTCTACGCCGTAGGGGCGGACGACCCTGTCCGCCCGCAGAAAATGCCCGTTTTTGCGGAGATCCGATGCGAATTCGCAACATTTTAATGGGCCGATGTAGGCATCGGCCCCTACAACCGACCTCGCAAACGCAACATTTTCCCATTCTACGCCGTAGGGGTCGATGCCTACATCGACCCACAAGAAACGCCCGTTTTATGGCGGTTTTCCGGCGAAACCGTGTTGATTTTCCATTTTACGTCGTAGGGGGCGGACGACCCTGTCCGCCCGCAGAAGCCCTCTTTCTTTTGGGGGGCAAAAGGAGAACCCATGTCACAGGTACATTTTCTTGATCTCTTTCTTGGATACGAGCCGCCGGAGGCCATCCGCCCGGCGGTCGAGGCGCTGACGCTCGACCACGCCGACCTCGACCGCGAGGCGCGCACGATCTCGCTGTATCTGACCTCCGACTGCTATCTTCCCGAGCAGAGCATGGAAGGCATAGCCTCGGAGCTGGAATCGCGCTACGGGCTCAAGCGGCTCGCGCTCTCGGTGCAGTATCCGCCGGAGGCGCTTGCGACATTCGATTATCACGACCTTTACCGCGTCTTTGTCAAATGCTATTCGCCGTCTGCCGCGATCCTGGCGGGGGCGAATTATGTGCTCGAGGGCGAGACGCTGACCATCCATCTGCGTGCAAACGGGAAAAACGAGCTGCTTTCCCATCTGCCGCGCGCCGAGCGCTTTCTGGAGGAGCGCTTCGGCGTACATATCTCCATCGCCGTGGAGGCGCACAGCAACCTGGAGGGCAAGGCGCTGTTCGAGGAGACCGCGCGCATCCGCCGCGAGGCGATCAAAAACGCGCCCGCGCTGGCGGAGCAGGCCGCGAAGGCGGCGGCAAAGGCCTCCGGCGGCAAGAGCCCGGCTGCGTCCCAGCCGAGCGGCGATCTGTTCTACGGCAAGCCCTTCCACGGGGAAAAAGTCCCCATCCGCGAGCTGAATCTCGACATGTTCCGTGTCGTGATCGAGGGCAAGGTCTTTGCCGTCCAGCACCGCGAGCTCAAAAAGCGCAACGCGTATGTCATCTGCTTCGATGTGACCGACTACACCGGCTCCGTCCGCATCAACCAGTTCATGGAGGCGGACAAGGCAAAGCCCATTCTGGAGAACGTGCAGGCGGGCATGTGGGTGCGCATTCAGGGCAAGATGACCTTCGACCGCTATGACAACGAGATGGTCATGCAGCCGAATTCCATTCAGAAGCTCAAGGCGCCCAAGCGCGAGGACACCGCGAAGGACAAGCGCGTGGAGCTGCATCTGCATACGACCATGTCCTCCATGGACGCGCTGACCGAGACGGCTGCCGCCGTCAAGCAGGCGGCGGCGTGGGGGCACCGCGCCATCGCCATCACCGACCACGGCTGCGCGCAGTCGTTCCCCGATGCAATGAAGGCCGCCTCCAAGGCCAAGGTCGCGGGCACGGACGAAAACATCAAGATCCTCTACGGCTGCGAGGGCTACTACGTCAACGACGTGGACGACCGCATCGTGGTGCACGGCGACGGCGAGGCCGATTTTGACGCCGAATATGTGGCGTTCGATCTGGAGACGACCGGGCTTTCCGCCCAGCACGACGTCATCATCGAGATCGGCGCGGTCGTGATGAAGCGCGGCGAGGTGCTGGACACCTTCCAGACCTTTGTTGCACCCGGCCGGAGGCTCACGCCGAAGATCATCGACCTGACCGGCATCACGGACGAAATGCTCACCGGCGCGCCGCCGATCGAGGAGGTCCTGCCGAAGTTCCTGGAATTTGTGAACGGGCGGCCGCTCTGCGCCCACAACGCCGACTTTGACATCGGCTTTGTGACCGCAGCGTGCGAGCGGCTCGGTCTTCCGTTCCAGCCGACGTCGGTCGATACGCTCATTCTGGCGCAGAATCTGATGCCCGACCTCGGAAAATACAAGCTCAACATCGTGGCGGACGCGCTGAGTCTGCCGGACTTCAATCACCACCGCGCATCGGATGACGCCATCACCTGCGGCTACATGCTGGCGCGGTTTTACACCATGCTGGAGGAGAAGGACATCCACACCCTTCAGGCCATCAATCCCGCGATGGTGGCGCTTCGCAGCGGCGGCAAGATCATGGATCGCCGTGCGCGGCACATCCTTGTCTTTGCGAAAAACTCCATCGGCCTGCGCAACCTCTACCGCCTCATTTCCGACGGCAACCTCAAATATTTCAAGCGCTATCCCATCATGCCGAAGTCGGAAATGCTCCGATGGCGGGAGGGTCTGCTCATCGGCTCGGCCTGTGAGGCGGGCGAGCTGTTTCAGGCGGTCATGGCGCACAAGAGCCACGCGGAGCTCAAGCGCATTGCCTCGTTCTACGACTTCCTCGAGATCCAGCCGCTGTGCAACAACGCCTTCATGCTGGAAAAGGGTCTTGCCGAAAGTGAGGATGAGCTGCGCAGCTTCAACCGCACCATCGTGGAGCTGGGCGAGGAGCTCGGAAAGCCCGTCGTCGCCACGGGCGATGTACACTTCCTCAACCCCGAGGACGAGATCTACCGCCACATCCTGCTTGCGACCAAGCAGATGGCCGACGCCGACCGCTCGCTGCCGCTGTATTTCAAGACGACCGATGAGATGCTGGCAGAGTTTTCCTATCTCGGTGAGGAGAAGGCCTATGAGATCGTTGTCAAAAACCCGAACATGATCGTTGACTGGTGCGATCAGGTGCGGCCGGTGCCGCACAATCTGTTCGCGCCGAAGATCGAAAACTCGGTCGAGGATCTCAAATCCCTCGTATACGGAAAAATGCACCGTCTCTACGGCGAAACGCCGCCGGAGCTGGTGCAAAAGCGCGTTGATACCGAGATGAACGACATCATCTCGTGCCACTACGACGTGATTTACATGTCGGCGCAGAAGCTGGTGCAGAACTCGCTGGAGCACGGCTATCTGGTCGGCTCGCGCGGCTCGGTCGGCTCGTCCATTGTGGCGTTCATGTCCGGCATCACGGAGGTCAACTCCTTCCCGCCGCACTACCGCTGCCCGAAGTGCCATTACACCACGTTCGAGGTGCCGGACGACTGCGCCTGCGGCGCGGACCTTCCGGACGCAGTGTGCCCGCAGTGCGGCGCGCCGCTCGACAAGGACGGCTTCAACATCCCGTTTGAGACCTTCCTCGGCTTCGGCGGCGACAAGGTCCCCGACATCGACCTGAACTTCTCCGGCGAGTATCAGGCGCGCGCGCACGCCTACTGCGTCGAGATGTTCGGCAAGACGCACGTTTTCCGTGCGGGCACCATCGGCACCGTCGCGGAAAAGACCGCCTACGGCTACGCGAAAAAATATCTCTCCGAGCGCAATATGACCGTCAGCAAGGCCGAGGAAAACCGCCTTGCGGCAGGCTGCGTCGGCATCAAGCGCACGACCGGCCAGCACCCCGGCGGTCTGGTCGTCATTCCGCAGGAAAACGAGATCTGGGATTTCTGCCCGGTGCAGCATCCGGCGGACGACAAGGACTCCGAGTGGATCACGACGCATTTTGAATACCATTCGATGGAGGAAAACCTCCTCAAGCTGGACATGCTGGGACACGATGACCCGACCATGATCCGTATGCTCGAGGATCTCACCGGCGTGGACGCGCAGAAGATCCCGCTGGATGACAAGCAGACCATGTCCATCTTCACCTCCAGCAAGGTGCTGGGCTTTGAGGATGACCCGGTGCTCGGGCCGGTCGGCTCGTGCGGCATTCCGGAGTTCGGCACGAGCTTCACGCGCGGGATGCTGCAGGAGACGCAGCCGACGCATTTTGACACGCTCATCCGGCTCTCCGGCTTCTCACACGGCACGGACGTGTGGCTCGGCAACGCGCGCGACCTCATCCTCTCCAAGACCGCCAGCGTCAACGACGCCATCGGCTGCCGCGACGACATCATGCTCTATCTCATCAAGTGCGGTATGCCGGAAAAGCGGTCGTTCAAGATCA
>ERZ827520.3553-NODE-3553-length-12603-cov-5.773908_pt1 | contig 12603 bp, 9 predicted proteins | sample MGYA00519581_ERZ827520 | MGnify/ENA primary metagenome ERZ827520 (study PRJEB31778, sample SAMEA3449339) | human gut metagenome | biome: human gut; feature: human-associated habitat; material: faeces | place: United Kingdom | collected 2010/2012 ...
ACAGAAAAAGACGGTCTTTGCCAGAACGTTCTTATTATAAAATGGGAAAGTTTTACGCTTTTTGCCGGACAACAAGCACGATATCTTCTGGATGCAGTGCAGACGGAATCGCGCAAAATCGCAAAAATGACCGTTTTTACCTTGAAGATCTTCTAACTCTTCCAAAGCAAAACCAGTATGATAAACGCATGACAAACACATCCTACTTCGGCTCCGCTGCCCGCAGCGGGCTACACTGTTCAAGCGCAGCGGCCTGCGCCTATGACCCACAGAGTTTTGAACAATGTGGGCATTCAGACCCGGAAACGCCGCATTCCGTACCCACAATGTTCAACCCGCACGATGTGAACATTTGACGTAGAATAGTTTCTTTTTACACACTGATCAAATATAAAAAGTTATAATAATATTCTACACTGTTCACGCTGCACAATGTGCAACAGCGGCGGTGCTTCCCACTTTGATGTGAACACAAAAAAGCAGGTTGAATTTAAAAAATTCAACCTGCTTGGTGGTTGCGGGGGCCGGATTTGAACCAACGACCTTCGGGTTATGAGCCCGACGAGCTACCAGACTGCTCCACCCCGCGATATTTACTTTTTGCTTTTCAGCGGCTCTCGCTGACTGCTCAAGTATAATACCATAGGCCGGGCAGAATGTCAACCCTTTTTGCGAAAAAATTTTCGTATCCTCTTGCCACAGCTTTTAATGCGTCATCGTCCGGTGCTGTGCACGGTATTCAGCGGGGGTAATGCCGTACAGGCGGCGGAAGGTTTTCAGAAAGCTGCTGTAATCCGGGAAGCCGCTCTCGGTGCAGGCGTTCAGGACGGAAACGCCCTCCTCCAGCGCCTTGCGGCAGTGCTGCATCCGCAGATAGGTCAGGTAGTTGTGGATGCTCTCCATGGTGCACTCCTTGAACGCGCGGGAAAGGTGCTCCCGGCTGGCGTAAAGTTCCTGCGCCAGCTGCGCGGTGGTAAGGGTCGGGTCCTGATAATGCGCCTGCAGGTAGGCCACCGCGCGCGCAACCAGTACACTGGTGCTGCTGGGGGCAGCGGTCTGTCCGCTGCCGGTGGCCTGCGTGATGAGCAGCATCATTTCAGAGACCTGCGCCTCAAAAACGGTGTCCCGGATAGAGCCCGGCAGCTCCAGACTTTGCGCCATGCGGATGAAAAGCCCCTTGAAGTCCCACTTACGGCAGGCTTCGCTGTCCAGCACGGTGAGCTGCTGCAGCCAGCCTGTGTTTTTCAGGTTCACGCGCCGGCGGGTGGCCTGCCAAAGAGCATCGTCGATCTGGACGACCAGACGATCCGACTGGTCGTCATCAATGTTGAAGTTGCCGGAGTGGTAGACCTGAGAGGGAAAATAGACCAACTCCCCCACATGGACCAGATACACGCTGCCGTCCACCGAGTAGCGTACCGTGCTGCCGCCGATGGGGAGCACCAGCTCGTGGTACGGGTGGGAGTGCACCACAGACTGCTTGTTTTCCCGGTTCGTGTACCATGTGACCAGAAGCCGGGTGTCGCGCAGCCCCATCCGCGCCTGTGCTTCCGTAAGGACATTATCGATATAATGCGAGACCCGTTCGATGCCCATAGCCGCTCCTGTTCCTTGTTAAAAAAATAAGAATCATTCTTTTACGTCCTTTTTTGCCCTAGTATATCAGTACATGTCACATTTTGCAACATTTGAATCACAAAATCTGCGGAAAAGCGGCGGAATTTTTAGTATGATAATGGCACAAGGAGACGAGATTGACCAAATGCACAAAGGCATTTCAATATTTTTGTGCTAGTTAACAAATATATTGATTGCATTTCGTGACCGTTCGAAAGGAGCCCGTCCATGCAGACCTCAAAAAATCATTTTGAAGCCAAAGTGGTCTTTAACGATGAGACCATCCGCCGGATGTTCCGCACAGAGTTCTACACCTACGAGGGGCTGCGGCACCTGCTGTGGCTTGCAGCAGCCTTTGTGTTGGTGATGGCGGCGCTGTTCACTGCCATCCCTACCGTTGTCAAAGTGCTCTGCCTGCTGGTGGGCTGTGCCATGTTCGCCATGCCGGACTTTTTGAGCCGGGTGGCGGCAGAGGGCGTCATCATGCAGCGGGGCGGTGCGGAAACTACCGTGAGCTGCCGGGTCAACGATGGCGGCGTGGACGTGGAAAACGGTGCGCACATCCCCTTTGCAAAGATCGACCGGCTGGTGGAGGATGACCAGTATTTCTACATCTTCCAGAGCCGTCAGATGGCCGTGATGATCCCCAAGGGCAGCCTGCTGCCGGCAAACCCGGAGCGGTTCGCAAAGGTGCTTGCCAAGGAGACCGGCAAGGACTGGCAGCGCTCCAAAAGCCTGTGGGGGCTTAACCTGAAAGACCTGATCCAGATGGGAAAGGATCGCTTTCAGCGCAGCGCGTCCTGAGCGCTGCACCGCAATTATGCTGTTTCACAGCCGGTTGGCTGTGATCGTGGGATACGATAAAACAAGATAAGGAAGGAAAAACACTATGAAAATCACTCGCAGACAGTTCGTACAGGCCATGGCAGTTGCTGGTGCATCTGCCCTGCTCACCGCTTGCGGCGGTTCCTCCGGCAGCACTGCCGGTTCCGGCGCAGCTTCTGCCGCCGCCGGCGGCAGCTTCAACCTGAAGCTGGGCCACAATCTGGCCGAGGATCACGCTGTGCACATCCAGCTGACCAGCTTTGCAGAGCAGGTCAAGGAAAAGACCGGCGGCAGCATCAACATCCAGATCATTCCCAACGGCACTCTGGGCAGCGAGGCTGACATGATCTCCCAGATCCAGGCAGGCGCACTGGATATGGCAAAGGTTTCCGCTTCCACGCTGGGCAACTTCAGCGAGAAGTACAACGCCTTCTCCGTGCCTTATGTGTTCAACGATCAGGCACACTACTACAGCTACATGGACAGCGACTCTGCAAAGGCAGTCTTTGAGTCCACCGACGATCAGGGCTTCCGCGGTCTGACCTGGCTGGATTCCGGCGCACGTTCTTTCTACACCAAGGCTACCGCCATCCGCACCCCGGCTGACCTGAAGGGTCTGAAGATCCCACCATGGACAGCCAGATGGCTATCGACATGATGAACTGCCTGGGCGGCTCTGCTACCGTTATGGGTTACAGCGATATCTACACCGGTATGCAGCAGGGCGTCATCGACGGTGCCGAGAACAACGTCACCGCACTGCGCGACCACGGCGACGTGACCAAGTACTACTGCTTCGACGAGCACACCCGCATCCCCGATATGGTGATCATCGCTTCCAGCGTGTGGAACAAGTTCTCCGACGAGCAGAAGTCCATCGTGTCCGAGTGCGCTGCTACCGCTACCGAGGAGTACAAGGACGCTTGGAAGAAGTTCGAGGACGAGGTGCTGGACAAGGCTGTGAACCAGAACGGCGTCGAGCTGGTCAAGGATGTGGATATTGCCGCATTCCAGGCCGCTGTGCAGCCCATCTACGAGAACCTCAAGACCTCTAACCCCACCACCTATGCGGTCGTGGAAGAGATCCGCGCAATGGCCTAAACGCCAACGCATTGCTTTCCATTCTTATCTCCCAAGCTGCGGGCGGCGCACGGTGCTGCCCGCAGCTGCGCGGGAGGGAATGAGTTCAAGGAGATGATCTTGTGAAAAAACTGGATAAAATTCTGGATAATGTCATGCGCTTCCTTATGGCAGTGGCAATGTTCGCCCTGCTGGCAGGCGGCACTTGGCAGATCTTTACCCGCTGGATCCTGCGCAACCCCTCCACTGTGACGGACGAGTTTCTGCGCTATGTCCTGATCTGGGCTTCCATGATCGGTTCTGCCTACTGCTTCTACAAGGATAAGCATCTGGCACTGGATCTGGTCAAGGGCCGCGCAAAGGGTGCGTTCAACGTCGTGCTCAGCGTGTTCATCGAGGCCGCTATCGTGTTCTTTGTGGGCTACGTCTTTGTTTACGGCGGCTGGAAGCTGACTGCAAACGCCACCAACGTTTCCTCGGTCATGCGCATCCCCTTCAAGTTCCTGTATTCCATCCTGCCGATCTCCGGCGTGTTCATCATTCTGGCTCGCGCGCTGAAGTATGTACAGCTCTTCGCGGAGCGTAAGGAAAAGAAAGGAGAAAACGCATAATGGTTGCACAGGCTACGTTACTGCTGTTCGGTTCCTTCTTTGTCATGCTGCTGGCCGGTGTGCCCATCTCGGCAGGCATCGGCATTGCATCCATCTTCACGGCACTGTTCAGCATGGACCCCGCAATTTTTGCCCTGACCGCTGCACAGCGCTGCTTCTCGGGCATTGACTCCTTCTCTCTGCTGGCGCTGCCCTTCTTCTCTCTGGGCGGCAACATCATGAACAAGGGCGGCATTGCAAAGCGCCTTGTCCGTCTGGCACGTCTGGCTGTGGGCAAGATGCCCGGCTATCTGGCTGCCACCAACGTTCTGGCTAATATGTTCTTCGGTGCCGTTTCCGGTTCCTCCGTGGCAGCTACCTCTGCCATGGGCTCCATCATGGCTCCGCTGGAGCTGGATGAGGGCTACGACCCCAACTACTCCGCAGCCGTCAACATCTGCTCTGCCCCCACCGGCATCCTGATCCCCCCGTCCGGCCCGCTGATCCTTTACTCCATCACCGCCGGCGGCGTCTCTGTGGCTGCTCTGTTCATGGGCGGCTACCTGCCCGGCATCCTGATGGGTCTGTGCGTGGCTGGTCTGGCTGTGTTCATCGCCGTCAAGAAGGGCTATAAGTCCTCCGCCGTCAAGGACCCCGACCCCGCCGTCAAGATCATCATTGATGCAGTGCCCTCTCTGCTGGCCGTCATCATTGTCATGGGCGGCATTCTGGCAGGCTTCTTCACCGCCACCGAGGCCGGTGTCGTGCTTTGCCTGTACTGCGGCCTGCTGTCCATCCTGTACAGGGAGATGACCTTCAAGAGCTTCTACAATCTGCTGGCAGACACCATGGAGAGCAGCGCCACCATCCTGTTCCTGATCGCCGCTTCCTCCATCATGTCCTACGTCATGAGTTACTCCGGCATCCCTGCCGCTATCAGCAACGCACTGATGAGCGTTTCCAGCAACCGCTACGTCATCCTGCTGATCATGAACGTGTTCCTGCTGGTCATGGGTATGTTCCTGGATCTGACCCCGGCTGTCTTGATCTTCACCCCCATCTTCCTGCCCATCACCCGCAGCATCGGCATGAGCGATGTGCAGTTCGGCATCATGCTCATCATGAACCTGGGCATCGGCTCGGTCACCCCGCCGGTCGGTTCCTGCCTGTTCGTGGGCTGTGGTGTCGGCAAGGTCAAGATCGAAGGCGTTACCAAGTATATCGTGCCGCTGTTCGCCGCCATGGTCGTGGCACTGTTCCTTGTCACCTTCATCCCTGCCATTGCGCTGTGCATCCCGTACCTGTGCGGTCTGGTGCCCAGCCTTGGCTGGACGTTCTAAGCCCTGACTGTTCCGGGTAAAGCAACGAAAACGTTGCCCCCATTTCTCTGAAGATATCCTGCATCTGAGGGGGAATGGGGGCATTTTTTATCAAAATCCAACGAGAGGAATAAAAACTATGGAGATCTGCTCCCGTTTTACCGGCATGGAGCGCAAAGACGGCGCTTTCCTGCTGCATACTGATAACGCTGATATCAAGGTCTGCTTTGTGACCGATGAGATCGTCCGCGTCCGCGCAAGCTTTGACCATGAGCTGGCAGAGGAGTCCTACGTTCTGATGACCACCGCATGGGAGGATCGGATGGACGCGCTGTTCAAGGGGGAGCGCACCCGTGTGGAGCCCTTTGCCGCACAGGTCACCGAGGATGACAGCACCCTCACCTTTGCCACCGGCAAGGTGACACTGGTGGTGGACAAGGATCCTATCAACTTCAAGCTGCTGGCTGCCGATGGCTCCGAGCTGTACAGCACCCTGCCCGGCAATCCCTTCGTCAAGGACGCCAACAACCGTGTGGTGGCTTACAGCCGGATGAAGGAGGACGACTGCTTCTACGGCTTTGGTGAAAAGACCGGCCTGCTGGATAAGAACAAGACCTTCCAGCGGGAGCGCGCCACCGATGCCATGGGCTACGATGCCGAGAAGATGGATACCCTCTACAAGCACATCCCCTTCTACATCCGTCTGGATCGTGACACCCACAAGGCTGTGGGCGTGTTCTACCACAACTTCTACGAGTCCGTGTTCAACATGGGCTGCGAAAAGAGCAACTACTGGCCCCGCTACACCTATTTTCAGGCAGACGGCGGCGATCTGGACTGCTTCCTGATCGGCGGCGACACCATTGCCCGCATCGTGGACAACTACACCCTGCTAACCGGCCGTCCGGCACTGCTGCCCAAGCGTGCACTGGGCTATCAGGGCTCCAGTATGTACTACCCTGAGCTGGAGAAGGACAGCGATGACGCTGTGCTGGGCTTTATCGACACCATCAAGGAAGAGGGCTTCCCCATCGATGGCTTCCACCTGTCCAGCGGCTATACCAGCCAGAACAACAAGCGCTGCGTCTTTACATGGAACACCGACCGCTTCAAGGACCCCAGCGCCTACTTCCACGCCATGAACGAAAAGCACGCCCAGAACGTGCCTAACGTCAAGCCGGGTGTCCTGCTGTGCAACCCCCGTTTCGACGAGTTCAACGCAGATGACGTATTCGTGAAGGACAGCAAGAACCCCGAGACCTACGGTGTCGGCAAATGGTGGGGCGGCGACGGCGCATTCTGGGACTTCACCAAGCCCGAAGGCCGTGCAGCATGGAAAAAGTACCTCACCGAGTCCATCATCGCCGTGGGCACCGATTCCGTCTGGAATGACAACTGCGAGTACGACAGCCTGATGGACAAGGACTGCATCTGCGATTTTGACGGCAAGGGCGGCACCATCGGCCAGCTGAAGCCCATCATGAGCACCCTGATGTGCAAGGTGGGTGCTGATGCCGTGGTGGAGCACAACACCAAGGCACGCCCCTACATGGTCTGCCGCAGCGGCAGCGCCGGTATTCAGCGCTACGCCCAGACCTGGTGCGGCGACAACTACACCAGCTGGAAGAGCCTGAAGTACAATATCCCCATCATCACCGGCATGGGTCTGTCCGGCCAGCCCAACGAGGGAGCGGACATCGGCGGCTTTGCCGGCCCCGCACCCACCGAGGAACTGTTCGTGCGCTGGGTGCAGAACGGCATCTTCCAGGCCCGCTTCTCCATCCACTCTGCCTCTAACGATAACACCGTCACCGAGCCGTGGATGTTCCGGGAGTCTGCGGACACCATCCGGGACGCCATCCTGCTGCGTTACCGCTTTACTCCCTATCTTTACAGCGCCGAGTACGAGGCCAGCCAGACCGGTGCGCCCATCATGCGCGCTTTGGTCTACGACTTCCAGAACGACCCCAAGGCATGGGAGGAGAGCTTCGAGTTCCTGTTCGGCCGGGATATTCTGGTGGCCAACGTTCTGGAAGAGGGTGCCAAGACCCGCACCGTCTACCTGCCCGCAGGCTGCAAGTGGTACGACTGGAACGATAAGTTCCGCTGCTACGAGGGCGGCCAGACCATCGAAGTGCCTGTCACCATGGCTACCATCCCCATGTTCGTCCGCGAGGGCGCAGTCATTGCCATGGCGGACAACCAGCTGATGACCATGGAGGGCGACCACACCACCGCCCTGCACCTCATCGTGGCACCCAAGGGCACCACCACCACGACCCTGTACGATGACGACGGCATCACCAACGATTTCAAGAGCGGCGTGTACCGCAAGACCACCATCACCACTACCGCAGGCGAGCGGGTGACCATGAACTTTGCCTCCGAGGGCAGCTACAAGGACACCGTGGAGACCATCAAGGTGGAGATGATCGCCAAGGAGAAGAGCCCCTTCTGGGTCACGCTGGATGGCCGCAAGATCGAGCACTTCCTCAACCGCCGCAAGTTCGACGCCGCTGCCGAGGGCTGGTATTACAGCCAGAGCAAAAAGGCTGTCGAGGTCAAGTATGCAAACCCCGCCAAGGATCACGAGTTGACTGTTTCGTTTGAACAGTTCGACCTGATTGGTATGTAACACTGTACGGAGGAACCTCTTATGCTGCTGCGTAGTTTTGAATCCTTTGAAAAGACCGAAAACGGCTACCTCATCCACGGCGATGCCGCCGATGTGAAGCTGGTTTTCATGACAGACGATATCATCCGCATCCGGGTGCACTTCGACAAGGGCACCCCCATGGAGGAGGAGTCCTACACGCTGGTGACCACCGCGTGGGAGGACCGGATGGACACCCTGCTCAAGGACGAGCGCACTCGCATCACCGCGCTGGATGTCCCCTGCGCCGAGGACGATAAGGCTCTGACCTTTGAGACCGCACACCTGACTTTGAAGCTGTTCAAAAAGCCCTTCCACTTTGAGCTGTTCGATAAGTCCGGCAAGCTGATCTATCAGGATCTGCGGGAGCGTGCCTTTGAGAAAGATCAGATCGGCCGTCTGAGCCACTTCTCCAAGGTGGACCGGGAATACGACCACTTCTACGGCTTTGGCGAAAAAACCGGCCATCTGGACAAAAAGGGTCGCCGCCTGCGGATGTCCCCCAAGGATGCCATCGGCCACGACCCCGAGACCGGCGACCCGATGTATAAGCACATCCCCTTCTACATCCGGGTAAATGAGCACGACCTGCGCCCTGTGGGTCTGTTCTACCACAACTCCTACGACTGCGTGTTCGATCTTGGCGAGGAGCTGTCCGGCTACTGGGAGCGCTACTGCTACTACCAGACCGACGGCGGCGACATCGACCTGTTCCTGCTGGCCGGTGAGACCCTGCCGGAGATCCTGAACGAGTACACCCTGCTGACCGGCCGCAGCGCCCTGCCCACCAAGCAGTCTCTGGGCTACTGCGCTTCCACCATGTACTACGCCGAGCTGGAAAAGAACTGCGACGAGGAGATCTACAAGGTCATCGACAAGCACGAAAAAGAGGGTATCCTCATCGACAACTTCTGGCTGGCCTCCGGCTATTCCAGCGGCGAAAAGGACAACCTGCGCTATGTGTTCAACTGGAACCACAAGCGCTTCCCGGATCCGGAAAAGTTCTTTGAGAACATGAACGCCCGGGGCATCAACGTCATCCCCAACCTGAAGCCCGGCATCCTGAAGCACCACCCCTACATCGACCTGTTTGAAAAGAACGATGTCTTTATCAAGACCCCGGACGGCAAGGCTCCGTACTATGGCCGCTGGTGGGGCGGCGAGGGACGCTTCTTCGACTTCACCGGCCCCAATGGCCGCAACACCTGGAAGCAACTGCTGGAGGAGAACATCCTCAAAAAGGGCACCAAGACCGTCTGGAACGACAACTGCGAGATGGACGGCGTGGAGGACCGCGACGCCCAGTGCGACTTTGAGGGCAAAAAGGGCACCATGGCAGAGCTGAAGATCCTGCACTCCAACCTGATGGCCTACACCGCCAAGCAGGCGCTGGCAGACGTGTACCCCGGCGAGCGCCCCTACATCATCAACCGTGCAGGCTACGCCGGTATCCAGCGCTACGCACAGGTGTGGGGCGGCGATAACCTGACCGACTGGCGCACCGTCAAGTTCAACATTGCCACCATTCTGGGCATGGGCCTGTCCGGCTGCTCCAACATGGGCTGCGATATCGGCGGCTTTGCCGGCCCCGCACCCGAGGCAGAACTGCTGCTCCGCTGGCTGCAGAACGGCATCTTCCAGCCCCGCTTCTGCCTGAACTCTGCCAACAACGATAACACCGTTACCCAGCCGTGGATGTACGAGGAGAACCTGCCCTACATCCGTGCAGCCTACCAGCTGCGCTACCGTCTGCTGCCCACCCTGTACTCCCTGATGTACGAGTCCAACCAGAACGGTATGCCGGCATGGCGTCCGCTGTTCCTTGAGTTCCCGGACGACCCCAAGTGCTACACCGACAAGAACCTGACCTTTATGTTCGGCAAGAGCATTCTGGTGGCAAACGTGGTGGAAAAGGGCGCCACCACCCGCACCATCTACCTGCCCGCAGGCTGCACCTGGTACGATATGAACGACGACCTGCGCGCCTATGAGGGCGGCCAGACCATCGAGGTCCCGGTCACGCTGGCCAGCATCCCTATGTTCCTGCGCGGCTCTGCCGTTGTGGTGACCACCGAGGACGTCAAGCACATCCTCAAGGACACCATGCGCCAGATCGACCTGCTGGTCGCTGCCGAGACCGACACCAGCTTTGTGCTGTACGATGACGACGGCCACACCGAGGACTACAAAAACGGTGTTTACGCCAAGACCACCATCACCGTCAAGGCCGGCGACCGCACCGACATCCGCTTTGCCACCGAGGGCAGCTACGAATCCCCCGTGGAGCGCATGACCCTGAAGCTGGTCAGCAAGAAAAAGGGTGCGCTTTGGGCCAGCGTGGATGGGCAGCAGCTTCCCCAGTACATCGTCCGCGACGGCTGGGAGGCCGCAGAGTCCGGCTGGTACTATAACCTACCTGACCGCACCATCTGGGTCAAGTTTGCAAAGCCTGCCAAGAAGGACTTCACAGTGACTGTCTCCACCGAAAAGTTTGACCTCATTGGTATGGCAGAGGACTAAAAAGCCATCTCCAATCTTCTTTAATTCTTCTTCAAGAACACGATGACCCGTGGGGAGTTCCCCACGGGTCATCGTGTTTTTTTATAGGTTTCAGGCTTCGACCTGCGTCTCCCGCCGGAGGATGCGGCAGACCATGAACAGGCAGTAGAACATTGCCAAACCCCAAGCAAAGGGGTTAGAAAGGCAGATGCCCAGATACCCAAGGCTGGTCTTTACTGCCAGCACGCCGCCAAGGCTGCGGCCAATGAGCTCGCCCACGCCGGAAACGATGGCCAGCACACTGTAACCAAGCCCCTGCAAGGTGTTGCGGAAGATCATCAGCAGGCCGTGGAAGCAGAACAGCATACTCATGACGCTGAGGTACTGGATGGCACCCGCCGTAACGGCGGGGTCGGCATCGCCCAGCACCAGCCCCACCGCGTAGGGCTTGATGAAAAAGATCACGCCCCATGCCACGACGCAGTAGAGCAGCTGCACCATACAGCCATCCTTGATGCCCTGCCGGATGCGGTCGGTGCGGCGGGCGCCGTGGTTCTGTCCCACATAGGTAGCCATGGCCATGCCTACGCTCTCCATGGGCAGGGTGAACATCTGACGGATCTTTTCACCTGCGGTCTGGGCTGCCACAGCGGTGCTGCCCAGCAGATTGATGGCGTCTTGCATGATAACTGCACCGATGGCCGCGACGGAATACTCAAACCCCATGGGCAGGCCGATGTAGGCCAGCCGCTTGCAGTGCCCTGCCGAAAGCAGGGTGCGCGGCTGCCGGAAGGAAAGTCCCTCCAGCTTTGCTGTGCAGGTAAAGAACCAGTAAGTGCACATCCCGCCGCTGAGCAGTTGGCTGAGCACGGTGGCAATGGCGGCACCATCCACTCCCATGCCCAGCGGCACGATGAAGAGATAGTCCAGCAGAATGTTCACCACGCTGGCGACCAGCAGGAAGTAAAAGGGGTGCCGGGAATCCCCCAGTGCTCGCAGCACGCTGGAAGCGTAGTTGTATAGCACCGTAGCCGGAATGCCCAGAAAGATGAGCCGGATGTAGAGCACCGCATTGGTGTACAGCTCCTTGGGCGTATGGATGAGCCGGAGCAGCGGCCCCGCCATCAGGGTGGTGAGCACCGTGAACACCACGCTCAGCACCAGACAGAGCAGTGCACCGTTCAGCAGGTATTTTTGCAGCCCGTCCTTATCCTTTGCGCCAAAGGTCTCTGCCGCCGGGATGCCAAAGCCCACGCAGGCTCCCTGCACAAAGCCCAGAATAAGAAAGTTGAGGGAGTAGGTGGTGCCTACCGCGCCCAGCGCATCGGTGCCCAGACACCGCCCTACGATGACGGTATCCGCAAAGCTGTACAGCTGCTGGAATAAGGTGCCCAGCACCAGCGGCAACGCGAACCGCAGGATCTGGAACAGCGGCTTGCCCACGGTAAGGTCGGTGGTGCCGGAGCGCTTTTGAGAAGTAGCTGCCATAAAGAAAACTCCTTATTATGGTATTTTCTTCATTCTATCATGGACAGCCGCTTTTCCCAAAGTGGTTTTGTGACAGGAAGCTGTCTTTTTGTGATGGAAGCGCGGAAACCTCCGTTTTTACAGCTGCTTCTTCTGCGGCGGAAAGTTCCGGCTGTCTGTTTGCAGAGCCATGAATCCACTTTTTGATGCAGCCCTTTACGGATTCTATACCTATCCGCCACATAGCCGTTTCTACTGCCAAAAAGAGAGGGCTGGACGGTGCCAGCCCTCTTGACAAGGAAAAACACAAGGCTCTTTATTATGATAAAGCTATAAGAACAGGATAAAGACAATTATTTGAGATTTTTGAAAAAACGGAAATCATTTTGATGATGTGGAACGTTTTAATAGACAGGAAGGGGGTGAACCGTATCCAGACAGAATTATTGCTGCGGAAAGCGCAGAGCGGAGATACGGGTGCGCTGGACACTCTGATTACAGCGTACTATCCACAAATTCTGAACTATTGCCGTTGGCATACAGCGGACGAGCA
>ERZ827520.3554-NODE-3554-length-12602-cov-7.439149_pt1 | contig 12602 bp, 8 predicted proteins | sample MGYA00519581_ERZ827520 | MGnify/ENA primary metagenome ERZ827520 (study PRJEB31778, sample SAMEA3449339) | human gut metagenome | biome: human gut; feature: human-associated habitat; material: faeces | place: United Kingdom | collected 2010/2012 ...
CACCCCACATCCACGAGCGTCATGTGTTCGACTGCGAGAACAAGTACGGCGAGGTGGCACCCCAGCAGGAAAAGGCATTGGAAGCACTGGGCTTCGAGCTGCCCGCCCCGGACAAGCCCCTCAGCCGCTGCAACAACCGCAAGATCACCTTTGATGCCGCCTGCCGAAAGATGCTGTTTGAGATCGCCGAGCGGCATGGTCTGGAACTGGAGGAAGAAGCGGAATACGGCAACCGCAAATATCTGGAAAAGCAGGACTTCATCCTTGCCAAGCAGAAGGAGCAGCTTGCCGCCCATCAGAGCAAGCTGGACGAATTGACCCTCAAGGTCAACGACATGGAAACGCTGATCGATGAAGTTTCGGCAGCAGCCTACGACAAGGCGGTGGAGGTCGTGACCGACGTGGTACGCACCGAGACCCGCAAGGAAGATATGCGGATGATCGAGGACACGAAGAGGTGGGTGTTATCGCCAGAGAGAAAAGCTCCCAAAGCTACTAGGGAATATGCCTCCCATCGTTTGGACGATGCGCTGAACAAGTTCCTCAAGACCATGCAGACCACCGCCGCACGTCTGCAGGAGAAGCTGCTGAAGCCGGAAGTCCGACAGAAGGGCAAGGAGCAGGTCAAGGAGAAAGCACGGGATTCCGTTCTGCACCTGTTGAGCCGCTTGCAGACGGAACAGGCGCAGCGGAAGCCATCTGCGCCGCCTACCGCCGAAAAGTCAGAAAAATGTTTTCAATAATAGTACGAGGTGATGTTTATTGAGCAAAGAAGTCAACGAAGAACGCGCTCCCCGAACCATTACCGATGTGAAGGAAATGCTGTCCAAGCACTCCAACGGCGAAATCCAGCGGACGATCCAGAACTGCATCACGATTTTGCAGAACGACCATGTGCTGGCCGATGCCATTCGACTGAACCTGTTGAGCGAGCGCATCGACATCGTAAAGCCTGTGGGCTGGCCCCGCTCCGGCAAGACGCTGAACGACACCGATATGAAGTATATCCTGCGGCGAATGGAGAAGTACGGCATTTTCAGCGAAAAGAAGATTGAATCCGCCATCCGCATCATTGCCAACGAGAATCGCTACCACCCCATCCGGGATTACCTGAACGGCCTGCAATGGGACGGCACGGCACGGATAGCCCACGTCCTGCACCATTTTCTCGGTGCTGCGGAGGACGAGTACACTTGCGAAGCTATGAAAATCTTTCTGCTGGGAGCCATCAAGCGGGTATTTCAGCCGGGATGCAAATTTGAGACCATGCTCTGTCTGGTGGGCGGTCAGGGTGCGGGGAAGTCCAGCTTTTTCCGGCTGCTGGCGGTCAAGGACGAGTGGTTCTCAGATGACCTGCGTCGGCTGGACGACGACAACGTGTACCGCAAGCTGCAAGGTCACTGGATCATTGAAATGTCGGAGATGATTGCCACCGCCAATGCCAAAAGCATCGAGGAAATCAAGAGCTTTCTCAGCAAGCAGAAGGAGACCTATAAAGTCCCCTACGAAACACATCCTGCCGACCGTCTGCGCCAGTGTGTTTTTGCTGGCACGACCAACCGGCAGGATTTTTTGCCCCGTGACCGCACGGGCAACCGCCGCTTCATCCCCATCCCGGTGGATGCGGAACTGGCCGAAGTTCACATTCTGGACAATGAGGAGGAATCTCGCACCTATATCGACCAGCTCTGGGCAGAAGCCATGACGATTTACAACAGCGGTAATTACAAGCTGGCGTTCAGCCCCGCCATGCAGGAAACCCTGCAAGTCCATCAGCAGGACTTCATGCAGGAGGATGCGCAGGCTGGCATGATCTACGCCTTTCTGGAGGACTACACGGGTGACCGGGTGTGTTCCAAGCAGCTTTACGCAGAAGCACTGGGCAACACCAATATCCCGGCAGAGTGGGAGACCCGCGCCATCTGCGAGATCATGAACACGGGAATTTCGCGCGGCGATATCCAAGGCTGGCAGGCTCACAAAACCGCCAAGCGTTACCCGAAGTACGGCGTTCAGAAAGGCTGGGAGCGCGTAACCAGCCCCGAAACCGGGGCTGAAGATTTCTCCGAAATAACGGATGCAGAAGCTAAGCAGCTGGGCTTTCCCTTCTGATGGACAGCGGTTACACGGTCGGTTACAGGTTTGGTTACGCTGCAGTTACATCGCAAAAACCGCATGATTGCTGCGTTTTCCTCTTTCTGTAACCATGTAACCTTAAAAAGATAAGAAAAAGTATAAAGCCCACCGGATGCCCTGTGTGCAGAAAAAGAGAGTTTTCCTGCCCGGTTACAGGCGTTCGGTTACAAGGAATTGGAGGTCTGCCTATGAAGGAAGTTCGCGTTTGCGAAGCAATGAAGTCCCCGGTGGGGACTTTAAGCGACGGAACGGTCTTGCATCAGCAAGATGGAGGGACCAAGTCCCGACAAGTTCCGATTTGGGAAAAGAGCAATTTAACGCTGGAGGAAGCTGCGGCTTATTCCGGCATTGGCATCAACAAGCTGCGTTCATTATCGGATAAGGAGCATTGTCAGTTCGTGCTGTGGGTGGGTTCCAAGCGGCTCATCAAGCGGCGCAAGCTGGATGAATACACGGAGCGAATGTACTCGCTTTGAAAATGTCCCGGATATTTTTCAAAACGTCTTGCAGAGAATGGCGTATCTGTGGTACTATGAACACAGAACAACGCTCTTTTCTGTACCGCAATGTAGAAAGGAGCAACGCTCATGGCAACAAATCGGAATACGAAACGCAAGGACAAGGCGCGTGTGGTTCTCCGCAAGGGCGAATCCCAGCGCAAAGATGGCAAGTACGATTTCCGTTGGACTTCCCCGGATGGCAAGCGACATTCTATTTATGCCGCGACCTTGGAGGAACTTCGGGAAAAGGAAAACGACATTCAGCGAGATTCGCTGGAAGGCATCAAGGCAGAAGCACGGTACGTCACCCTGAATGATGTGTTCACCCTGTGGGCAAAGGTGAAGCGTGGTCTGAAGGACAACACCTTTCAGAATTATCTGTACCTTTATCGGCAGTTCGTGGAGCCGGATTTCGGCAAATCGAAGGTGTCTGCGCTCAAGAAGTCGGACGTTAAGCAGTTCTACAACACGCTGGCAGACGAGCGGGGCTTGCAGATCTCTACGATTGACAGTGTACACACGGTTCTGCATCAGGTGCTGGACATGGCGGTGGATGACTGCTATCTGCGGAGCAATCCCTCAGACAACGTTCTGCGGGAGCTGAAAAAGGCACACCAGTTTGAAACCAACCGCCGTAAGGCATTGACCGTAGCAGAGCAGAATCTGCTGCTGTCCTACCTCTCCAAAACGCCGAAGTATCAGCACTGGTATCCAATTTTCGCGGTCATGCTGGGAACTGGTTTGCGCGTAGGAGAAGCCACTGGTCTGCGCTGGTGTGATGTGGATTTTGAGGAAGGCACGATCTCCGTCAATCACACGCTGGTCAACTACGACCACCGTGAGAACAACGGCGGCAAGAAGGGCTGCTACTTCAACTGCCACTCGCCCAAAACAAAGGCTGGTGTCCGCACTGTTCCGATGATGGACTTCGTGAAAGAAGCCTTTGAAAAGGAACGTGCCTATCAGGAAGAAGCAGAGATCCATTGCACGGTAACGGTGGACGGTTACACGGACTTTATCTTTGTCAACCGCTTTGGTGAGTGCCAGCATCAGGGAACGCTGAACAAGGCCATCCGGCGCATCATCCGGGACTGCAACGATGAAGTGCTTGCGAAGAATCCGAACAGCACCGTACTCCTGCCGCGTTTCAGCTGCCATACCCTGCGGCATACCTTCACGACCCGGATGTGCGAAGCGGGCGTGAACATCAAGGTGATTCAGGATGCGCTGGGACATTCTGATATTTCCACAACCTTGAACATCTATGCAGATGTGACCAAGGAATTGCGTAAGTCTGAATTTGAAAATCTTGACCGTCAGTTCGCACAGTGGAAAGACCCTGAAGAATAAAATAAAGCATACGCCAAATACGCCATACGCCATTTACGCCAATTCATACGCCAAACGATACAGTTCGGATAAAGGCTTGTGTAGAGATGTAAATGGAATGGCAAAATTCAACCCTTGTGGTGTAGAGTAGTATCAAGAAATAAAGGCTTATAACCGTTCGTCGATGACATCCCCACGATGAAGCCGATTGAACAGTAAAACGTAAAAAAATGGCTTTGTTTCGTTTGAAATTGTGGTGTTCGATACTGGAACAACGTGGATTTACCACCAACTTACCACCAAATTTGATAATTTGCATCAGTAAAACGGAAAGCAGCCTACAATAAACACAAGCACCCCTGCCAATGAAATGTGCGATGACACATAGATTGGCAGGGGTGCTTTTCATGCTTGGAAGATATTAAGAGCATTTCGAAAAAATACTGATATGTCTTGTTGCCCACCGAATCAAGTCGTGGTATAGTAATAATCGGAGAGGTTTAACCTTAAAGGTCGTTGCGGCATAAAACTTCCGATAATATTGATTATCTGGAAGTTTTCGGGATTCTACAATGCAGGAGGTTGTCTGTATGGCGGTGCTTTCAAAGAGTCAAATGTCCGAAGAAGATATTAAGTTTCACTACATCACACCCGCAATCACGGCAAAGTGGAACAACCAGCACATCACGCTGGAAACAAAAATCACAGATGGCCGTATCAATCTCAAAGGTAACATTGTGGCCCGTGAAAAGCCGAAACGTGCAGACTATGTGCTTTACCTGAGCGCGAATAATCCGATTGCCATTGTTGAAGCAAAAGACAACAATCATACGGTTTCCCACGGATTGCAACAGGCCATGACCTATGCGCAGATGTTGGATGTTCCGTTTGCCTTTAGCTCAAATGGGGATGGCTTTGCAGAACATGACTTCTTGACGGGCAAAGAACGCACCTTTGGCCTTGACGAATTCCCAACAGAAGAAGAACTGGTTGAACGGTACAAAGCCAGTGTAAACAATGGAGCTGGTTTGACGGATGTACAGGAGAAAATGATTGCACAGCCGTATTATAGCAGCCAGAAAACTTACCCACTGCGCTATTACCAGCGCATTGCCATCAATCGTACATTGGACGCGATTGCAAAAGGGCAAAATCGGCTTTTGCTGGTAATGGCAACTGGTACAGGTAAAACTTATACGGCATTTCAAATTGTGTATCGGCTGCTCAAAAGTGGCTTAAAGAAAAAGATTCTTTATCTTGCAGACCGCAACAATCTTGTTGACCAGTCTATCCAACAGGACTTTGCGCCGCTGGAAAAGGTCATTCATAAGGTGAATTTTTCTAAGGACGACCCTCGCACAATTACTTCTTATGAGGTCTATTTTTCTCTCTATCAGCAGCTTGCAGGAAAGAACGAAGAACAGGATGAGAACGCCGAAAATGCACTCGATAAGCTGTCACAGCTCTTTAGCCCGGATTTCTTTGACCTGATTATTGTCGATGAGTGTCACCGAGGCTCTGCGAAGAAAGAAAGTAATTGGCGCAAAATTCTGGAATATTTTGCCTCTGCTACGCAAATCGGCATGACTGCTACGCCTAAAGAAACCAAATATGTTTCAAACATCGACTATTTTGGCGAACCCATCTATACTTACAGCCTGAAAGAAGGAATCGAGGACGGTTTTCTTGCGCCTTTTAAAGTAATCAATGTTATGACGGACATTGGTGAGGGATGGCGTCCTCGCAAGGGCCAGCGCGATATTTACGGAAACGAAATCGAAGATCGCATTTATACAAATAGCGATTACGACTACAACATCATTATAGAAGATCGTATCAATCAAGTTGCTGCTGAAATCACGCGGTACTTGAAAAGTACCGACCGTATGGCCAAAACCATCGTGTTCTGCCCAACCGAAGAAGCGGCAGAGCGTATGCGGATGGCTTTGGCAAACCAGAACGCTGACATGGTGAAGCAGAATCCCGATTATGTTGTCCGCATTACAGGCAGCGATACTTATGGAAAGAGTAAGCTGGATTATTTTATCTCTGTTGGCTCGAAATATCCTGTTATTGCGACTACCTCCAAGCTGCTCTCCACGGGTTCGGATTGCAAGATGACAAAGCTGATTGTTTTGGATGAAATGATTGGCTCTATGACTGAATTCAAGCAGATCATTGGCCGCGGAACCCGTCTGCACGAAAAAGAAGGCAAGACCCATTTTGTTGTGATGGATTTCCGAAATGTGAGCCGACTTTTTGCGGACCCGGATTGGGATGGTCCGATTGAAATGAACGAGGACTTCGATTCCGAAAAAGAGAACGATAAGCCCGTACCGAAAAAGGGCTCAGGAACATCTGACCCTCCCACGCCGCCAGACCCCAAGAAACCCAAACCAATCGTTGATAAAGACGGCTGTCGGGTGGAGATCATCTACAAAACGGTTTCTATTTATGATGCAGGCGGGAAACTGCTCCGGCAGGAAAGCATTATTGACTACACGAAAGAAAATATCCGTGGCTCGTACGCTTCACTGGACAATTTTATCCGTCAATGGTCTGCTGAAGAAAAGAAAGAAAAAATCCGGGAGCTTCTTTTGGAGCATGGTATTGACCTTGAAGCACTAAAGGCCGACCAGAACATGACGGATGTGGACGACTTTGACTTTATCTGCCATGTTGCGTTTGATAAAAAGCCTTTGACGCGCAGAGAACGAGCAGAAAATGTCAAAAAACGCGACTTTCTAAGCAAATACAGCGGTGCAGCAAGAGATGTTCTGGAGGCACTTCTGGACAAGTATATGAATACTGGCATTTATGAAATTGAGAAAACGGAAATTCTGCGGCTTGACCCGTTCTTGAAAATGGGCAAGCCCCAAAAGATTGCCTCCTACTTTGGTGGGAAAGACGGGTATCTGAAAGCTGTTAAGGAACTGGAACAGGCAATCTATGAAGGAGAAATTGCATAACAATGGGAAATTTATCGAATTTTGTGAAGCGTGTCCGCGATATTATGCGGAACGATGCAGGCATCAATGGTGATGCACAGCGCATTGAGCAGATTGCATGGATGCTCTTTCTGAAAGTATATGATTCTAAAGAAGATGAGTGGAATACGACTTTTGACAGCAAGGAATCATATCAATCCATAATTCCCGAGTCTTGCCGCTGGCGCAACTGGGCGCACGCTAAAAACGGGAAAGGTATGACGGGCGATACTCTCTTGGAATTTGTCAACAATACGCTGTTCCCCACCTTGAAAAAGCTGCCTGTGGACGCTTCCACGCCCATCAAAAAAGCAATCGTGCAGACTACCTTTGCAGATGCAAACAACTATATGAAAGATGGCGTTTTGCTTCGACAAATCATAAATGAAATTGATGATATCAAATTTGACGAATATGAAGAAAGTCGAGTATTTGCTGGAATCTATGAAACAATTTTAAGGGAGTTACAAAGTGCCGGTTCTGCTGGCGAATTCTATACGCCACGCGCTGTTACTGATTTTATGGCGCAGATGATCGACCCGCAAATCGGTGAAAAGATGGCCGATTTTGCCTGCGGCACGGGTGGCTTTCTTACCAGCTGGCTGAAAGTTTTGCGTCAAAAAATTCAAACAACAACTGACGAGAACCTGTGTAATAATTCCATTTACGGAGTTGAAAAGAAACAGTTTCCGTATATTCTTTGCATCACTAATATGCTGCTGCATGATGTGGATGTGCCGCAGGTGTTCCATGATAACACACTTCTCCGGGATGTTCTGGATTATACTGAGGACGATCAGGTAGACGTTATCTTGATGAACCCTCCCTATGGTGGTTCTGAGAAAAACGATGTTAAAAACCATTTCCCGGCTGACCTTGCCAGCAGCGAAACAGCAGACCTGTTCATGTCCGTCATTATGTATCGGCTGAAAGAAAATGGCCGTGCAGCTGTCATTCTGCCGGATGGTTTTCTGTTCGGCACAGACAATGCCAAAGTAGCGATCAAAACGAAACTGTTCTCTGAGTTCAATGTCCATACCATCATCCGTATGCCGGGCAGTGTGTTCTCCCCATATACGTCGATTACGACCAACATTTTGTTTTTTGACCATACTGGCCCGACAGAGGAAACCTGGTTTTATCGTCTGGATATGCCGGAAGGCTACAAGCATTTCAGCAAGACCAAGCCCATGAAGCTGGAACACTTTGCTCCTGCGGTAGAATGGTGGAGTGACCGCAAAGAAATTCAGCTGGACGGGTTTGACAAGGCCAAAAAGTACACCGTGCAGGAGATCAAAGACCGCAACTATAATATTGACTTGTGTGGTTATCCGCATGAGGAAGAGGAAATCTTACCGCCCAAGGAGCTGATTCAGCAGTATCAGGAGAAGCGCGCCAGCCTGAACGCAGACATTGACCGAATCCTTGCTCAGATCACGGAGATTCTGGGCATTGACCTTGATGCACAGGACTGAGCCACATAGATAAGGAAGAAAAAATGACAGGACAGCAACTGAAAAATTCCATTCTGCAAATGGCAGTGCAGGGCAAACTTGTTCCGCAAGACCCCAATGACGAGCCTGCTTCTGTGCTGCTGGAACGCATTCGTGCAGAAAAAGAACAGCTTATCAAAGAGGGCAAAATCAAAAAGGAAAAGAATCCATCTGTGATTTTCCGCGGAGCCGATAATTTGCCTTATGAGAAGGTCGGCAAAAATAAGCCTGTCTGCATTGCAGATGAAGTGCCGTTTGACATCCCGGAGAGTTGGGAGTGGGTAAGATTAGAGTCTATTTGTACCAAACTCGTGGATGGTGATCATAATCCTCCAAAAGGATGTTCCTATGAAACAACATATGTTATGGTCTCATCAACCAATATTAACGATGATTGCATCGTTGAACTTGAAAAAGTTCGTTATTTAGAGAAAAACATTTTCGACAAGGAAAATGAAAGAACGAACGCTGCAACTGGAGATATTTTCTTTACGTCTGTTGGTTCTCTTGGAAGAAGTTGCGTTTATGAAGGCGGATTAAATATTTGCTTTCAACGAAGCGTTTCCGTTATTCACACGTTAATTTTTAATTACTATTTAAAGTATTGCCTAGATTCCGCATATATTCAGCAGAAAATTGTTCGTGAGGCAACTGGAACGGCACAGAAGGGATTTTATCTTAATCAACTTGCGTTGTTATTGATTCCAATTCCGCCAATCGAAGAGCAACATCGAATTGTTTCAAAATATCTTAAGACAGTTCAAATGCAAAAGGAATATTACAAAACAAATGAAACATTGGATGTTTTAAATAGTGGATTTCCAGCCACTCTAAAAAAATCAATTCTCCAATATGCTGTTCAAGGAAAACTTGTTCCTCAAGACCCGGCCGATGAACCCGCCTCCGCTCTGTTGGAGCGTATTCGCATAGAAAAAGAACAGCTTGTCAAAGAGGGAAAAATCAAACGTGACAAGCATGAATCGGTCATTTTCAGACGAGATAATTCTTATTATGAGAAGGTTGACGGAATTGAACGCTGCATCGACGATGAATTGCCGTTTGAGATTCCCGAAAGCTGGGAATGGGTACGCTTCTTTTCCGTAGTGGAGATAGCAACAAATCTTGTTTCTCCAGAACGATATTTTGATTATATGCATATTGCTCCTGATAATATTGAAAAATTAACAGGAACTCTCTTGGACTGTCGAACAGTTGCGCAGGATAAAGTTTCAAGTCCTAATCATCTATTTTTCAAAGGACAGATTCTTTACTCTAAAATCCGCCCACTTTTGCGCAAGGCTGTAATTGCTCCCTTTGATGGACTGTGTAGCGCAGATATGTACCCGCTAAAGACCTCAATAAACAAAGAATACCTATTGAGGTATATTTTATCTGACTTGTTCAATACACAAGTAGCAACTGCAATGTCAAGTCGAGTTAAAATGCCTAAAATAAATCAAGTGGAGTTAAGCAAAGTGTTAATTCCTGTGCCACCAATTCAGGAACAAAATCGCATTGTAAATAAAATCAAAGAATTATATATGGCCTTGGTGTGAGATTGTATAAAATCATGGTGAAAGGAGGTCTTTCACTATGATTGAAGAATTTGAAAGACACTTGAGAGGAACAAATCTCTCAGAAAACACTGTAACATCCTATTTGTTTGCTGTGCGGCAGTTTGGGGAACGGCATGATACCGTCACCAAACGCAATTTAAAAGAGCACAAAGCCTGGTTGATTGAGCAGTACAAACCGAAGACGGTCAATTTGCGAATCCGCGCTATCAACTGCTACCTCGAAAGCATCGGAAAGGATTCATGGAAATTATCATCCATCAGGGTGCAGCAGAAAGCCTTCCTCGAAAATGTCATCAGCGAAGCCGATTACATCTATTTCAAAAATTGCTTGAAACGCGATGGCAATATGCTTTGGTATTTTGTCATCCGTTTTTTGGCTGCTACGGGTGCGCGCGTCAGCGAGCTGGTGCAAATCAAAGTTGAACACATTAGGCTTGGACACCTCGACCTATATTCTAAAGGTGGAAAGTTGCGCCGCATCTACATTCCTAAATCATTGCAGGATGAAGCCATTGTCTGGTTGGAAGAAAAACAGCAGGACAGCGGCTTTATCTTTTTGAATCGTTTTGATGAACGAATCACTACAAGAGGTATTTCTGGACAGCTGAAAAAGCTGGCGATAAAGTATGGCATTGATTCTGCGGTGGTTTATCCCCACTCTTTCCGGCATCGGTTTGCAAAAAGCTTTTTGGAGCGGTGCAGTGACATTGCGTTTCTTGCAGACCTGATGGGGCATGAAAGCATTGAAACAACGCGAATTTATTTGCGCAAAACTGCAACCGAACAGAGGACTTTGGTAGATAATATCGTAGACTGGTAAAAACAGAGGACATATATTCCTATAATGTGGAGTGTATGTCCTCTGTCTTTATTTTACTTTAACGAATGCTCGGTTGATTTTTTCAACGATTCGATATTGTTCTTTTGCAGGGGGTAACGGAAGAAGCATATTAGATAGCGTTTGACTATTGCAATTCGGTTGTGCAGTAGCAGTTGTTCCTGTTTTTAGCTGCTGCCAGTATAGTGGTGATTCCATGAAGTGTTTCAAATATTGAGGGCAAAGAAGTGTACTATATCGCGTGCGGATTAAATATCCGGCATAAATAGCTTTGTATGGAACATCTCTTACAAGAAATGATTTTCCAACAGTTCCTCCAGTTCGAGCAAACAAAATATCATTTGGCCGAAGCAAATATGTTGAAATATCTGATTCATCGATGTCACAGAACGGAACTGTATTCCATATTACAAGGTTTTCATGAATATCACTAATACGAACCATTCTTATACGCCCACATTGTTTGGCCGGTGCATTATAGCCATATTGAATCGATGTTGCTACCGTTCCCCATCGTGTCCAACGCCATGATTCTGGAATTTCAAACGGCAACTCATCATCGATGCAATGTTCAATTCCATCGACCTTCTCATAATAAGAATTATCCCGTCTGAAAATAACGGATTCATGCTTGTCCCGTTTAATTTTTCCGGCTTTAATGAGCTGCTCTTTTTCTGCACGGATGTGCTCTAACAGAACGGATGCTGGTTCGTCAGCAGGATCTTGAGGAACCAACTTGCCTTGTACTGCATATTGAAGAATTGATTTCTTCAAGTCATCCGGGAAAGCCAAATTCAGATTTGACAGTGTAGTTTCAACTGAACCATACTTTTTAAGATACGGCGTAAGCTGTTTGATTTTTTCTACGATGCGCCTTTGTTCAGCAAGTGGCGGCAAAGGAAAGTAAATAGAGTTAAGTGAATTCTGAACGAGATGTTTTATAGTCATTCCTTTGCTATAATTGTCCAATATTTTTGCGCCCTTATAGCTTTCCATCAGTAACTGGAAGAAGCGTGGCTCGATATTACCGTAAAAGCGGACACGATGAAGTGCATTCTGATAATACATTTCTTCATCTCTATCCCATACAGCAGAACGGCCAACATCACCGCCTTCACAGATAAGCAAGTCTCCCTTGTTCAGCTGGTACTTCGATAATTCAGAATCTTCAAAACGAGCCTGTTTTACGGTTGATAAATCAATACCTGTCCAATAAACATTGATGCTGCATAGATACGGGCGATATTCACCAATATTTTTTGATTTATCTAGTGTTTTACCTAGTGCGGTAACAGCTATCTGTTTTAAAGTAACCCACTCCCAGCTCTCCGGGATGTCAAACGGCACTTCATCTGCAATGCAGACAGGCTCATTTTTGCCGACCTTCTCATAAGGCAAATTATCGGAAAAGCCCAAGACAGTAATCTATGCGTATCGCGCTATCGACACAAAACGGTAAAGTGGATTTTATCTGCTTTGCCGTTTTTCTTTTTTCTTAAATTGAAAAATTTTAAAAACTGTATTCCAAAACAGCCCTGCGGATTCCTATTAGTGTAGGGGCCTTCAAAATCTTTTGTGAAACGGCTTTCCTCTAGTTTTATGAGTGGAAAATAAACAAAATCCATGTTCTAAAATTAGGTAGTTCAACAAAATTTGAAAATCTGGTTGCCAAACGCCCATTTTAGAATGTTATAGGTAGAGGGGAACGTTGGAAAAATGAATTTTCTTTGAACTTTCAAAAG
>ERZ827520.3558-NODE-3558-length-12582-cov-8.741838_pt1 | contig 12582 bp, 9 predicted proteins | sample MGYA00519581_ERZ827520 | MGnify/ENA primary metagenome ERZ827520 (study PRJEB31778, sample SAMEA3449339) | human gut metagenome | biome: human gut; feature: human-associated habitat; material: faeces | place: United Kingdom | collected 2010/2012 ...
CCATGCCATCCATCTGCGCCTTGATCTGCGGCATGAGGAACCGTGGTATCGCGATATTGCGGGCCTTTCCGTTCTTCGGGGTGCCGAGCATGCTACCGCCGTGCCCGTCGTCAGTCCATGTGCGGCCTATCCTGGCGCGCCGCTTGGCCGCGTCCACGTCACCGACCTAAGGGCAAGCGATTCGCCTATGCGGCATCCCGTATAGGCCTGCCATCTGACCAGCAGACCGTCCACAGGCTTCCCGATCTTCTCCGCCTCGTCCGCGAGCAACTCGACCTCGCGGACCGAGAGGAACACCATGTCGTCGTCGGAGGCGATCTTCGGCACGGTGACCCTGTCCACAGGATTCTCACCGATCCACCCGTTCGAGACGGCGTAGTCAAAGATGCCTTTGAGGACGAATTCCATGCTGGTCCCTTCAATGGCGCCGGTGGTGATTGCGGTGCTGGCCGCTGTTGACCATCCTATCGTCGCCAGTGGGCCGCCGCCTGAATAATTCCGAATGGAAACGCGGTCCCGGGCTGCGCTAATCGCCGTTTGAGGTGTGAAATCGGGATTAGTGTGGGCGAAATTGGTGGTATCTACATTTCGAGGGGTTGATCTGATGGATCAGGAACATCTATCTGCATTTCAGGGGGTTGCCCAAACGCGATATCCGAAGTATTAAGCGCTTTTTGCTGCTGGGATTGCACGGTTTTGGGAGCGTTCATACTTGGCTGGCACCCCCTCGAAACGTAGATAGATGTCCGGCGAGACCGAAATCAACCCCTCGAAACGTAGATACGGTTCAATGACGATGTGATTCCGGGCTTTTCGCCCATGACCGGGGGAGAGAAGATGGCGAATCGCGCCGGAAAGGGGTCGTGCCCGAACCGTGATGCCCCGTCATGACTGCAACATGGTGGTGCCGCCGTCCCTGACGAGCAGTGATTGACGGTCAGTGAGCGCGCGTAGGTCGAGCTCCGTGGAATACCGTTCGACGATGAGCCGTGCCGCCTGACCCATCGTGGGATTGCCCAGATGCGGCACCACGTGGAAATCCGTCAGACCGAGTCCTTTGTAGTCGCGCAGACCCGGGGCGCGATCCGTGCGGTCCATGATGGAGCAGTAGCCGATGTCCGGCGACATGATGACCGAACCGGCTGATTCGCCGATATACGGGATCCCGTCGGCTATCCGTTCGGCGAGCAGCGCATCCGCGCCGCTCCGCCGCAGTTCCTGCAGCAGAAAGAACGAATTGCCGCCGCCGACATATATGCAGTCGGCGTCCGAGAGGGTGCTCCGCACGTCGGGGGCAGCGGCCGTTGAAACATCCAGTTCGGTGACGCGGAATCCCAGTTGACGCAGTTGGCGGCGGGTCAGCATCGTATGCGCGAACCCCCATGGCTCCACGGCCGCGGCGGTCGTGATGTACGCCAGTCGACCGCCGTGCAGCCCGGGCAGTGCATGCGGGATCATCCCTGTGGCTCCGCGCAGCGTCGATGTGAGCATCATGGTCGTCATCCTGGCCTCCTTTCGTATCGCCCAGTATACGACCGCGTTCATGAGAGCGCTGACAGATGAAAGGTCGAATGCGCGCGGTGGCGTTTGGCGCTTGCCTGGCCCGGTTGCCGGAAATGACGACATGGGCGCGAACGATTCCGCCGATGCGGACGGAAAATGCCATAACTCGAACGAAGACGATACGATTGGACGCATGAGCGAAACGAACAATGACAACCTGTGGCCGGCCCCGACCGCTGACGGCCCGCTGAACGCGACCGTGACCATCCCCGGCAGCAAATCCCTGTCGAATCGGTACCTGATCCTCGCCGCGCTTGGCGCGAAGCCCGTCACGCTTGTCGGGCTGTTGCGCTCGCGCGACACCGAACTGATGATGGGAGCGCTGTCGGCGCTTGGTGTGCGCTGCGACATCGACCCGGAAAACGATACCACAGTCACGGTGACGCCGCCGGAATCCGGCCGATTCAGCGGCAATGTGGGCGTGTACTGCGGGCTCGCCGGCACGGTGATGCGTTTCGTGCCGGGACTGGCGCTGTTCGCGGACGCCCCGGTGCGGTTCGATGGAGACGATCAGGCATACGCGAGGCCGATGCAGCCGGTTCTCGACGGGCTCGAACAGCTTGGCGCCCGCGTCGAATACCACGGCGAGCACGGCCGGCTGCCGTTCACCATCACGCCACCGCGTCATGATGGTGAACAGGCCGATGACGGTTCCGCTGCCGCCAAGGTGAGCATCGACTCGTCCGGCTCTTCACAGTTCATCTCCGGTCTGCTGCTGATCGGGTCGCGCCTGCCCGGTGGGCTGGAGTTGCGGCATACGGGGGAGAAGACGCCGAGCCTGCCGCATATCCGCATGACCGTCGCTGATGTGAACGGCGCGAGCGGCAATGCGACCGCTGATGAGGAGTCTCGCGTCTGGCGAGTCGGCCATGCCGCGTTGCAGCTGCCGGAACGCGTGGTCGTCGAACCTGACCTGTCGAATGCGGCGCCGTTCCTCGGCGCGGCTTTGATCGCCGGAGGCACGGTGCGCGTGCCGCACTGGCCTGCTGAGACCACCCAGCCCGGTGGACTGCTGCCGGGATATCTGGAACGCATGGGCGCGCGCGTCTCGTTCCCCGAAGAGGACGGCGTGCGGTATTGCGAGGTGAGTGGCGACGGCCATGTGCATGGTCTTGGTGATTTCGACCTGACCGCGGCAGGGGAGATCGCGCCGTCGCTCGCGGCGATACTGGCGTTTGCCGATGCTCCGACCCGTATGCTCGGCATCGGTCATCTGCGTGGTCATGAGACAAACCGTCTGGAGGCGCTGGTCACGGAGATCACGCGCATCGGGGGAGAGGCCCGCGAACTGGAGGATGGCATCGAGATCACTCCTGTGCCGGTTGAGCGTCTGCACGGTGAGGTGATGGAATCCTACGCTGATCACCGCATGGCGACGTTCGCCGCGATGATCGGGCTGGCCGTGCCGGGCGTCCGAATCGTCAATGTGGAGACCACGCGCAAGACACTGCCCGATTTCGTGGGCATGTGGACCGGCATGTTGGAGCGGTGACCGCGACGAATATCACGGATATACGATGAGGGGCTGATTCCCAGCGGAATCAGCCCCTCATTTATGTTCGTCCGTTTGCGTTAGACGGACTGCGGCCTGCTAACGGCAGTTCGTCACTTGGTGAACGTGTTGCCGTAAGTGTCCGCGCCGTTCTCGGCGATTTCGGCGGACTTGCGGGCGATGGCCAGCTCCTCGTTCGTCGGGATGACGGCGATGATCACGGAGGAGTCCGGGGTGGAGATGATGCGCGGCTCCTTGGAGCGCTTCGCGTTCTTCTCCTCGTCCAGCTTGACGCCGAACGGGGCGAGCTTGTCGCACACCATCTTGCGCACGATGTCGTCGTTCTCGCCGACGCCGGCGGTGAAGGTGATTACGTCGCAGCCGCCCATCTGGTAGGTGTAGTTGCCGATGTAGCTGACGATGCGGTGCACGTACACGTCGAGGGCCAGCTTGGCGTCCTCGTTGCCCTCGGCCACCAGACGGTGAACCTCGCGCAGGTCGCCGAAGCCGGTCATGCCCATCATGCCGGAGCGCTTGTTGAACAGGGTGTCGAGCTCGTCCACGTTCATGTGGGCGTTGCGGATGAGGTGGAAGACCACGGCCGGGTCGATGTCGCCGGTGCGGCCGCCCATCATCAGGCCTTCAAGCGGGGTCAGACCCATGGAGGTCTCGACCGGCTTGCCGGAAACCTCGGCGGAGGCGGAGGCTCCGTTGCCGATGTGCAGCACGATCTGCTTGAGGCCTTCGGCCGGCTTGCCGATGACGCCGGGGACCACGGAGGAGATGAACTCGTGCGAGGTGCCGTGGGCGCCGTAACGGCGGATGTGGTACTGGTCGGCAATCTCCTTGTTCAGCGCGTAGGTGCTGGCCGCCTTCGGCAGCTGGAAGAAGAAGGAGGAATCGAACACGAAGATCTGCGGAACGTCGGGCAGCAGTGCGCGCATGACTTCGGCGCCCTTGGCCTCCGGGCCGTTGTGCAGCGGGGCGAGCACGGCCAGGTCCTTGACGGCGTTGATGGTCTTGTCGGTCACGAGGGCCGGCTTCGGGAAGAGGGATCCGCCCTGAACCACACGGTGGCCGACGGCGACGATGCCTGCTTCGGACAGGTCCGGGCCGTACTCCTTGAAGAAGCCGAGCACGCGCTTGAGGCCCTGCTCGTGGTCGTGGATCGGCTCTTCGAGCTCGTGCTTCTCGCCGTTGTACTCGTGCTTGTAGTGACCGTCGACCGGTTCGCCGATCTTCTCGACGAGACCGGAGGCCAGACCTTCGCCGGACTCAAGATCGACCAGCTGATACTTGATAGAGCTGGAACCGGAATTGATGACAAGGACGGTTTTCGCCATTGTGGGCATCCTCCATGATTGATACGTACCGCGAAACACGGCTTTCCATCTGATAGATTACTCGCTGCTTGCTACAAATCAGCGCCGCAGGTTTCGCCGAGAGCCACCAAAGAGAAAAGCCCCGCTGACGGGTTGAGCCGTGAAGTAAACAGCGGGGCTGGTTATAGGTGAAGAGCGAACGACAGATTGCACGTGCCCCCGCCAGCGGGGGCTGTCGCGAAGCGACTGGGGGTGGTCGTAAAGAGCGGCTGTATCGCGCGGAGACCGCTAAAACACCCGCGTCACTGGGCCTCGATGGCGGTCAGTGCGATGGTGTTGATGATGTCCTGCACCGTCGCCCCGCGTGAGAGGTCGTTGACGGGCTTGTTGAGGCCCTGCAGCACGGGGCCGATGGCGAGCGCCCCGGAGGAACGCTGCACGGCCTTGTAGCCGATGTTGCCGGAGCACAGGTCGGGGAACACGAACACGTTGACGTGTCCGGCCACGTCGTTGCCCTTGGCCTTGGTGGCTGCCACGTCGGGCGACCATGCGGCGTCGAACTGGATGGAGCCGACGACGGGCAGGTCCGGAGCCTTCTCCTTGACGATTCGCGTGGCCTCTTCGACGATGTCCACGTCCGGCCCCTTGCCGGAGCCGAGGGTGGAGTAGGAGAGCATACCGACCTTGGGCTCGATGCCGAACGCCTTGGCGGTCACGGCGGACTGCAGCGCGATCTCCGCGAGCTGTTCGGCGTCCGGGTTGAGGTTGATGGCGCAGTCGGAGAACACGGTCACGTGGTCCTTGAAGCACATCAGGAAGGCGCCGGAGACGAGCCTCTGCCCGGGCTTGGTCTTGATGACCTGCAGCGCCGGACGCACGGTGTTTGCGGTGGAGTTGACCGCGCCGGACACCAGACCATCGGCGTAACCGAGCACGACGAGCATCGTGCCGAAATAGCTCGCGTCGGTCAGCTGCTTGCGGGCCTGCTCTTCGGTCATGCCCTTCTTGGCGCGCAGCTCGCACAGCTTGGCGACCATGGGCTTGAGGATGTTCTCGTCGTCCATGGCCTGGAAGCGTGCCTTGCCCAGATGGGTCAGACCGAGTTCCGCGCCCCGGGCGAGGATCGCGCCCTTGTCGCCCACGATGATGAGGTTCGCGATCTCGCGCTCCAGCAGGTAGTCGGCCGCCTTGATGATGCGGTCCTCTTCGCCTTCGGGCAGCACGATCGTTTTCTTGTTCGCCTTGGCGCGGCCGAGCAGGCTGTACTGGAAGGCGTACGAGGTGATCGGGAAGTCGATCTCGACGTTGATGGCCCGCAGGACCTCTTCGGTTGGCACGTTCGCCTGGAAGGCGGCGAGCGCCGCATCGGCCTGCGACGCCTCGGTGAACGGGATCTGGGGGATCGTCCACACCGGCAGCCCGAAGTCCGCGAGCGTGTCCTTGACCGAGACGGAGTGGCGCGGCTCGCAGCCCGTCACGAAGATGCCCAGCACCTTGTTACCGGCGGCCTCCATGCCTTCGATGGAGAGACGGACGGTGTCCTTGAGCTCGTCAGGCCAACGGTCGATGGTGCACACGGCGAGGAAGACGCCGGCCTGCAGGTCGGCGGCGATGTTCGCGTTGAACTCGTAGGCGGTTGGGTCGTTGACGTGCGACTTGTCGGTGCCGACGATGAGCGCCGCGTCCGCGCGGGACACGTTCATCGCGTTGTTGAACGCCGCGACGATGTCGCCGCGGGAGCCTTCCTTGTCTTTGCGCACCTGGTGAATGTCCAGTCCGGTGGACAGCGCGACGCCGAGGCCGGCGTTGGAGGCGTTCAGCAGGATGGGGGTGAAGTGGTCGTGATTGGAGACCGCGGGGCGGAACACGGTGGTCTTGAATTTGGTGGTCAGCGCCTTGAGCACGCCGTATGCCACGACGTTGCGTCCGTTTGCGCCTTCAGGACTTGCGATGTAGATGTTCGTTGTTGTCACGTTTGTCTCCTCGTCGGGGATGGTACTGCTCGTGTGACCGCCTTGTTTCACACTTACTGACATTGTAGTACCCGATCGTTCGCTGCCGGGCGTTGACATGGCGGTAAATGCGGCCGGGACGGTTCGACCGGGCGCGTGGTGACGATGTAGTCGTTGCGCCCGTATCCGTCGTCGGAGACGATGTGCTCGATGTCGTGGGGTAGCCTGCGATGGGGTAGTGCAGGTAGCAGGTGATGCCGAGCTGGTCGAGGCGCCGGCGATAGGCGTCCGCGTCCGGCTGCCCCGCGTGCTGGGTGAGCACGACGGAGCAGCCGTGGAATCCGCGCGAGCGGAAGATGTCGATGAGTCGCAGCACGTCCTCGTCGTACGTGATGCCGAGGTCGCCGCGCATCTTGGCCTTCTCGATGTGGTTGGCGTTGATGGCGATGACGATCTCCACGTCGTCGGCGAGGCTTTTGAGCATGCGGAATTTGGAATCCGGCTCGAAGCCGGGCAGCACGCGTGACGCGTGATAGTCATCGAACAGCTTGCCGCCGAACTCCAGATAGAGCTTGCCGCCGAACTGCGCGATGCGCTTTCGAATGTTGGCGGCCTGCAGCTCGATATATTTCTTGTTGTCGAATCCCTGTCGCATGTGCAGTGAGAGTCCCGTCCGAACGGAGCGCTGTACCTGCAGATTATACCGGGTTCTTTACGAGGACCACCCCCTCCCAGTCGCGAAGCGGCTGGGGTCTTACAAGAATCTACGAGTGAAATTCGGCGATGTGTGCGGTAGCATGGCGCGGGAAGCGAAAGCGTACAAGGGTACGTCGAGCTTCCCGTAACGCAGCTAACGCACACATCGTCGAAGTCCACCGGTGAATTGGAATAACGTGTGTGGCCTCTAGGCGCACCGAAGGAAGCTGTACAAAGGTACCGCGACTGAGGAGCAACGACGAGGACACTCCGTTATTCCAAATTCGCTCCCATTCGCCCTCTGAAACCGTGACCTAAACGATTTTGTATAGACCGTTTAGCTCCGATTATCAGGATTACTTAGATTATCCAAGAATTACGGTGTATCATAATTCCTGTTGTCATTTTGTTGTCACGCTGACAAGGATATTATACTTAATTACACCACATAAATCAAGTGGTTATTGCCATTCTGTATCTGTCATTGTTAATTCGCCCTCAGCGGTCATTCTGCCAATCGTAGCGAGTGACAAACTTTCATCTTGGGTGAGTGAATGCTTTTCGGTAATTTTCGCTTGCGTATCATAATACAAACAGAAACGATGAGAAATAACATACACAAAATCAAATAAGTTTGCAGACTCGTCAAGCAGTTCGGTAATCCACTCAGATAAGTGATTTTCTGCATAAGAGGTTGGAATTTCGGGCAAAAGTATGGCAAGTCCCATCCTCTTAAAATTTGATCGGTACTGCTGAATTTTTTTCGTCTTTCTTCGTATGCTTTCTTGAAAAAAGCGTTTCTCTCCGTCGGTAGTTCCGGAGGTAGATATCGCAACCTTTTCATCTTTAAGAGGGACAAAGAAATATCCGCTTGATTTGATGATATTTTTGCGTTTTTCTATATCCTTAGGTTTACCCTGATTTAATTCGGAAAAGGCGCGAGATACTTTCATATCATCTTCTTTTACAGCGGCGGTAACCTCAATTCCCGTACTATTTGCACTGTCTTGAAGATCGGGAGCTTCGCCTGTAATCATTGTATCAAACTTTGAAGGATACAAGTAACGCAAAGTGGCAAGCACCCTATATTCCTGAGAATGTTTAAGAGTGTTTGGTTTAACCGCAGAGGAATATTTTTTACCTTTAACTAAGTCTGTATTTATCTTCATAATTATTCAACCGGAGGAATAGGTGGCATAACAACAAACATTGATTTTAATTCATCAATAGTGCCTGCCTTACCCCACTCAGACATTCCATTTTTCCATACCAAACTATCAGCATTGAACTGACCTGAAGTAGCCATTTGTTGCAATACATTTAAATCAAAAAGGTCCGGTTGCTTGCCCGTTCACCGCAATGTGATATGCAACAACAGGAACGGGTGGAGGTGTTGCTCCGCTCGGTGTGGTTTGATTAATACCAGCCATTGAGTTGTTCATAATTCCGGCAATATTATGACTGACAGCACCGCCGAGAGCCATTCCCGCCATCATAGCGGCAGGATTAAGCCCTGCGCTGCCGTTTCCTAAATCAACTCCACCTGCACCGTTTTCACCCATATGTCCCAGGGCCTCAGCACCGGCAATACCGACTTCAGCCTGTTTTTCAACCCGAAACGCACCAATATTGGCAGATTGAGTTTGCTTATGCATAGCATATTGTCCCTCTTCACGCTGAATACGTAATCTTCCTACATAGTCAGCGGTTTCGGCCTTAACTTTAGTTGTGCATTTATGTAATTCTCCGTCATAAACGGTTTTTCTTTGTTCTTTTGCACCATTTTGCGATGCATCTACCGCATTACCACAACTGGCGCAGAATTTTGCTCCCTCCGCAAGTTCTTGCCCGCAGTTAATGCAAAAAGCCATATTGCACACCTCCACAGAATAATTTCAAAACGCAAAAACTGTCATTTTTTCAAATGAGGGCATTCTAGACAAGCGGATTTGTTTTCATCCCATAAGCTACATTTCTTCCTGATCCTACCACAGAATCTCAGCGATGCGCTGGTAGAGGCGTTCAAGGACCGGCTGAAGAACGACTAAATCCGAGAAAACAAAAAGAGCTATCTGACTTTTCTAACAGAAATCAGATAGCTCTTTATTCTTGAATAATCTAAAATGTTGTCATTTTGTTGTCACGGGGCAATTCCGTAACCCAAAAGTCCAGCCTTTTCAAGGCTTTTTGGCCTTTCGGGCATTATTCCCACTCGATCGTTGCCGGCGGCTTGGACGTGCAGTCGAGGACGACGCGGTTGATCTGGCGGCACTCGTTGGTGATGCGGGTGGAGATGGTGGCGAGCACGTCGTAGGGCACGCGCGACCAGTCGGCGGTCATGGCGTCCTCCGAGCTGACCGGGCGCAGGACGATGGGGGAGCCGTAGGTGCGCTCGTCGCCTTGGACGCCCACCGAGTGAACGTCGGCGAGTAGCACGACCGGGCACTGCCAGATGTCGCGGTCGAGGCCGGCGCGGGAGAGCTCTTCGCGGGCGATGGCGTCGGCCTCGCGCAGCAGGTCGAGGCGTTCCCTGGTGATTTCGCCGATGATGCGGATGCCCAGGCCCGGACCGGGGAAGGGCTGGCGCCAGACGATCTCGTCAGGCAGGCCGAGCTCGGTGCCGATGGCGCGCACCTCGTCCTTGAAGAGGGTGCGCAGCGGTTCGATGAGCTGGAACTTGATGTCCTTGGGGAGCCCGCCGACGTTGTGGTGGGACTTGATGTTGGCCGCGCCGTCGCCGCCGCCGGATTCGACGACGTCGGGGTAGAGGGTGCCCTGCACGAGGAACTTGACTTCCTTGCCGCGGGCGCCGGCTTCTTCGAGGACCTGACGCTGGGCTTTCTCGAAGGTGCGGATGAACTTCTCGCCGATGATCTTGCGCTTGCGCTCGGGCTCGGAGACGCCCTTGAGCGCTTCGAGGAAGTCGTCGGCGGCGTCGACGGTGATCAGTCGGATGCCGGTGGCGGCGACGAAGTCGTGCTTGACCTGCTCGACCTCGCCTTTGCGCAGCAGGCCGTGGTCGACGAACACGCAGGTGAGCTGGTCGCCGATGGCCTTGTGGACGAGGGCGGCGGCGACTGCGGAGTCGACACCGCCGGACAGGCCGCAGATCACTTCGGCGTCGCCGACCTTCTCGCGGATCTTGGCGACCTGGTCCTCGATGATGGAGGAGGCGTCCCAGTTGTCGGGCAGGCCGGCGCACTGGTGGAGGAACGTCTCGATGAGCTTCTGGCCGAAGGGGGTGTGCTTGACCTCGGGGTGCCACTGCACGCCGTAGAGCTTGCGGGACTCGTCTTGCATGGCGGCGACGGGCGCGCCCTCGGTGTGGGCGAGCACTTCGAAGCCGGCGGGCGCGGTCTTGACGGCGACGCCGTGGCTCATCCACGTGTCCTGCTCGGCCGGGGAGCCGGCGAGCAGCCCGTCCGTCTTGTCGATGGTCGTGTCGGTCTTGCCGTATTCGCCGAGCGCGGCCTTGTCGACGTCGGCGCCGAGCGCGTACGCCATGGCCTGGAAGCCGTAGCAGATGCCGAGCACGGGCACGCCGGCGTCGAACAGCTTGGGGTCGACGCGCGGGGCGCCGGGCTCGAATACGGATGCGGGGCCGCCGGACAGGATGATGGCCTGCGGGTCCTTGGCGAGCATCTCGTCTACCGGCATGGAATGGGGGACAAGCTCCGAATACACGTTCGCCTCGCGCACGCGACGGGCGATGAGCTGCGCGTATTGGGCGCCGAAATCGACGACAAGCACCGGGCCGTTAGCCATGGGACTCCCTTCATGCGGCCGCGCGCGATAGCGGATACATAGGTATGGGCGATATCGTTGATTGCGGCCATTGGTATTGTGTGGACTTCTTACAGTATGTCACATCAATTGTGGCGATTCGAGCCGACATTGGCGTGTGCGATGGGCGGGTGTCGTCCGGGAACGACGCACCGTTTCACAAAACCGAACAATTAACGCTGTTAATATGAACAACACGCCGCATGTTCTGTTGCCTGCATGAACACGCGGCGTGCCGGTAGATCGCTGAAATCGTTGGAAAATAAGAGTTTCTCACTGGATGGAGCCGTAATATAACCTGTGAGGGCACCGGTTATTCACTCATAATTCATACAATTAATCTAACATTTTCGAACACACATGCAAAAAAGCTGCCAAAAGTCTTGCTCTCAACGTACCATGATGAACGATTGGGATTGGGCAACCGCGAAATCGCAAGGCTTCGCGAGAGCCCATGACCGAACGATAATGATCAATTGCACATCACTGTGCAGGAGTACAGGAGTACACATGACGAGTCCTGTTATTGGCACCCCTTGGAAGAAGCTGAACGCTCCGGTTTCCGAGGAAGCTCTTGAAGGCGTGGACAAGTACTGGCGCGTTGCCAACTACCTTTCCATCGGCCAGATCTATCTGCGGAGCAACCCGCTGATGAAGGAACCCTTCACCCGTGAAGACGTGAAGCACCGTCTGGTGGGGCACTGGGGCACCACCCCTGGCCTGAACTTCCTCATCGGCCACATCAACCGCTTCATCGCTGACCACGGCCAGAACACCGTGTTCATCATGGGCCCGGGCCACGGTGGCCCCGCCGGTACCTCCCAGTCCTACCTGGACGGCACCTACACCGAGACGTACCCCAACATTACCAAGGATGAGGCTGGCCTGCAGAAGTTCTTCCGCCAGTTCTCCTACCCGGGCGGCATCCCCTCCCACTTCGCTCCGGAAACCCCGGGCTCCATCCACGAGGGTGGCGAGCTGGGTTACGCCCTGTCCCACGCCTATGGCGCGATCATGGACAACCCGAGCCTGTTCGTTCCCTGCATCGTCGGCGATGGTGAGGCCGAGACCGGCCCGCTGGCCACCGGCTGGCAGTCCAACAAGCTCGTGAACCCGCGCACCGACGGTATCGTGCTGCCGATCTTGCACCTTAACGGCTACAAGATCGCCAACCCGACCATCCTGTCGCGCATCTCCGACGAAGAGCTCCACGAGTTCTTCCACGGCATGGGCTACGAGCCCTACGAGTTCGTCGCCGGCTTCGACGATGAGGACCACATGTCCATCCACCGTCGCTTCGCCGAGCTGTTCGAGTCCGTGTGGGACGAGATCTGCGACATCAAGGCCGCGGCGAACACGGACAACATGCACCGTCCGTTCTACCCGATGATCATCTTCCGCACCCCGAAGGGCTGGACCTGCCCGAAGTACATCGACGGCAAGAAGACCGAGGGCTCCTGGCGCGCCCACCAGGTGCCGCTGGCTTCCGCTCGCGACACCGAGGCCCACTTCGAGGTCCTCAAGAACTGGCTGGAGTCCTACAAGCCGGAAGAGCTGTTCGACGCCAACGGCGCCGTCAAGGACGACGTCCTGGCCTTCATGCCGAAGGGCGAGCTGCGCATCGGCGCCAACCCGAACGCCAACGGTGGCGTGATCCGCAAGGATCTCGTGCTGCCGGCGCTCGAGGACTACGAGGTCAAGGAAGTCAAGGAGTTCGGACACGGCTGGGGCCAGCTCGAGGCCACCCGTCGTCTGGGCGTCTACACCCGCGACA
>ERZ827520.3570-NODE-3570-length-12524-cov-3.290641_pt1 | contig 12524 bp, 9 predicted proteins | sample MGYA00519581_ERZ827520 | MGnify/ENA primary metagenome ERZ827520 (study PRJEB31778, sample SAMEA3449339) | human gut metagenome | biome: human gut; feature: human-associated habitat; material: faeces | place: United Kingdom | collected 2010/2012 ...
CGCCGGCAACGCTCTCCCGGCTGACATTCAGCTGCGTGGACGAGACGGAATAGTTGTTCAGCATCGTTGTGGTGCTTTTCACGTCCGCCGCCAGAGTTTCTTCCACGTTGGTGAACATCTCCTCAAAGCTACCGTAGAAAAACCGATCTCCCTGCGCCGCGCTGCCGACCACGTCGGTAGGCTTGTACTCCTGCTTTCCGTCAAACTCGGCGATGATGTGGAGGATGTTCCGGTTGTCGCTGCTGCCTACGACATTTTTGCCGTCCAACGCCTGAAAAGAGTTCTGAAGAAGCGACGCATTGGCGGACCAGCTGGAAGAGATGGAGATGTTGGCTGCGGTGATTCCTGTGGTATCGTCGCCCTTGGTGCTGTTGCTGAACAGCACACCGCCAAGCGCCTTGCCGTCTGTCTCCAGCTGTGTTTTCTGAGCGCCTGTCAGCGTATCCTTGAAGGAGAGGGGGCCTTTCACGGTCGTTCCGTCAGCCTGCGGGATATCGAATTTAATCTCCACGCCGTCCTTATCCACGTAATTTCCCGAGCTGTTATACATATAGCCGGTGTTTGCCGCGTTCAGCACGGATGCGAACTTTTGCGCCAGAGAATCCAGCGCGTTTTGATAGTAGGGGATGCCCCGTTTGGTGGATGCGTCCGGATCTGCGGCCAGCATACCTGCGTTGGTATACTCGCCCGACTCGGTCAAAAGCTCCCGGCTCGATTGTAACGAGCCGTACAGCTCCGTGTCTCCGAACTGGTAGGGCTGAGAACCCGTCAATTCGACACCACTTTTGTCCGAAAGCGCGGAAATAGTCACCGCATAGGGCAGCTTTGCCGCATCCGCCGCATCGTCGGTAGTCGTGCCATCGTTTTTCAGGTAACGGGGATTTGCGGCGCTGTTAACCGCAGTAGAGTCGAATGCGGGATTCTTTTGCAGACCGTCTCCCATGGTCAGTTTTCCTGCGTAGTTCCCGTCCACCAGCGTAATCGGGTTATCACCGGAGGTCTTGATAACCAGCTTGTCCACGGTCTTTCCCGCGCCCACGCTGACCGGCGAATAGGTCACATCGATCTTCATGTACTGGGAGAGGCTGTCAATCAGCAGGTTTCGCTGATCCCGCAGCTCCAGAGCAGAATCCCCGTAAATTTCACTTTTTAAGATATTCTCATTCAGATTCTGGATGCCCTTGAGAATGTCGTTGACGGCGGAAACATCGGTTTTAAGGCTGCTCTCCTGATTTTTCTTCACCTCGCTGATCCGGTCGGCGTAGTTGTTCAGCAACTTTGCAAGAGAGTCGGCGGAGCTGCGCACCAGCGTCAAAAACTCATCCTCCGTTGCCTGATCGCCGGTCAGCTTCGCCAGCTGATCCCGCAGGTCCTGAAACTGGGCCGCCAGAATGCCCTCGCCCTTTTCACCATCATCTCCAGTTCCAACCTCGTCCAGAATGCCGCTCAACTGCTCAAGGCCGGCCAGTTTGGTATCCATGGCACCCACGTTGGAGTTTTCAGTGCGGTAGCGGATATCCAAATAGGGGTCCCGGAACTGGGACATCCCTGTGACGAGCACACCGGAGCCGCTGACTCCGCCGTTTGCGGAGGCATAATGGTTCGTCGCGCCCACGCGCAGGCTGACCTGATCAACAGCCTGCCGGCAATAGCCTGTGGTATTGATGTTGGAAATATTGTGCCCCGTGACCTCCAGCGACTTTTGTGCCGCGTAGATTCCCAGTCGGGCAGTGGTAAACGCTCCAAACGTCGTAATATTCATAAATTCCTCCCTGCCTTAGAAGTGTGGGCCGTCAGGCTCTGAAATCCGTCCTCAGACGGGGTGGGAGCTGCGGGGCCGTTTCCTGATATCCCGGCTGCATATCGCCATCGGAAGACTCCATATGCAGTACCTTTTCAATTTGATGCAGATTGCACTCCAGCGTGTCCTGAGCCACCTCAAAGGCGCTGCGAAACAGCGCGTACTGCCGGCAAAGCTGCTCCACCGTCTTGCGCGTCTCCTCCCGGTCCTCCGGGGGCGCGTGGTCCAGCAAGTCCCGCAGGGGAACACCTTCCAGACCCAGCAGCAGCAGCATTGCGTCCCGCTTTTGATCGCAGGACCGCAGGGTCATCGACAGCGCCTGCTCTCGTTTCATGCACTCGTTCAATCCATCCAGATCGTCCATGCGGACGAACTTTGCCTTTTCCTGCTCCACGGTCGTAATTTCGCCCAACGTGACGCCCAAATCCCGCAAAAATGCGAGATATTCCTTAAAATCCATTTCGTTCATGGGCTTAACCTCCCAGCAGCATTGCGGAGGCAATTGACGAAGCATCCAGCCGATATGCGCCGCTGGCAACCTGTTCGTGCAGCTGCTGGATGTCTCCGGTGGTGGTGGCTGTGCGAACCTCCTGCACCAGACGGGCGGCCAGTTCCTTCTGGAACCGGGATTCGCCGGAGGATGCACCGGAGATATTCACCTGATCGAACGCGCCGCCGGACTCCTGATTCTTTCCAACGCCGCGAGCGGTCTGAAAATTCTGCACGCCGGACAGGGACTGTGCGTAGGCCGCCGCTCCGGCGGCCTCAGTTGTAATTCTCATCATTTTTCGCCTCCTTCGTTTAGTAGAATGTTTAGATTGCTTTTTGGCTGAAGTAGCTTTTCGGTTACTTTTTTCATATTTTTGTTCCTTTATCGAGGCATTCCGCCCTTTTGGCGGCATAATAACTTTCATCTACCTCTTATTTCGGCATCTCACAAAAAAACATAAGATGAAAACTGCAAAAAAACATTGATTTTATCCATTTATTTACCAACCGCCCTTCTTCTCCGGCATAAAAGGAAGAGCCTCCGGCTATGCCGGAGGCTCTTCCTTCCTGATTCGTATCAAATGTGGATTCCTCTGCTCTTGGCTCACAGGCTCTTCAAATACCGCAGCAGCACGCCGGCGATATTTTCGCAGGACGCCTGAATCTGCACTGCGCCGATATCAAAGGCCACCATGGGCATTCCGTATACCACCGAAGACTCCTTATCCTGCCCGATGGTATAAGCCCCGGCCTTGCGCATGGCCAAAAGCCCGTCAGATCCGTCGTGGCCCATGCCGGTCATAATAACACCCGCCATTTTGCCCTTCACGCTGTCCGCCATGGACTGAAACAGCACATCTACCGACGGACGGTGGCCGCTGACCTTATCCCCCGGCTTGCAGGACACCCGATACCGGTTTCCAATCCGCACCACGCGGCACTGGAAATCGGCGGGAGCCACCAGCGCAAGGCCGCGGTGCAGCTCGTCGCCGTCCACCGCCTCCCGCACCTCCATGGCGCACAGGCGGTCCAGCCGCTCGGCATACATCTTGGTAAACCCGACGGGCATGTGCTGCACGATTACCATAGGCGGAATGTCCGCCGGAAGGCGCTTCATCACCTCCAGCGTGGCCTCTGTCCCGCCGGTGGAAGCACCCAGCCCGATCACTGCCTGATCCAGCGTCAGCTTCGGTCCCAGCAGGGGAACGGCTCCCGGCGTTACCACGGTCTGCGCCGCCCGGGCCGGCGCGCTGGGCCGGACCTTGGCATAGGCAGCCACCACGATCTTCTGGCTGAGGGTGGTGATAAACTCATCCTTGCTCTGGCTTCCGTCGGGCTTGCGGACAAAATCCACCGCTCCGGCGCCCAGTGCATCGAACACCCGCAGATTCAGCGACGACACCAAAATCACCGGGACCTGATACACCGGCAGCATCTTTTTTAAAAGATCAATTCCGCTCATATCCGGCATTTCCACATCCAGCGTCATCACATCCGGACGAAGCTCCTGTACCTTGCGTTGGGCATCCGCCGCATTAATGGCATAACCCACCACCTCAATTCTCGTCCTTGCGGACAGGCCGCTGATAATGTAACTCCGCGCAACGGCGGAATCGTCCACCACCAGCACACGGATTACTCTTCCAGTCAATGCCATGTCTTTTTCTCCTCCCCGCAGCAAACGGCGCTGTGCGCAGGACCGTTTGCAGTTCCTAACGCTTCTGGAAAGTTGCGGGTGCCAAATAACGATATCCGGGGTTGCGCCCCATCGTCTCTGAATGGCCGATTAAAAGATACCCGCCGGGTTCCGTCGCCTCGCAAAAGCGGGCGACCAGTTCGTCCTTTGTCTGCTGATTAAAATAGATCATCACGTTTCGGCAGAAAATCACATCAAATTTCAACCGAAAACGGATGGGGTCCATCAGGTTGAACGTCCGAAAAATCACGTTGTCCCGAATCACAGGCGCCACCTGAAACTGTCCCTCCGCGCCGGAGGGTATAAAAAATTTGGACTTCCATGTGGGCGGAATGGTGTCCGGCAGGTTATACGTTCCTGTCTGCGCCTTGGTCAGCGCCTGCTGGGAAATGTCGGTGGCCAGCACCCGGGTATCCCACTTTCCGGCTTCGGGGCCAAGGAACTCCTTGATGTACATGGAAATGGTATACGGCTCTTCGCCCGAAGCACAGCCCGCGCTCCATATAGACAGGGACTTATCCTTCTGATGACGTTGGACGATGTCGGGCAGAATCGTGTTGCGGAAGAAATTGAAGTGTTCCTGCTCCCGCATAAAAAACGTATAGTTGGTGGTCAGCTTATTGAGCACCAGCTCCACGTCTGCCGGGTCCTGTTTCTGAAGCAGATGGTCAATGAAGGGACCAAAGCTGTCGTAACCTTTGCTTTTAATCGTATAGGAGAGCCGCCCGGAAATAAGCTGCTGCTTTTTGCTCAGGTCGATCCCATAGTGCTGCTGGATAAAATTCACCAGACGGTGAAAATCCTTGTCGGTAATCGCCAGAGGGGCAAAGGAGGACTCGCCGTTCTTCAGCTCCGTTTCGCCCATACTCAATTCTCCAGCAGGGCTGCGCTATCCAGCTCCAGCATGGTTCCGCCGCTCGGCAGAGAACTCATGCCGCACATCAGCTTTTGTCTGTTGGTGGAGGGCATGGGCAGGATGGAGCTGCGTGGCAGCTTCACCATCTGATCGACTCTGTCCACCAAAATGCCCAGCTGCGTGCCGCTGATATTCAGCACGATGATGGACTTTTCCTCTGCGCTGGGCTTGCCCAGCCGCAGACGGACGCTGACGACGGGAACCACCTCGCCGCGCAGGTTGATGATGCCGCAGACATAGTTTGGCAGCATGGGAAGGGAGGTGATGCTCTGGTTAATCAGAGTCTCCACCACGCAGTCCACCCGGACGCCCACCTGCAGCGCGTCGCACTGGAATACCAGAAACTGCTCAAGCTCCTCCTCCATTTGTGCCCGTGCGGAGGTTCCGTCGTTCATCGAATTCATGGTTGCATTCGCCATATCTCATGATCCTCTCTTTCTGTTCCGCGCCGCGCTCACTGTACGGCCGAGTAGAGATTGGACACGTCCAGAATCACGCTGATGTTGCCATCGCCCAAAATCGTGCAGCCGGTGATCCCGTGTTGCTTGATGTTAAAAGTATTAATATAATTGGGAAGAGGCTTTACAACCACCTGCTGCTCGCCCATCAGCTCGTCCACAAACAGGCAGTAGGTACACTCGCCGGACTCCACCCACATCAGGATGCCGTCTTCAATTTTATCGCACCCGCTGTCCAGCCCATAGGCGTCCTTCACGCGGATCACGGAATAGAAATTGTCCATGACCTTTACCATCTCGCCCCGTGCGGCGTCGTGGATAATGTCGCTGTCGCTCATCTTGAAGGACTGGCGGACGTTGTTGATGGGAATTGTGAAGATCGAGGAGCCGACGGAAACCTCCATCCCGTCCAAAATCGCCATGGTCAGGGGGATCTTCAGCGTGGTGGTCATGCCCTTGCCCGGCTCGCTGGTCAGCACCACGGTGCCGCCCACTTCCTCCACGTTTTTCTTGACCACATCCATGCCAACGCCCCGGCCGGAAAATTCCGTCACCTCGGTGTTGGTGGAAAAGCCCGGCATCAGCAGGAAGTTGATGATTTCCTTGCGGCTGTATTCGATCTCGGGATTGGCAAGCCCCGCGTCGATGGCCTTTTTCAGCACCTTGTCATAGTCCACGCCCTGACCGTCGTCCTTCACCTGAATGATGACTTCGCCGCCGGTATGGCTGGCGGAGAGGATGATTTCGCCTTCCGGGTCCTTGCCTGCGGCGATGCGCTCCTCTTCCGTTTCCTCGATCCCATGGTCCATGGAGTTGCGGACAATGTGCATCAGCGGATCGCCGATGCCGTCTACAATGGTCTTGTCCACTTCCGTGTCTTCGCCCACAAGAGTCAGCCGCACCTTTTTACCCAGCTTTTTGCCCATATCGCGAACGATGCGCTGCATCTTCTGGAAGGTGGCCAGCACCGGCACCATGCGCAGGGACATGGAAACGTCCTGCAGTTCATCCGTGAGCTTGCGCAGCTGCCGGGCGGACTTTGTGAAGTTATCCAGTTTCATGCCCTTCAGATCGGGAGACGCCGTGACCATAGACTCTGTAATTACGATTTCGCCAACCACGTCCATCAGCTGGTTCAGCTTGCTGAGGTTCACGCTGATGAGGCTCTCTTTCGGATGATTTCCCATTCCCTGCCCGGCGGCGGGGGCGTCAGCGGCGGCAGGCGCACGCTTGTCGTTCGTTGTTTTCTGCGCGGGCTTGGGCGGGGTTGCACTGCTCTGCCTCGCGGCGGGCTGGCTTTTTTTCTCCGCCGCGGCGGCGGGTTCGGATTCCTTCGCCTGTTCGTGCGCAGTCGCGGGGCCATCAAATGCCTGATACCCCCGGACAGAACCGGACCCGGACACCACCTGAATGGCTCCGGCGCGATCCACCGCCTTTTTGAAAGACAGCACGAAGCCTTGCGCCACAATTGTCTCGGCCGTGGCGGGATTGGACTCCACATCCTCAGGGGAACATGTGAAGTTTTCCTCACCGCAGATACTGCGAAGCTCCGTCACCAGCATGAACGCCCGCAGATTCTCCATCCCCACGCCCTCGTCAAAGAAGACGCGCAGTCCATATGGGAATCCCGCTTCCGTCGTCTCCGGGGCGGCGGGCGCGGCAACGCTTGCAGGCGCAGATGCATCCGCATGTTCGCTGCTGTCCGCGTCGCCTTGAATTTTAGCGATCAGACTATTAATTTTTCTCAATAGTTTGTCGATGTCATTTGATAGAAGCTGACCGTTCTGGATCTTTTCCACTTCGCCGCGGAAAAAGTCGATTGCCATAAACATCATATCGAACAGCAGCGCCCGATCCGGGTCCGGCACCACGTCGATTGACTTTTCGCGGATGATGAAGAACATGTCCTCAATCCGATGCGCCACTGTGGCCAAAGATTCATACTCCATCATGGCGGAAGCGCCCTTAATGGTATGCATGATGCGGAAAATTTCGTTTACGTCGCTTTCCGTGAACGTGTCTGCCTGTTCCGCCGCAAGGACAATGCTGTCTAACTGCTCCAGCAGGGTATTTGTCTCGTACAGGTATGTGTCCAGGATGCTTTCGTTTCCACTATTGTCCATAAAAAGCCGCCTTTCTCTCTTTATCAGGGCAGAATGTTGGGGCCGCCCAAAATATCCGGTATTTATGTTGTATATCGTCAGCTTACGGAAAAAGTTAACACCTTCGGATGAGATTTCCGAAAGCGGATTTCCCCGTATCCAAGAGTTGCTAAATTCTCCTGTATTTTACATAGTATAATGTTTTTCGCGTCCGTCGTCAACGAATTGATTCTAAAATCATTTTGCAAGTGCAAAATTTTCGAAATAATGAAACGGAGCTGAGTCTATGCCGGAAATTATGAACGTCACCAATCCCGTCCCCGGGTATGATACTGCTGCCAGCAGCCGTGCGATTCCCAACGCGGCCAATGATCCCAACATTCAAAACGTTCCCAATCCGAGCCGGGTCAATCGTCCGGATTCCAACAGCGGCCAGCAGCACAGCGCCGGTGAGGACTCCGGCTCCTTCCCTCTGCGGTACGATTCCAACTTCCAGTCCTTCCTCCAGCGGGTCACAGAGAGCGGCGACAGCGTCTCGGCCGATCTGCTCCGTTCCCTGATGGGCGGGTCCCAAACCGTGGTGTCTTCCGGTCTGCGGGCCGGAACTGCGGGGGACCTCTCCCAGATTCTGCACATGCTCCAGATGAGCGAAGGGGAATTTTTGCAGTTCCTCCAGGATCAGGTCACCTCCGGCAGCCGCTTCGGCGGGCCGCTGTTCGGTGTTTTGCGCAACGCCTACCGCTCCAGCGACTCGCAGAGTCTGCGCAGCGATATCCTTCAATTCCTCAAGCAGTACAGCGATTATTCCTCCACCGGTCACATCGAGGATAATCTTCTGCGCAGTCTGAACCGAATCACCGCCTCCCTTCCCCGCAGCTGGGGCGCGCAGGTGGCGGATTTTATGGGGCAGCTGCAAAACCGGATGGCTGCCGGTGACCGGGCCGGGGCGCTGAAGCTCCTTCAGGGGCAGATTCTTCCCTACCTCTCGGACTATGTCTCCCGGTCCCACGACATGGGCCGGGTTCGCTCGGCCCTGTCCATGCTGACGCTGGATATCGCCCGGTATGAAAACGGATCGCAGGAAGGGGTTTTGCAGGCCCTGCGCCAGCTTTTAAACTACGGCTCTCTGCGGGACGCTCTGGGCGGCGATCTGCGGGGCGCGGGGGACGCGGTTCTTCTTCAGTTGCTCAAAAGCACCCCCTTTGAGCGGGTGGGACGCACCAACGTCTTTGCCGATCAGTTGGCGTCCGCCGCGGATTTGGCTCTGCGGGGCGCCGCCGGAACAGAGGCGCAGGCCCAGTTTCAGGCCATGGTTTCCTCCATGCTGGTGAATGAAAGTGTGTATATGACCGTCAACCATTATATTCTTCCGCTTGTATGGAATGGAAGAATGATGTATTCTGAGATGTGGGTAGATCCGGACGCGGACAAGGACGCCGATCAGCCCTTTATCCAGCGGGACGGGGAGCGCACTCTCCGCTTTTTGCTGAAGGCCGATATCCAGTCTTTGGGGCTTTTTGATATCGTGGTCACCAGCCGCGCAAACTCTGTGGATCTGGCGGTGCGGTGCCCTGAATCCGTGGCCCCGTTCTCCGAGATCATCCGCGGGTCCCTGACGGCAATTTTGTCGGATAACGGACTGAGCATTGGGTCCGTGGACGTGAAAAAAATGACCAAGCCCTTGACGGTTTCCGAAATTTTTCCTAAAATCTTTGATGGAAAGGACAGTATTAATGTCAGAGCCTGAGAATAAAAGAGCGTCCGCCGGGCGAGCCGTCGCCCTCCAATATGGGAACAGTTCCGCGCCGGTGGTGGTGGCCTCCGGCATGGGATATCTGGCGGAAAAAATTGTGGAAGTGGCCGCGGACAGCGGCGTTCCCGTCTATGAGGACAATTCGCTGGCCACCATGCTCTCCCAGTTGGAGCTGGGGCAGGAGATTCCTCCGTCCCTTTATCAGGCCATCGTGGACATTTACGTGTATTTTCTGGAGTTTGACCCCACCCATCCCGATCAACCGAGACGGCCGCATACGCCGCCATCCATTCCACAAAAGGGGGAGTGACCAATGCCCGGTTACCGATACCGCTACATGATCTCTGACAGCCAGAACGAACCGCTGGCCCGCGCCATTCTGGAAACACCGCCAAACAGCAAAATTTGGAACATTCAAATTCTGGATGATGATTTGGAGCAGGTTTTGGAGCATGAGATCATCAACCTGATTTCCTTGAACGCGGATCATCCGGATATGACCGGCCGCATTCTCTCCAGCGATCATGTCAATATGATCAAGGTGGAGCCGGTGAACCTTTTGGGGGAATCCCTGCGGCAGAATCTGCGGGTTCCCGCTCGGTTTGACAGCTTTCTCTATCCCGTCTCCGGCTCTTGGACCGGACGCGTTCCCATCATCTGCCACGATTTGAGCTGCGGCGGCATCGCCTTTTTCTGCAACTTCCAGCTCCGCATCGCGGAGGAGGTGGAGCTGGTGATCCCCATCACCTCTCAGCCGGTGATTTTGCGGGCGCGGATTCTGCGTCTGCGGCCCTCCAACTCCAACATTCCCCTCTACTCCGCCAAGTTTTTAGGTCTGATCCACGATGAGGAAGTCATCGTGCGGGAGGCTGTTTTTTCCCAGCAGATTGCAAATCGAGGCGCGCGGAAATAACGCCGCCCTCCATAGAGATAAAACGCACTTGAGATCAGAAAGGAAAGCCTCACTATGAAAATGAACGGAACCCGTCTGCACCGCATTGGAACGCGGCTGCTGTCCGCCATGCTCTCTTTGGTTATGGCACTGTCTGTGCTGTCTGCGTCAATCGTCCCCGCCTCCGCGGCGGACTGGATGGAACCCTATCTTGAAAAACTGGTGAGCTGGGGGGTCATGCGGGGCGATTCCTCCGGCAACCTCCATCCCGACCGGACGCTGACCCGCGGAGAGTTCGTGGTGCTGGTAAACCGGGCTTTCGGATACGATGATACCAGCGCCGCCATTCCGTTTAAGGACGTGAAGGCTTCCGACTGGTACTATGACGACATCAATATCGGTTACACAACCGGTTACTTTAACGGAACCAGCAAAACCACCGCCGCTCCCAAAAACTCCGTCACCCGAGAGCAGGCCGCGGTGCTGCTGGCGCGCAACCTGGTGCTGGACGATGAACCCGGAGCAAGCCTCGACTTCACCGACAGCAACAATCTGTCCAATTACAGCCGCGGGCTCATCCGCAGCGCCATAACCGAGGGCATCGTCAGCGGCTATGGCGACGGGTCCTTTAAGCCCAAGCAGAGCATCACCCGCGGACAGATGGCCGTTCTTCTGGTGAAAGCCATCGGCACCCCCGTCAACAAATCCGGCACGCAGACGCTGGGCGGTGTGTACGGCAATGTCACAATCTCCACCTCCGGCGTGACGCTGCGGGACACCACCATCGCCGGAAACCTGTATATCACCGGCGGTCTGGGTCTGGGTGATGTGACGCTGGAAAACGTGAACGTGCTGGGCAAAATCGTTGTTTGCGGCGCGGGTGAGAGCGAAAAGGGCAAAAATAGTGTGATCCTCCGGGGTGTTACCGCGCCCACCCTCATTTTAGACAACTTGGCCAACAATGTGGTTTCTATCCGGGCGGAGGGCAGTACCAAAATCGGCAACACCTCCATCCGCACCCCTTCCTACGTGGAAGACACCACCGCCGACGGCTATGGTTTTACCAGCATTAAGGTTGAAGGAGAGGCCGGGACCACGCTCTCCGTGGCCGGAAACCTGAAAGAGGTCGTCACCGTCTCTCCCAATTCCACCGTCACCGTGGCCAAAGGCTCTGTCCATTCTCTGACTGTGGACGAGGCGGCCAGCGGGTCCACCGTTTCCGTCCTGACGGGCGCGGTGGTTGAAACGCTGAATCTGGATACCGGCACCAAGGTCACCGGCAAGGGCGATGTGGACAAGATGAACGTGAACACCGCCGGGACCACCTCCACCGTGCTGCCCGACACCATTGTGATCCGTCCCGGCGTTAACGCCAACATCAACGGTCAGGTGATGGACACCACGCTGGCGGCCGAGTCCTCCGCCGACCCCCGGCTGCTGGCCGGTTACCCCAAGGTCACCGATCTGGCCCCCACCTCCGCCAAGGGTCTGATGCGCACCAACAAATCCGGCACGCTCTATTGGGCCGTCACCTCCGTAACCGACGGGTCCGTAGGTGAAGCGGACTTGCTGAAGCCCAGCAACAACGCCAGAATTTTGAAAAGCGGCAATTTGAAAGCCGCCGCATCCAGCACGGACTATAACGCCGCAATTTCCGGCCTCACCTCCGGCGGGTCCTTCTATTTCTCCGCCGTACTGGTGGACGCCCGGGATCAGCGCAGCCCGGTCAAAACGATTTCTTTCAGCACCCCGGACAACACCACGCCCAACTTTGCCACCGGCTTCCCTTACATGTCCAAGATCACCAGCAATTCCGGCGACGTCACCGTGATGCCCACCAAGACCTGCCGCCTTTATTACGCGCTGCTGCCCAAAAACGCCACTGCTCCCACCGCGCAGGACTTCAAGGCCAACGCCGTATCCGGCAATCTGGGCTTTGGCTCCCGGGACGTGACGAAAAACGTGACCGACACCTTCCGCGTTAATCAGAACGCGCTGGAAGAGCTGGGCAGCTACGATCTGTACCTCTGGCTCACCGATGTGGACGGCTCCCACAGCTCCGCCGTGAAAAAGGTTTCCTTTTCCACCATCGACGGAACGCCCCCCATCTTCCTCTCCGGCCCCACGGTCAACTCGATTAAAGAAACATCCGTGGGAATGAACGCCACGCTGAACGAGGCCGGCACCATTTACTGGGTTGTGGTCAAAGAGGGGGAAGAATACCCCAAGCCCATGAACGGCCAGACCACAAAGCCGGAGCTGACCAGCGACGCAGCAAAATTGCAGGTGGCCAACGGCATGAACGCGCTGAAATCCGGCAAGGTCAGCGCAACAGCCAACAAAGACGCCGCCATCAATCTCTCCGGCCTCACCTCAGAGACGGCTTACGACGTGTATTATGTGGCGCAGGACAAGGC
>ERZ827520.3574-NODE-3574-length-12504-cov-2.948349_pt1 | contig 12504 bp, 10 predicted proteins | sample MGYA00519581_ERZ827520 | MGnify/ENA primary metagenome ERZ827520 (study PRJEB31778, sample SAMEA3449339) | human gut metagenome | biome: human gut; feature: human-associated habitat; material: faeces | place: United Kingdom | collected 2010/2012 ...
GCACGGACAGCTCTCCGGTATGGGAACATCCGACGATGTGAAGCCGCGGGAAAAAGCTCCCGCAAATAATACGGATAAACAATAAGATGACGGAGCAGTCGCTGAAAGACTTGAACATAACGCCCGAGAGCGTGCTTGAGCTCATCCCTCAGGGGGTGAGTCTGGACGCGCTGCGCGACAAGTGTTTCGTGCCCATCTCTCGGGACGGGGAGGTCGTCACCTTTGCGGCGGCTGACCTTTCCTGCATCGTCGAGACGCAGCTGCTTGCGGCCTCAATGGGAGCCAGCGCCGACGCCAGGCTCTTCCCCCCCGCCGAGATACAGAACCTCATCCGCGGCCTCTATGACATCAAGAGCGGAGTCGGGCAGGATACGCTGAACGCCATCGAAGAGGTGGACGACCTCTCCGAACTCGCGCGCCAGGAGGTCATGAGCGACAGCGTCGACGCGCCGGTCGTCAAGCTCGTCAACGGCATCCTCATGGAGTCCCTGCGCGAGCGCGCGACGGACATCCACATCGAACCTTACGAGGACCGCGTCGCCGTGCGCTACCGCGTCGACGGCGTCCTCTCCGACCGCTACGCCCTCTCCAAGGGCCATCAGTCGCCGGTGACGAGCCGCATCAAGGTCATGGCCAACATGGACATCGCCGAGCGTTTCGTGCCTCAGGACGGGCGCATCGGCATCAGCCTCGGAGACCGCCTCGTCGACATCCGCGTCAGCTCGCTGCCGACGCAGCACGGCGAACGCCTCGTGCTGCGCCTGCTCGACAAGACGCGTGGTCTGCTGACCCTTGAAGACCTGGGAATGAAGGCCTATGAACGCGAAAGGCTGGAAAACCTCATCCGCCGTCCCAACGGCATGATACTCTTCACGGGGCCGACCGGCTCCGGCAAAAGCACGAGCCTTTACGCGATCCTGCAGGCGCTCGCGCGGCCGCAGGTGAACATCATCACCGTCGAAGATCCGATAGAATACGACCTGCCAGGCGTAGGCCAGGTGCAGGTCAACGAAAAGGCGGGGCTCACCTTCGCCAACACCCTGCGCTCGATCCTGCGCCAGGACCCCGATATCATCATGATCGGAGAAATGCGGGACTTCGATACCGCGCACATCGGCATTCAGGCTTCGCTTACGGGGCATTTAGTCTTCTCCACGCTCCACACCAACGATTCGATCAGCGCCGTCACGCGACTCTCCGACATGGGCGTCGAGCCATACCTAATCTCCGGCTCGCTGCTCGGCGTCGTCGCCCAGCGCCTCGTGCGCCGCGTCTGCCCGCACTGTAAAAAAGAGATACCGACCTCCGGCGTCGTCCTCAGAAACGGCATCGAAAAGGCCTGGCGCGGTGCCGGCTGCGAACGCTGCAATGGCACCGGCTACCGCGGACGTTTCGGCCTCTACGAACAGTTCGACGTCACTCCCGAGATACAGGATGCCATCGCCCGCGGCGCACCGATGCACGAGCTGCGGGACCTCGCGCGCAAGGGCGGTTTCGCGACACTGCTGGAGCTTGGGCTGCAGGCCGTCCGCGAGGGAGAGACGACGCCGGAAGAGATGCTGCGCGTCGTCGGCGAGGTGTAGCCGATGCCGCTCTTCAAGGCCGAAGTCTACACCCTTACCGGGGAGAAAAAACAGCTGCGCAAGGAGGCGCCGAGCGAAAACGACCTGCTCCGCGAACTCGGTGAGGCGAAATATGTAATAATCAGCGTGAAAGAAGAAAAACCGCGCACATGGTCCTTCTCCGGAAAAACGCGCAAAAAAAACCTTACGCTCGAAGAACAGCACCTGTTCTGCACGACGCTCTCATCCTTCATGCGCAGCGGGCTCTCCATGACCGAAGTGCTGCGGCTGCTGCAAAAACAGACGCGCGATAAAAACCTCAAGCCGATCTATACGCGGCTGAGGGAGTCAGTGGAGGGCGGACGCTCGCTCGCCGGTTCGATGACGGCGCTCGGCGTCTTCCGCCCGAGCCTTGTCGGCATGGTCGAATCCGGCGAAAAATCGGCCTCCCTCGCGGACATCCTTGAAAAAGCCGGCGAGCTCATCCAAAATGAGATATCGCTGCGCCGGAAGATACAATCCTCGCTGACCTACCCGGTCCTGATGCTTATCGTCGGCCTTGGCGTCGTCGTCTTCCTCCTCAGCTTCGTCCTGCCGCGCCTCACGGCGCTCGTCGTGGAGTCGGGCGCGGAACTGCCCTTCATAACCAAGATGCTGATCTTCATTTCCGACGCCGTGCGCGTTGGCTTCCTGCCCTTTGCGGCCGTCGTGGCGCTTATCATCTTCTGGATGCGCCGCAACAACAAAAAAATATCGTTGCCGATGTTCAAAGATATCCATGACAACCTGAGCTTCGCGCTGATCTTCAGCCAGACCGGCACGCTGCTGCGCGCCGGCATACCGCTCGTGCAGGCGCTTAAACGGACGGAGCCGCTCGACCCCGTCAAGGGACGCCTCTCCGTCGTCGCCGAACACATTCGTCAGGGCTACCGTTTTTCGCAGGCGCTGGAAAAAGAGGGCTCGTTCCCCGAAGAGATCGTGACGATAATCCGCGTCGGCGAAAGCGGCAGCAACCTCCCCGACGCCGCCGTGCGCCTCGGCTCCAGCTGCTGGGAATACGCCCAGTCATCAATGCAGAAATGGGCGACCCTCGCCGAACCGATGATCATTCTGGTGATGGGAGTGCTGGTAGGCTTCGTAGTCGTCGCGGTGCTGCTGCCGATATTCGATTTGTCGAGTTTGGCGGGAAGATAGAGCCGTTTGCGGTTTTTTATATTGTGATATCCATACAGACCATCTGCCAGTGATCACGTTCGTCCTGTCCCGAATAATAGATCCGCGGTATGGGCGAATTCAGCACTATCGATGGTTTGTAAAGGCTTTTCTTCCCAAAATTGTGGGAGCCTCTCTCGATAAAGCTTCCGTTGAAGTTCCAAACGAGCCCTTCGCCGCAGGGGGCCTTGCAAATGAGGATGCGTTTATTTTCTTGCAGATCGCGGGGAAACGAACAAAGCGCCATGACGAGGCTTCCATCGTTCGCCGCGGCTACGTCTGGGTGCCATGGCTCTTCGCCGTCAGGAAGCCCTTCTATAGTCACCAGCTTTGGATTGTTCCAGTCCGAAAGATTAGCAGCCTCCATACGGTAGATGCGATGGCACCCATCTGAATTCCGCCAGACATACCACATATAATGGAGTTTGCCTGATCTGACGATGGTGGGCGACATAATGACCGCCGCTTCCTTGAGCGGCCTTTTATACGAGAGTAAGGTCTTGGGGGCGCTCCAGGAAATAGCGTCGCTGGTTTTTTTTACCAGTATCCTTATGATGGAGTATCCGGAATAGGCGCGGTAATCTCTATAGAAAAGCGACAACTCGCCATCTTCCAGGTAAAGCGCGGGATCGGAATTATAGCCTATCCAATCGTCAGGCGCTCCAACAAGCGGCGACGCTCCGCCATTTGGAACGTGCCAGCGGAGCCCGTCCATGCTGACCAGAAATTCGGGGTTTTCAAAATATTCGACGCCCTGCGGCAGCGGAGTGCAGGCCATAAAATACCTCCAGCCACCGGCGCCGAAACCCTCAGGGACATAAAGGACGTCAGGGTGCACATTCTCACCGAAGCCGGAGGTGCATGAAAGGTCCAGCAGCCTGAGCGGAGGCTCAGGGCGCGGCGCCGGGTCGTCTTTCGCATAGGCGTCGGCGGTAAAATCGCGCTGGCATCTGTTCCATCTGCGAAAAATGCCGGAACGGACGCTTTCAGGCAGCAGCCACGGGAAACCAAGCGCTAATTTCACCTGCCCCCTGATTATCTCACGTCTGATTTTTTTCATATCACAGCATTCCTGTCCCGTAATATCTTGCGGTAGCAATCCACAGTGGACGCGGCGATGGAATCGACGCTGAAGTCGTCGGCTCTGCGTTCGGCGCATTTTGCAAGCGACGCGCGGAGCGTCGGGGCGGAGGCAAGCTTCGAGAGGGCGGTGCAGAGGGCGTTCTGATCACCGCGCTGTACCATGAGGCCGCTTTCTCCGTCTTTTATCAGCTCTCCTGGCCCGCCGCAATCGGAGGCTGCGACTGGCAGTCCCGCGGCCATCGCCTCAAGCAGTGAGAGGCCAAATGCATCAGGTCCGTCGGAAGGAAAGACGAATATATCCGAGCCCCAAAGCCATGGCCGCACATCTTCCACAAAACCTGGCATTATAACGTCCTCCGTTATGCCCAGTTCACGCGTAAGGCTCTCAAGTCTGCCGCGGAAGGGGCCGTCTCCGAGCAGCATCAGCTTTGTCTGCGGTCCAGAGGCAAGCAGTGAAAAATCTCTATAAGCTCTGAGCAGCAGTTCAAAGCCCTTGCCATCGTCGAAACGTCCGGCCGCCGTTATCAAAAGATGACTGTCGGGGAGGTTAAGCTTTACTCTCATCTCGCGTCCAACTCTTTCATTGCGCCGATAGTGACTGCTGTCTATAGAATTATGTATCACGACAGCGCGCTCGCTTGGAAAACCTTTGCTTACAGCGTCGTGTCTGACGGCTTCTGAGCAAGCCGCTAAATACGTACAATCGCGATAATACTTTATCTTTGCGAACTTATCGAGCGTCGAGAGTACCGGTATCCCCAGTTTCTTCCCCCACCACCCCCCTATACGGGCGCCAGATGAGAGCCTGGTGTGTATCAGCTCCGGCGCGGCTCCGCGCAGGGCCTGAGCGAACCCAAGGGCGGTTACTGGGAGATCGGCAAGGAGGACATCGGCTTCCGAGCAACGGATAGAACTCTCACGAAGGAGGCTGCTCAGAGTCCCGCCGCTCTTACATACGACGGCATTCTCTACACCGAGTGACTCAAGTTTTTTCAGCAGGCTGCCCCACGAGCGTCCCCACGATAAATTATTTTCATTGACGTAGTGAAGGACCTTCATCTAAATGTCATCTCAAGGCTGCCGCGGCGAGGTATATTTTTTCTACGGAATCTGTCATGGCATCGAGCGTCGGCACCGACGACTTAGGGAAACAGCAGGGCGGCTCGGCCGTGTCTATGAATTTTTTGATCGCTGCCCTCCAGCCGTCAAGGTCTTCCGGATCAATGAGTCCATCCATCCCCCCGAGCATTTCCGATACCGGGCCGATATTTGAAGCGATCACCGGGATACCGATCTGAATGGCGCGCGCTAGCGTCAAGGGCATCCCCTCCGTGTAAGAGGGGAAGAGCAGGCAGGAAGATGAAGCCATGTATTCGTCCGCCCGCTCCGAATAGCCATGGAATGTAACTCTGTCAGCGAGCCCAAGTTCTTTTGCCTCCTGGCGCAAGTCTCCTATAATAGGGCCGTCGCCGAGGACGTCGAGAGTCCATCCCCCTTCAGCGGGCATTGCTTTGAGAGCGTTTTGAAGCCCTTTGACGGGTGAGAGGCGTCCGACGAAGAGAAATTTTACAGGCTGCGGCGGCTGTGGGCTCCAATGATATGCAGGTTCGTCAAGACCGTTGAGAATGACTTGGGTGTTTTCGTAGAAACAGTCTTTCATCGCATTTTGAACGGCGGAGCTTACGCAGATGGTCTTTACGGCCTTTCTATAGGGAGCGTATATCCAGGGACTTTTGTTGCCGAAATCCACGTGCGCCGTGACGATGAATGGTATGCCGGTCATGGAAGAGACCCACGAGGCGATCCACGCCGGTACCCGCGAATGTGCGTGGATCAGCTGCCAGCCCTCGCTGCGTACCCATGATGATATTGTTCTCGCGCAAAAATAGCCTGTGAACGGATTCTTTTTATGAACGCTGAGGCGGCGGTGTCTTACCTGTGGGGAGAGCTGTTTCTGCATTTTGCCCCCGGCGGAGACGACGAGTATTTGATGGCCGCGCCGCGCAAGCTCGGAGGTGAGGTCTATAACGTGGCGCTCTACCCCGCCAATATCCAGCTCGGGAAGTATTTCGATTATCTTCATCTTTTAATGTTCCTCTTCTCTGCCCGCGCGCCAAAGAATTTCATCGCCAGCAGATAGGGCACCGTCCAGATATGGCTCCTGAAAATATTATCGGCGAGCTGCTTTTTGAGCCTCTTTATACAGTCCGAAGAGTGTCTGTGCATGAAAGGCGACTCAGCGAGGCTTGATACTATCAGCGCTGTCAGCTCTTCCTGCCCGCCGCAGTAGGCCGTTTTTGATAAAAAGTGCCAATATAATTCGTCGACTTTTCCTTTAGAGCAGAGCGTCCACGGTTTTGCGCCGCCCGCCATGTGCCAAATCGAACCGTGTCCTTCGTCTGTAAAACTTTTGAGGTCGATTCTGTTGTATCTATGGTCAAGGAACTGGACGTCGCCCGCGAATATATAATTGAGACAGTCCTGATCAGCGAGAGTTATGCACTTTTTGTATTTGTCATAGAAGGTTTCAACTTCTTTGAGAAAGTCATAACGGTCGCGAATCCTCTCAAGATCCATGATGGTGACGCCTGCGTTAAAATAAGAATCATTCCGTATACCCATTATCTCCCAAGCCAAAGCGTATCTCCATGGCACTGGCGTTCCCTTGATATAGTCCAGCGACCATACGTCACATACCGCACCGATCGTTTTGCCGTCAAGCGGCTCGTTCCAGAGCTCTGCTATGTCGAGGTCGATTATAAGGTCACAGTCAAGATAGAGGATTTTTTTTTCGTTGATGAGCTGTGGGATCAGCAACCGAAATAGAGTTCCTCTTGCGCCGTCAATCGTCAGTTTGCTCACGTCAATCGATGTGCCTTCCAGCAGGCTTTCAACGTTTATAAATTCGATACGCTGTCCATAATTTTCCGTAGTTGCTTTGAGTTTCTCGCGATTATGGGAAGAAAGCGTATCATCATGGATTATGTGGAGAAAAATCTTGTCTTTTGTATTCTCGAACATGGAAGCCATCACGACCGCGGCATGGCGCGAATAGGTCCCTTTGGGGTCGCAGAATGCCAGCGCCGCATGAATATAATTATCCATTCAAACACACTCTCCTTTACCAACACGAAAAGCCGGAGTTTTCACGGCTTTTTGTTGGAATATCTGTTATAATAGCACAATTATCGGTCGATGGTGGAGAGAAAGACAGCTTCACGTAATGATGCCGTCATCCTTGACGATAAATAAAGCGACGATAAATAAAGCTTTTTTGAGGTGCCCGGATGGAAGATACGATAGATTTTGTTGTTTTATGGGTGGATGATTCCGACGAACAATGGAAGAGAGAGTTTGCGGTTTATAAACATGAAGCCACTATGACAGACAACGAATCAATTGGCTCTATTCGATATGAGGAGCATGGCATGCTTCCTTATTGGTTTCGCGGCATTGAAAAATTTACTCCATGGGTTCGTAAAGTTCATTTTGTAACAAACGGACAACTTCCGAAATGGCTGAACCTGAGTCACCCTAAGCTGCATTTTGTAAAACATGCGGATTTTATAGAGCATAAATACCTTCCGCTTTTCAACGCCAATCCAATAGAGAACAACATCTACAGGATAAACGGCCTGTCGGAAAAATTTGTCTATTTTAACGACGATATGTATATAATAGCGCCCACGCCTCAGTCTTTTTTCTTCGAAAACGGATTGCCGCGTGACGCCGCCATTATGACAAAGATCAAGCGGGACAGTGGTAGCACATATTTATCTTGTATTGCAAACGACGTCGAGCTGATCAATAGAAAATTCAACAAAAACATAGCCTTATTGAAAAACCCAGCGAAGTGGCTGAGCCTTAAATACGGCTTCAGGCAGTTTATACATCCATGGTGGCTCATCCCGTCGCCTAAATTCCCAGGCTTTAAAAACCATCATTCGGCTCAGCCATTTTTGAAGTCGGTCTTTGAGAAGGTGTGGGCGGTCTATCGAAATGAACTCAACGAGGCCAACACACGGAGATTTCGATCACTGAAAGACCTTGACCAATGTCTCTTTAAATACTGGCAGTTTGCAAGCGGCAACTTCTCGCCAGCCCCACTCCGCAGGGACAGGGCGTATTTTGATATAAAGTCAGAAACGCCGGAAATATTGAGATGTGTCTTGGGACAAAGGTCAAAATTAATCTGCATCAACGACGCTGACGGCGCCGAAGAGGATTATTGCATGGTAAAAGAGGCTTTCGATGCCATACTTGGCGAGAAGTCGTCGTACGAGTTATAGGCTGATAAAAAAGATTTACATAACAGCACTATCATTGTTTGACGGAGGAGAAAATGTTTCCTAAAATCAGTGTCATCATCCCAGCATATAATCTCGAGAAGCTGGTAGGAAAAGCCCTCGAGGCAATAGCTAAGCAAGATTATCCTGAACTTGAGATAATCGTGGTCGACGACAGTTCTAACGACGGGACCGCGGCAGCCGCCAAAGCCGTGCTTGCAAACTGCTGTTTTGCGCACAGAATAATAGTGCACGAACGCAATAGAGGGGTGGCCGCAGCCCGTAATACGGGGATCGACAACGTTACTGGCGAATTCTTTGCTTTCTTCGACGGAGATGATTTTTGCGAACCTAACCTGTTCTCTTTGCTCTACGCTGCTGCGGAGAAAGCTGGAGGCGCGGATGTTACCATGTGCGGCCGGAAGGTATATTGTTCTGACACAGGGAAGATTAAAAATTTTCCTGTGGAGGATAACGGAGCGAACTGGAGTGTATCTCCTCAGTCCGCAGCACGCGCAAAAATAATGAGTATATATGAAGTTTCGATATGCACGCTTTATAAGACTGAATTTATAAAGCGCTGTGGAATAAAAAATTACGAGGGTTGCCGCGCCGGTGAGGACGGAGAATTCTTTTTGAAGGCATTGGTGCGCGCTAAAAGCTGTGCTGTAGTAAGCGAGTGCCCATACGTATACGTTGAGCATCCGGCGATGGGTTCTAAAAATTTCGATAGGAAGGTTCGCGTTGAGCGCTATGGCGATAACGCGAAAGCGCTTGAGCGGTGCTGTCGCTACATTGAGGAATATGGAAGCGATAAAGGTCTGCTTGATATAACCAAATATAAACTCTATCCAGAGACGCTTTTCAGGCTTTTGTCATATGCCGCTATGAATGACAACGAAACAGAGTTCGTAAAAATCAGGGAAAAAACTCCCGTGGCAGTTTTTCTAGGAAGCTGGCATGTTTTTTTTCATAAGCCTGAATATTTTTTAAAGGCAATATTGTTCCTTCTGCTTCCGAAGCTTTATTACGCATACTATCGACGTAAAAAGCCGTGATGAACGACGCTTACCCTGCACTTCAGCCCCTTCGGGGGGGGGGGCATTTGCCCTAACTTCTTCAAATATTTTTAAAGAAAAGATCATACAGGAACTGGAAACGCTAAAAATAGATATGCGGAATAAAAGATGAAACACCATTGTTCCCAAACACCTGCAATAGATTTACCGCATACTTCCTTCCCCGATAATGAGCTGTTATAATATGCTAAATGCTTGAGATCAAGATATTGGCCGGACAAAAAATAAGGTGAGTGACAACATGTTAGATGTTACAGGTATAAATGTAATTTCTGATCCACAAAAGGGGTTAAAAGTGTAATGTCCTTATTCAAAGATTATATGTTTTCCGCATTTGATAGGCTATTTGGAGCCGAAATCAACAAATTCCGAGCAGGACAGCTTCTTTTTATCTCCGCTATTACCCTGGGGCTATTTTTCAGCGACACTGCCAGAAAAATATTATTAATATGTGCGTTGTTTTGCCTAACTAAAGAGCAGTTGAAGGATAAGTTTTATGTTTCGTGGACAAAAGGACAAAAAATAACTGGCAGCATTTTGCTGCTGTTATGTGCCTGGATATTTTTCATTCCGCTGTTTTTTGGAGTAGATCCGCTGATGGAACGGCTACAGTCTACTGGATGGCTTATCGAACTGTTGATATGGATGTGGGCAACCCTGGTTTTTGCAAAAGATCCTTTCTTTCTCAAAAATATCGAAAAATTTGCAATTGCCGCTTGTCTATTTTACTCGGTTTTGGCGTTATGCCAGCGTTATTCATTGGGATTTGCCGTTGATTTTTCAAACTGGCCTTTGCGGCTTGGTGCATGGAGCGTTGGTACTATCCTTTCTGTCATGCTGCCATGGGTACTGTACGATTTGATAGTAGAAACATCACGCCGGAAAATCATTGGCTTGCTTTTTGTCCTTATATTAATGTCAGCAACACTTATATTGACACTATATACTACTTTTTGGCTGGTATTATTGGTGCAGACTGTTGTAACACTGTTTATTTTATCGCTATTTTCAAAACGGCATTTTCTTAAAATATTCACATTGTCACTGGCGTTATTGATAATATTGACTATTGTGTTATACTCGGTTTCGCTTCTTTACAAAAATTTGTATGATGGCTTCTTTGTTCAATTATACCAATTGTCACTTGATGGTTTTAACGCAGAAAAATTTACAAATCATCGGTATCATATTTGGGTGGAGGCAGTTAACCACATAAAGTTGCGCCCGATATTAGGATATGGGTGGGCAGAGTTTTCAAATTTTTCTATTGAAGAAAGAGTTCATACTCACTCTGCCTTTCTACAGGCTGCTTGGACAGCTGGATGGCCAGCGGCCCTGTTGTTGCTGGCGTTTTTGTCCAATCTAATTTACCGGTGTGCAACCTTAATGCAAAAAAAGAAAAAGTTATTAGTCGTGCCATTTATTGTGTTATTAGTGGTTTTCACGTATATGACATGTGGGATATTAGACGATATGTTTAGAGCTACGAGACGAATAGTAACCCTATATTGGGTAACTTTTACGTTAGTGCTTACACCACTGATCAATTATAATAAAAACGATAGTACCAATCTATGACGGAGGTACAATTATGACCTTTAAGATATTGATAGGAAGCCCTGTAAAACAAAAAAAGAATATCCTAAGGGAATTCCTTACCTCGTTATGCGAATTGAATAAAACTAATTGTGCTGTAGATTATCTCTTCGTTGATGATTGCGATGAGCAAGCTTCTTCCGATATGCTGTCCAAGTTTCATTCTGGAAATTCAAAAGTGACAGTGATCAAATCCGATTCTATAATCCAAAATAAAAGCGATTATGATTTGCATAATTGGGATTATGCGGTTATTGATAGGGTAGCCAAGTTAAAGAATATGATAATTGAATTTTCTTGTCAGGAAAAATATGATTATCTTTTTCTGATTGATTCAGATATCGTGTTACATGTAGAAACTCTCCAGCGTTTATTATCGGTGCAAAAAGATATCGTTTCCAATATTTTTTGGACTAAAATATCTAGATGGGACTACTATGAGCCACAAGTTTGGCTAATGGATCAACGTTGGTTTTTCGACCCTTCTGACCCTAAAGCAGAAAACAGAATATACCGTACGGCAAAGCATATGGAATTTATAGAAACGCTTAAGAAAAAGGGAACTTATCGGGTTGGTGGTTTAGGGGCATGTACTTTAATTTCCAGAAAAGTCAATTTAGCTGGCGTAAATTTCTCTAAACTTTATAATATTTCTTTCTGGGGGGAAGATAGAGCGTATTGCATAAGGGCTGTTGCCGCGGGATTTGAGCTGTACGTAGATACATATTACCCGGCTTATCATATCTACAGAGAGTGTTATCTTGCCGGCGTTTCTGATTTCAAGAGGAATGGTTTTGATTTTGATAAAGAGATGGATACGTTGTCATTGATGGATAAATTGAAAAGATATTATAGAACGGTAAAAATTGCCGTTAGGTGTAAATTATACCATTTACTATATAAAGAATAAAATTTCATATGTAGATTATGATCGCGATAAAGGAAGAGATATCCCCGTTGTTCTTAAACATAGAATAAGCGGCGAAAAAAGTTCGCCGCTTTTATTGTCGAGGATATGCTGGAGGTTCGATTTGCTTAAGCCAATATTTAGGTTTATCTTTACATCACGATATAAATCATCAGTCTGTTTTGTTTACTGAGGCGGTTAATCGAGCTCCGCAGAAATTACCTTGTTAGTCCTTTCTCAAACCGCCACGCATCCCGGCACATTTCCTCTACTGTGCGGCGGGCTTTCCAGCCCAGTTCCCGTTCGGCTTTTTTCGTCTCCGCGTAGCAGACGGCGATGTCTCCGGCGCGGCGCGGCGTGATGCGGTAGGGTATCTTTATTTCATTGACCCGCTCGAAGGCCGTGACCAATTCCAGCACCGAGGTGCCTTTGCCGGTGCCGAGGTTGTAGACCGACACTCCCTCGCCCATCTTTTCCAGCGCCGCCGCGTGTCCCTCCGCGAGGTCCATCACGTGGATATAATCGCGCACGCCGGTGCCGTCCGGGGTGTCGTAGTCGTCGCCGAAGACGCCTTTGGCGACCTTCGTTATGTAGGGCATCAAATTATTAGGGATGCCGTTGGGCGCTTCGCCGATGAGCCCGCTCTCGTGCGCGCCGATGGGGTTGAAGTAGCGCAGCAGCGCCACGGAGAAGCCCGGATTGGCTTTGGCGGTGTCCGAGAGTATCTTTTCGCTTATCACCTTTGTCTCTCCGTAGGGATTGGTCGCCGGCAAAAGCGG
>ERZ827520.3587-NODE-3587-length-12445-cov-3.243341_pt1 | contig 12445 bp, 7 predicted proteins | sample MGYA00519581_ERZ827520 | MGnify/ENA primary metagenome ERZ827520 (study PRJEB31778, sample SAMEA3449339) | human gut metagenome | biome: human gut; feature: human-associated habitat; material: faeces | place: United Kingdom | collected 2010/2012 ...
TCCCTGACCTGCTCACGCCCCTTCTGCACCAATACGGAAAAACGGCCGACATCATCAGCCCGGCCATTTTCGAAAAACTTTCCGCCCATACCTGGCCCGGCAATGTCAGAGAGCTGCGCTCCGTTTTTGAAAGCTACATCATCCTGCTTGGCCAGCAGGAAACGGCGGACCCGGCCCTGTTCTGCAGCATCCTTGACGAATGGGCCTGCGAAAAAAAGCAGGATCCGGTCCGGCCGGTACCCGTTGCACCGCCCCTGACCGGATCCCTCAAGGACAGGATAGAGACATTGCGCCGCCAGATCGTTCAGGACACCATCATCCGCTGTTCCTGGAACAAGCAGCAGGCTGCCCGCGAACTGGGCATCAGCTACAATACCCTCTGGCGCATCCTGAGCGAGATAGAATGATCACAAGTGCTGCACCGCAGCCTCGATGCCCGCAGCCTCCAGGCAGGCCACCGCGACGTCTGTCCTGGGCGGCCTGCTCTCATCCACGTCCAGCGTCCGTCCCAGGGCCTCGTACTTTGAGCGTCCGTAGACATGCATGGGCATGAACTCCACCCGGCGCAGCCCGTTGCCGCGCATGAAGCCGGCAAGCTGTTCCAGGTTTTCATCCGTGTCATTGAAGGACGGGATCAGCGGCACGCGTATGGTCACGTCCTTTCCTGCCTGTGCCATGTTCCTGATGTTGGACAGGATGATCTCGTTCCCCCTGCCTGTGCCCCGTTGGTGCATCGTGCTGTCCATATGCTTGATATCCATATAGAGCTCATCGATATAGGGCAGGATCTTCCGATAGTTCTCCCATGAGGAAAAACCGCAGGTCTCGATGCAGGTATTCAGACCGATGTCTTCATGCAGGGTCTTCAACAGTTCAAAAAGAAAGGGGAACTGTGCCATGGGCTCTCCGCCGCTGCACGTCACCCCGCCGCCGCTCTGCATGAAGATGCGCCAGTGCTGGTGGACCTCGTCGCACATCTCACTGACGGACATCTTCTTCCCGGAAAGGATCTGCGCTCCATAGCGGCAGGCGGCCGTGCACTGGCCGCAGGCTTTGCATCCTTGCGCGCGTTTCACCCTTCCGTCCTCGACATGCAGCAGCCCTTCCGGACAGGCAGCCAGACAGGCGCCGCACTGCTTGCACTGGCTCCTGTAGTAAAGGACCTCCGGGAACATGTGCTGCGACTCGGGGTTGCTGCACCAGAAACAGGAGAGCGGACACCCCTTGAAAAATACCGTGGAACGTACCCCCGGGCCATCGTGCAGACTGAAATGCTGGATATCGAATATGGTTGCTGTCAGGCTCATGACCGGCTCCTGCTAACCGAGATGCAAAAAACAAGGGAGTACCGGACCGTGCCCGATACTCCCTTTTATGCTGTCTGGCTTTAGTTGTGATTTATCACGATCCCCTTGTCGGGATCCACATCGATGCTGATCTCGCCAAGGCGTTCGTTCAAATGCCTGTCGATCACCACCGGGATACCGTCCACATCCATGCGAAGATCATCGTCCTCATGGAATTCGTCATCAATCGACACCCCGAGGATCAGACGGGAGCAGCAACCGCCCCCCACAGTCGTCTGGCCCACACGGATAAAGCTGTCTTCGGCATCTTCCAGGAATTCGGCCAGGCACGTTCTGGCTTCGGCAGATATCTTCATATTCTCTCCATGGCAGCTCGGCTGCCTGTCTTACATGGTCAATTCGCTGCGGGCGATGATCTCGTCCTGCACACCTTCATGCAGCCGCGTGAAATAGGCGCTGAACCCGGCCACGCGGACCGTAAGGCCCTTGTAATCTTCCGGCTTGGCCTTTGCCTGCCGCAGGGTATCCGTACTGACGATATTGAACTGGATGTGGGATCCCCCCATGTCCATATAGCTCTTGATGAGGGCCAGCAGCTTGCGGGCCCCGCTGATCCCCTGCAGCGAAGAGGGGTGGAACTTCATATTGAAGTGGTTCGACCCGTAACGGACGGTGTCCAGGGCCTTGGCTGCGGAAGCGATCAGGGCAAGGGGACCGTTCTTGTCCGTACCGGGCATGGCGGACACGCTGGCGTCGGTCAAAGGCTTGCCCTTGCAGCGTCCCATGGGCAGGGCCCCCGTGAGCATGCCGAAGTAATTGTGGATCGACAGCGAATAGGCCTCACAGTTGGAAAGGTGCTTGCCGTAGAAGCTGGAACCGTTGGCGTGGAACTGGCGGTAGGCATCATCATAGACCCGGCGCACGATGGCATTCATTTCCGGATCGTTGTTGCCATGCTTGGGAGCCGCAAGACACATCTCCCGCAGTTCCTCGAAGCCTTCGAAGTTGGCCTTCAGGGCTTCCAGCATCTGGGCCATGGTGACCTTCTTTTCATCAAAAACAAGGTACTTCAGGGCAGCGAGCGAGTTCGCAGCATCCACCCCGGCAGTGCTGATGGTGTAATACAGATAGTAGTCCGCCCCGCCCTGGCATTCGTGCATGCCGCGCTGCAGGCAGCCATGGTACATGGCCGATCTGAACGAGGTGGGCACCGTATCGCCAAGGCTCTTGTTCGAGATGGAACCATACGCGCGGATCTTCTTGAACATGTGGCCAACCTGGGTGCTGTAGGCGGCAAAAAGATCCTCGAAGGTGGCAAAAGAGCACGGATCGCCCGTATGGGCACCTACCTGCTTCCCGGTCATGGGGTCGAGGCCGTCATACAGGGCCAGCTCCATGCACTTGGCGAGGTTGTAGGTGGCATTCTCGCGGATGAAGCAGGTCTTGCCCGCCACACCGGTGCCCACGCAGCTCATGTTGATGCAGTTGCGGGCATCTTCGATGGTGATACCGACATTGGCATGCCGGGCCAGCAGGCGCTGGATGATGACATTGGTATTCATCCACTGGGGCTGACCAAGGCCCGTCCGGTCGAGATCGACGCACTTCAGCAGGAAGTCTTCCTTGAGACCGTCGTGGTACAGGACCGTGATGGTGGGCTGGATGTTGCGCAGGGCGATCTGGGCATCGAGCAGCAGATAGTCGAGCTCGGTCGTGGCATCGTTCCCATTGGCGTCAAGGCCACCGACGTTGATGGTGTGGCCGGTATGGCCGGACACGAGCTGGGAATAGGCTATGCCCTGATAATAGCCGAATTCGAGGATCTTGCAGAACAGGCACTTGATCCAGGGGAGCGCGTCTTCCTTGCCCAGGCCCTTTTCCTTGTCGCGCTGGTAATAGACATCCAGGTACTGGCCGAGACGCCCCGGAGAGGAGCCGCAGCCCGCCTGCTCGATCTGCACGCCAAGGTGCAGGAACCACCAGGACTGCACGGCTTCGCGGAAGGAGCGGGGCGGATTGGCCGGCACCTGGCGGCAGGTCTCGGCGATCTCGAGCAGCTCGGCCTTGCGCTCGGCGTCTTCACATTCGGCCGCCATCTTTTCCGCCAGCTCAGCATAACGACCGGCAAGGCTGACCAGGGCACGCATGGAAATGATGGCGGCACGATAAAAGTCGATCTTGGAACTGTTTTCCGCCGTGACAGGCAGGGCCGCCAGGCGCTCTTCCGTCTCGGCGATGATGTCGTTCAGGCCACGGCGCACGAAGGTCTCGTAGTCCACATTGCCCGCGCCCACGGTGTACAGGGTGCCCTCCGTGAACAGGCCGGCCTTGATGTCGTCCGTAGGATCATAGCCGTTGATCTCGCGGGAAAGCTGGTGGGCCCTGGCCGTCGCACTGCGGTGCTTGAAGTATTTGCCGGCCTCGCGCATCAGCTTTTTGCCCTCGGCGCTGATATCCACCTTGCCCAGGTGGCTCATCATCGCCTGGTTCATTTCCTTCATGATCCAGTCCGCATCCCATTCAGGGTACACATAGACGCCGGCAGGCTGTCCCGTGACAGTACCCACGATCGGATTGTCATCAAGGTAGAGGGTCTTGTTCAGCAGGACCTTCTCAAAAAGGTGAGCACGCAGCAGGATGACGGGTTCACTGCCGTACTCTTCATAAGCCTCAAGCAAAAACTTGAGGCGCTCTGTATCGACTTTCTGGGGAGCATTAAGAAGAAATTCCTTTATGCGTGCAACAGCCGCTTCACAGCGTCTGCGGCGGTCCTCATTACTGAGAACAAATGTATCCCTTTCCATGACCATAATGAGTGCTCCTTTTGGTACGAACCGTACGGTTCCGAACTGCAGGACTTAAAGCAAGATCCATACCATTCGGAGCATCAATAGTAACATATTGAGAATTATACATTTATATCTTGACTGTTTTCACAGACAAAACAGTAACTTTTTATTTTTGAAGTAGACCTCTTGAATATGGGATAGTGGATTTCTTCAGGTGGAGGAGTTTTCCCCGGCCGTACCGTGCGGCGGGACAGCAGGACATCACTCCACAGGCAAACGCACCGTCACCGCGAACCAGGACACTTTTCCCCAGTCTTCCCGCTGTGGTGCGAACGTCCCCTGCTGCGGGACCTCTCCCATGCTTACCGTGCAGGACGGCCCCTTCTTTGGAGCGCTGTCCGCAAGGGCCGCCCTCTCCTCAGCTGCGGCACCCGGTACAGCGGCCGGGCTTCCCTCCGCGACGCTTCCGGCAGCTCCGGCCATCCCGTCATCCTGTGCCGCAGGGACAGAGCGCCCGGCAGACGGGAGCGTGCCGGCCTCGCTGCCGGTGGCACCATCTCCGGAAAGACCGTCCCGCAGCCCCTGGACCGAAAAAAACGTGCCCGCCATTTGTCCGCCGGGCCTGCCCTCCCCTGTGCTTTGCCGCAGGACGAACCGACCTTCCCCGCCTTCCGGCAGCTGCCAGATGCCCATCTGGCGTTCCAGAGCGGTCATGCCGGTGCGCTCCCGCAAGGCCGTCTCCACGGCGGCGGCCTGCGGCCCCGGCACACGATAGCGGGCCGTGAGGGTCCGGCGTCCTGTACGCGGTTCCGTGGCAGGACGGCAAAAAAGATATTCCAGCCCTTCCGGCCTGAAGCCCGCCTCTTCCAGAAAATCGGCACAGCGATAGCCCGGCGCCGCTTCCGCCGTCGGACCGGACAGCCCCGGCAGGAGCAGGACCGGCCCGCCGTCGGCCGCCCGCGCGGGCACGACCAGATACAGACCCAGCAGCAGGGCCATCATCACGCGCATGATGCGTCTCCTTCCTTCTTATTTGCCGGCGTCCCGCCTTTCGGGGACGCGGCCGTGTCTACCACGGCCAGAGTACGTTCCTTGTCTTGTGCCGCACTGTACGCAGGCCATCCGGCATGTCCCGCCCTGCAGCACAGAGCTTCCTCCGCCTGCCCGCCGCAGCGCCCTCTTCGGCCTTGCGGACAAACCGGCAGCAGGGAAGACGGGCCCTCCGCAGACGGCCGGACATCACGGGTATCGAAGCAACAGCAGCACAGCACCCCATCCGCCAGGGATGACCGGCAGGACGAAAAAAGGGGAAGGACGCAGGATGCTTCCTTCCCCCAATACAAGTCAGGCTTATGCCGCGAGCGGGCCGTTACGCACGGCCTTCCCAGGCCTGGACGGTGTTCTTCAGCAGCATGGCGATGGTCATGGGGCCCACGCCGCCGGGCACGGGCGTGATGGCCGCGGCCTTCTTGCTCACGGATTCGAAGTCCGCGTCGCCGCACAGGCCGTCGTCCGTACGGTTGATGCCCACATCGATGATCACCGCGCCTTCGCGGACCATGTCGCCCGTGATCATGCGCGGGCGGCCGATGGCCAGGAAGAGGAAATCCGCGCTGCGGCATTCCGCCGCCAGATCGGGCGTGCGGGAGTGGCACAGGGTCACCGTGGCATCGCCGAATTCGCCGGGACGGGCCAGCAGCAGGGCCAGGGGCTTGCCCACGATGTCCGAACGGCCCAGCACCACGGCCTTCTTGCCGCGGGTGGGCAGGTTGTAGCGGCGCAGCAGCTCGATGACGCCCGCCGGCGTGCACGAGACCATGCCGGGCAGGTTGAGGGAAAGGCGCCCCACGTTCTCGGGATGGAAGCCGTCCACGTCCTTGCCCGGGTCGATGGCCAGCAGGCAGGCGGAGGCGGAAAGATGTTTGGGCAGGGGCAGCTGCAGAAGGATGCCGTCCACGTCGTCACGGCCGTTGAGCTCGGCGATGAGGGCCAGCAGGGCCTCCTGCGTGGTATCGGCAGGCAGACGGTAGGGGAAGGAAAGGATGCCCGCCTCGGCGCAGGCACGTTCCTTGTTGCGCACGTAGACCTGCGATGCGGGATCTTCTCCCACCAGGATCACGGCCAGGCCGGGAGCGCGGCGGCCGGCCGACACAGCGGCCTCCACCTGGGCCTTGAGTTCCGCGCGGATGTCGCGGGCAGTCTGCTTTCCATCAATAAGGATCATGGCGACCTCGTGGCTGACGTTGGCGCCGGGGCCGGCGCGTGGAAGGGGCGGAGTATACTCCGGGAGCGCGGCAAGCTCAAGTCCGCGATATCCCTGACCCATAGGCCCCGCAGCGTCTTGCGCTCCGAGCATGATGCGTTGTACATTCATACTTTGAACGGCCCTTCCCGTCCCCGGGAAGTCCCTGCCGTGATGCCATGTCTCCGATGCGGCGGCATGATGTGAGAACGTACCATGCTCCGAACTTTGCTGCTTTTCCTGCTTTGCCTGCTCCTGCCCGTTCCCCAGGGAGCTCTCGCCGCCGCCTCCTCCGGGAAAACCCCGGTCCAGGCGGAAACGAGCCTGCCCCTGAACAGGACGACTTTCCATTTTTTCTCTCCCGAAGACATCGCCGCCAATTATAAAGCATCCAAGATCATCCGTGTGGGCTATTTCGACCAGCACGGCGTTTTCGAAGGTGAAGGGGAACACCTTTCCGGCTATGCCGTGGCCCTGCTCACGGCCATCTCGCGCTATACGGGATGGGAATACAAGTGGGTCAAGATCCGCTTCGACGAGCTGGCCCAGCGCCTGGACGACGGCACCATCGACCTTTCCTGCGGCATCAGCTTCACGCCCGAGCGTTCCCGGCTCTACAGCTTTTCCAAACTGCGTGCCGGATACGAGAACACCTGTCTGCATGTCTCCAGCATGAGCGACATGCATTACATGGATCTGGAAGCCTTCAACGGCATGCGCATCGGCTTTTTCACCGACTCCCTCCAGTATGACGTGATGAAGCGCTTTGCCGCCCAGAACGGTTTTTCCTTCGAGTCGTTCTTCTTCGAGGAAAGCAACGAGATGTCCCAGGCCCTGGCCGAAGGCCGCATCGACGGCTATGTGGACGGCGTCCTCCAGGGCAAGGGCACCAAGGTGGTGGCCACCATCTCCACGGACCCCTTCTTCTTCGTCACCCGCAAGGATGACAGTGCGATCATGGACCCGCTCAACGAGGCCATGCGCCAGATCCTGCTGAACTACCCCACCTATCTGGCCCGCCTGTACGACAGTTATCTCAACATCTCCTCGGACGTGCCCGTGGTCTTCACCCGGTCCGAATGCCGGTGGCTGGCCACCAAGCCCGCCATCCGCGTGGCCTACAGCCGCGAACAGGACATGATGGACCCCGAAGGGGGCAATTTCCTCTATGCCTTCCTGAAGATGCTGGAACGCCAGAGCGGCATCCGTTTCGAATTCCTTCCCCTGCCGTCCTATGATGCCTGCCTCAAGGCGCTGGCCGACGGCACGGCGGACATCATGCCCGACGTCTATCCCCAGCTTTCCTTCCTGCGCAGCAAAGGCATTTTTTCAGGCAAGATCTATTACAATGCCCCTATCACTATGGTAGGACGGGTCCAAAGTAACAAACTCCCCGGCCAGGGATGTACGGTAGGCTTCACCAACGAGATGTACAGCGTGATGCTGGCCTACAAAAGCACCTATCCAGACGATATCCCCAAGCTCTATCCCTCATTTTCGGCTTGCCGAAAAGCTTTCGAGGCTGGTGAAGTGGACTTCCAGATTTGGCCCTATCCGGGCTCGACGCTCCAGGACGATCCGCCCAAGGGCGGGCTGCTGCTCCCCACCCGGGCCATGTATCCCATGGCGCTGGGCATCTCGCCCCATGCCTCGCCCTTCGTGACTTCCGTGCTGGACAAGGTCATCACCTCCGCCACCACGGCCACCATCGACGCCCTGCTCCTTTCCGCCGCGCCGGATTCCCTGCTGGACGTCATTCGCCGTTTCCTGCGCCGGAACCTGGTGGAGACGCTCTGCGGTCTGGGCCTGCTGCTGGGCCTGATCATGCTCCTCGTCATGCGCCACAACAGGCGGCGTCTGGCCGATCTCCGCGCGGCGGCGCTCACCGATCCCGTGACGCAGGGCCCCAACCGGGCCAGGTTCCTTATAGATGCGGCCAAGATCCTGCAAAAGGACCCGCGGCGTTACTATCTGTCCACCATCAACATCCGCAAGCTCAAGCTCATCAACCGGGCCTGCGGCCTGCGCACCGGGGACAGCCTGATCCGCTTCTGCAACCGCGAGTTCGCCCTGCGCAGCCGCCAGGGGGAACTGGCCGCCTACAGCGGCTCGGGACAATATCTCCTGCTCTGGAGATGCCCTGACGAGACCACCTTCACCCAGCGCATGGAAGAGCTGTTCAGCGTCGCGGACATGGCCCGCAAGCTGTACCAGCGCCCGGTGAGCTTCTCCTGCGGCGTGTACGTCATCCGCAACGATGCCGACATGGAAGAACACGAACCGCAGCCCACGTCGGGGACGGGAAAAAACATCAACGAATCCGAGCGCTTCGTCTCCCGTTATCTGCTCTATGCCGAAACGGCGGAAGCCAGTATCGCTTCCGGCGGCTACCGCTCGCAGTTCCTGATCTACAACGAGCTCATCGGGGCCCGGCAGCTCAAGGCCAACGACATCGAGAACCGCATGGTCAACGCCCTGGAACACGGGGAGTTCACCGTCTTCATGCAGCCCCAGGTCTGCCTTGCGGACAGGAAACTGCTCGGGGCCGAGGCCCTCATCCGCTGGCAGGGCCCGGACGGGAAGATGGTCTATCCCGACGAATTCATCCCCCTGTTCGAGCAGAACGGCTTCATCCGCGAACTGGACCTCTTTGTCCTGGATACGGTCTGCGCCTGGATACGCCGCCGCCTGGACGAAGGCAAAAAGGTGCCCCCCATCAGCATCAACCAGTCCAAGGCCCTGTTCTTCCACGACAATTATGTCGAGACCGTCCTCGGCATCGCGGCCCGCCACGATGTTCCCGCCCACCTGCTGCATGTGGAGGTCACGGAAAGCATGGCCTGGCTGGATGAAGAAGCCTTCATCCGCACCCTCGATGCCCTGCGCCGTGCGGGCATCGGCCTGAGCCTCGACGACTTCGGCAAGGGCTATTCCTCCATGGCCATGCTGCATTCCTTCGGCTTCGACACCATCAAGCTGGACCGGGCCTTCCTGGCCCCCGGGCAGGAAAAGCAGCGCTCGGTCTGGATCATCATTTCCTCGCTCGTGGACATGGCCCGCCGCCTCGGCATCGAGATCCTTTGCGAGGGCGTGGAGACCGAAGACCAGCTGCAAAAACTCCTTGCCTCGCACTGCAAGTACGGACAGGGCTATCTCTTCTCCCCGCCCATGGATCTGGAGACCTTCGACGCCTACGTGGACGCCCACGAGCTGGAGCGGAAATAGCCACATGCTCCGGAGGGTCTCTCCTTCGACGGAGAAGGGCTCCGTCTGACGCCCCTCCCCCAAATGCAATGCGCCGCCTTCTCTTGATGAAGGCGGCGCTTTTGTCCGGCAAGCTTTCCCTGCCGCATAAAAAAGGGGGCCTTGCGGCCCCCTCGGGAATACGGATGACGGCAGGCCGTGCCTGCGTCCGCCGGATTAGTCTTCGCTCTCGTCCAGGGCGTAGTATTCCGCCAGCATGGGACCGAAGAATTCGGCGCCGTCGCCCAGTTCTTCTTCGATGCGCAGCAGCTGGTTGTACTTGGCCATGCGCTCGGAGCGGCACAGGGAGCCGGTCTTGATCTGGCCGGCGTTGACGCCCACGGCCAGGTCGGCGATGAAGCTGTCTTCGGTCTCGCCGGAACGGTGGGAGACCACCGTGGTGTAGGCGGCTTCCTTGGCCATCTCGATGGTGTCCAGGGTCTCGGTCACGGTGCCGATCTGGTTCAGCTTGATGAGGATGGAGTTGGCCACGCCTTCGGCGATGCCTTCAGCCAGGATGGAGGGGTTGGTCACGAACACGTCGTCGCCCACCAGCTGGGTGCGTTCGCCCAGGCTGGCGGTCAGCATGCCCCAACCGTCCCAGTCGCTTTCGGCCATGCCGTCTTCGATGGAGATCAGGGGGTACTTGCTGGTGAACTCGGCCAGCCACTGGGCCATTTCGGCATTGTTGAAGGTCTTGTTCTCACCCTTCAGCACGTACTTGCCGTCCTGATAGAATTCGGAAGCGGCGGCGTCGATGGCCAGGGCCACTTCGCTGCCGGGGATGTAACCGGCTTCTTCGATGGCCTTGACGATGTAGCTGAAAGCTTCGTCGTGGTTCTTCAGGTTGGGGGCAAAGCCGCCTTCGTCGCCCACGCTGGTCACGTGGCCGTCCTTTTCCAGCAGCTTTTTCAGCACGTGGAAGATCTCGGAACCCATGCGCAGGGCATCACGGAAGCTCTGGGCGCGCAGGGGCATGATCATGAATTCCTGGATGTCCAGGTTGTTGGGGGCGTGGGCGCCGCCGTTGATGATGTTCATCATGGGCGCGGGCAGCACCTTGGCGTTGACGCCGCCCAGGTACTTGTACAGGGGCAGGCCCAGGTATTCGCTGGCGGCACGGGCGCAAGCCATGGACACGCCCAGCATGGCGTTGGCGCCCAGACGGCTCTTGTTGTCGGTGCCGTCCAGGTCGATGAGGGTGTTGTCCAGCTGCACCTGCTGCAGGGCGTCCAGGCCCAGCAGGGCGTCAGCGATCTCGCTGTTGACGTTCTCCACGGCCTTGGTCACGCCCTTGCCGCCGTAACGCTTGCCGCCGTCACGCAGTTCCAGGGCCTCACGGCTGCCGGTGGAGGCGCCGGAAGGCACGGCCGCGCGGCCGCTGTGGCCGGACTCCAGAGAAACTTCCACTTCCACGGTCGGATTGCCGCGCGAATCCAGGATCTCGCGGGCATACACAGACGCAATGCTGCTGCTCATAATCGCTCCTTTGAAGGTTGATTCTTCCGCCGCGCGAAAGAGTCGTTTTCTCCGCTGCGCCCCCACGGGCGGTGGCGGGGCCATTGTCCGGCGGCAGGGAAGCCCTGCCGCAAAAATCTTTCTTCCCCACAAGGGGGCATCCGGGCCCTGCGCGCGACGGCAGGCCCGGGCCCACTGCCGCACGGGGCGGCACGGCCGGTACGGCCCTCAATAGGGGTGACGTTCGTAATACAGGCGGCGCAGGCCCTCCAGCAAGAGCGAGGGCAGCACGGCATCGAAGACGTCGGGGCTGATGCGCGCGATGGACGGGGCAAAGCCGCCCGTGGCCAGCACCAGGCAGTCACCGGGCAGCCCCTTTTTCAGGCGCTGCGTCAGGCCTTCCACCATGCAGGCGAAGCCGAAGACCAGACCGTGCTGGATACTCACCGACGTGCTGCGGCCGGGCGCGGGCTCCAGGGCGTCCACGTCCAGGTTGACGCGGGGCAGCTGGGCCGTTTCGCGCGCCAGGGCCGAGATGGCCGTGCGCGGGCCGGGAAAGATCAGGCCGCCGAGGTAGGCATTGCCGCTGATGCAGTCAAAGGTGACGGCCGTGCCGAAGTCCACCACGATGAGGGATTCCGGGCCGGGATGCAGACGGCGCGCCTCATAGGCGCCCACCAGGCGGTCGGCGCCCACTTCCTGCGGGCGCTCGTAATGGTTCTGCAGGGGGATGGGCATGTCCTGCGGCACCATCCACAGGGGGCAGCCCAGATAGCGCTGGACGGCTTCACGCAACAGGGGATCGAAACCCGGCACCACCGACGAGGCCACACAGGCCGTGAAACGGGGCTCGGCACCGGCGTGGCGCAGCAGCTCCAGCAGGGTCAGGCCCAGACTGTCCGAGGTCTGGGCGGGGTCCGTGCGCAGATTGTAGGAGGTCATCACCCCCCGGGAGTCGGCCAGACCGACCTTGATGCAGGTATTGCCGATGTCGAAAAGAAGAAGCTCTGGCTGCATGTCATACTCCTTGGGGAACAGATGCCCCGCGCACAGGAATCCGCAGGCAGAAAGTATGCCAGAAAGCCCGCCCGTTCGCAAGGAAGGGCACGGCCCGTTGCCTGCCTGTCTGCGGGGCGGCCTGCCCCGCATGGTATCTCCCCGATGGCCTGGCGCTCCCGGTCTGTTCGCCTTCCCCTTCCCGGAGACCGCGGTCACAGCACCATAGTTCCCAGCCCCTCAAAAAAACGTTCCTGTCCCCTACCCGCCGTACCACTCCGGCCGGGCCTCCGCGGCATCGGCGCGGCAGCCCTGCCAGAGGCCGCGGGCGGCCAGGGCACGGCGCAGGTCGGTGATGATGCCGCGTTTCTCCAGGGCCCAGGCAGGGGCCAGCAGCTCGCCCGGCGCGG
>ERZ827520.3598-NODE-3598-length-12402-cov-4.338139_pt1 | contig 12402 bp, 6 predicted proteins | sample MGYA00519581_ERZ827520 | MGnify/ENA primary metagenome ERZ827520 (study PRJEB31778, sample SAMEA3449339) | human gut metagenome | biome: human gut; feature: human-associated habitat; material: faeces | place: United Kingdom | collected 2010/2012 ...
ACAGTGCAATCAATATCCAGATTGCAAAACGCCCAAGAAAATTACCAATATCTAAGACTCCATTTATTGCCATAAGCACACCTGGAAGTTCAGTTTGACGAAAATCCAGATATTTTGAGAAAGTTCCCAAAGCTATTCCGAGAAACAATATCGCTATGGTATTTATAAGTTTTCTATTATTGGATATTGGATTTTCTGCATTCCTTATATCATTCAAAAAATTTATCATAATTACCCTCACAAATTCCAATTTATCAATCTGTTTCCTGATGAATTTCTTTAACAATATTGTAGTGTATCAATGTGAATAATTCAACTGATGAAAGAACATTCCCTTATGTAAAAGCCGCAACCGCAGTTGCGACTTCCCGACAAGTTGTCGGATTACTGGATTGAGGACAGGCGAACAAGAACTTCTCTCATGTCCGTCCAGATTTCCTCCAGTCGTTTTTGCAAATCCTCAATGTCAGCATGATAGATGCTGCCTGTTTCGTTCGCTCGTTTGGCGTACTGGTTCAGGTTGTTGGAGCAGATTCGCAGGAGCGAAACCAGGGCTTTCACATCCTGCAAATCCAGTCTGATGCAGTAACCATCCAGAGCCATTTTCCGCAGATAGGCTCCCATGCTGCGGATGCCAAGCTCGTCCATCTTCTCATGGATTCGCTCGACCTCCTCCTTGGATGCAAGGAAATGAACATCCTGATCTCGCTTTGCCATTACAACACCTCCTCACGGGTTTCAGAGTATTTTGCAGGCGGGATATGCTCCGCTTTGGATTTCAGATCAGCCAACACAGAAGGACGCTCCGACTCACTCCTTTCGTCACGATTTTCCGCAGAGTCCTCCATATTCAGGGCTGCATCCAGTTCTGCCAGCCGCTGACTTTTTGCTGTCAGCTCTGCTTCCTGCGGAAACGGTTTTCCAACCTCCGCCTTGGCTGCTTCCTGCTGATTGTAGAGATTATTCAACTGCTCATTGGCTCGTTCTAAGCGCTCAAGGATGCCTGCAAGGGCATTGTCCAGTCGGGTGATATTTCCTCGTGCATCCGTGCCAAGGGCTACTCTGTGGCTCACAGCGCCCTTCAGGGTCACATCAAACTCGTTCCGGAAGCTGTCAAACGAAAGCTCCATCTGAAAGCCACGGTAACTGCCAAGAGGAACCGGATCGGCACTTTTCGTGTCCTTACAAGCCGCAAGGAGGATTTCACCGGCATCTGCCTTTTCGGTGTAGGCTTTGCCCATGATTTCCATGCCGCAAAAGCCCTCGGCAATCTGCGGGTGTGCTTCCACGGTTTTAATATCAGCTTCAAAGCCATGAATATAGCCTGTCTGCTTTTCAATCTCAGCCGGGAAGTATTTCAGGAGCTTATCTTCCATGCGGTACTGCTGGCTCTGGTGGTCAGCTTTCAGCACCTTCAGCCTTGCCACATCAATGTCCAAGTCCATCTTTTCCTTGATAAGCGGATTACCGGCACACAGCGCCTTGATCTCCGCATAGGACAGCGCCTGCTCGTCCACATCGTCACAGGAGCGAACCGGCGATTTGGAGGTCATAATCTGAGAAATAAACTTCTGCTTGTTTTCCAAGGTCTGATACAGGTAAGCATCGAAGGTTCCCTCGGTCACATACTGGTAAACCTGAACTTCTTTGTTTCGGTTGCCCTGACGGATGATACGACCGTTTCTCTGGGTCATATCAGACGGACGCCAGCCCACATCCAGGTGGTGAACTGCCACCAGTTTGTCCTGGACGTTGGTTCCTGCGCCCATCTTTTGCGTACTTCCAAGCAGCACTCGTACCTGTCCGGTACGAACCTTGGCAAAGAGGTCTTTTTTCTTTGCTTCGGTGTCTGCATCATGGATAAAGGCAACTTCTTCCGCAGGCACACCGTTTGCAATCAGCTTGGTTTTGACATCATCATAGACATTGAAGGTTCCGTCATTTTTCGGTGTGCTGAGGTCGCAGAACACCAACTGGGTCAATTTATCAGCCTGACCGTCCTGCCAGATACGCAGGACATTTCCCACGCAAGCATTGAGCTTACTGTCAGGGTCATCGGGTAACAGAGGATTCATCAGCCGCTGATCCAGTCCCAATTTTCGTCCGTCGCTGGTAATCTTGAGCATATTATCTACGGACGGGTCAACGATACCAGCATGAACATCCGCCGCTCTTTCTGAAAGGGAAGCCACCATATCTTTCTGATACTCAGAGGGCTGAACTACAACCGTTTCAAACTTTGCTTCGGGAACAGGGAGATGCAACTGGTCAGAGGTCTTGATGTCAGCAACTTCCTTGAACATATTCATCAGCTCCGGCAGATTGAAGAACTTTGCGAATCGGGTTCTGGCACGATAGCCGGTTCCCTCCGGTGCAAGCTCAATCGCAGTTGTTGTTTCTCCGAAAGTCGATGCCCAGGAATCAAAATGGGTCAGGTTCTTTTGCTGGAGCGTACTGTACTGGAGATAGCGCATGACCGTATAAAGCTCGGTCATCGAGTTGCTTACGGGAGTACCGGTTGCAAACACCACGCCGCGCCCGCCGGTCAGCTCATCCATATAGCGGCACTTCATAAACATATCCGAAGATTTCTGGGCTTCGGAGGTGGACAGACCTGCCACATTTCGCATTTTTGTGTAGAGGAACAAATTCTTGAACGCATGGCTTTCGTCCACAAACAGCCGGTCTACACCCAACTGCTCAAAGGTAATAACATCATCCTTCTTGTCGGCGGCAAGGAGCTTATCCAGTCTGGCTTCCAGTGATTTTCGTGTTTTCTCCATCTGCTTGATCGTGAAGTTTTCGCCACGCTGCCATTTCAGCTCCGCAATCGCACCCTCGATCTCATCAATCTGCTCCCGCAGCTGCCGTTCCTGTCGTTCGGCAGAAAGCGGGATTTTTTCAAACTGGCTGTGACCGATGATGACTGCATCATAGTCACCCGTTGCGATACGAGCGCAGAACTTCTTGCGGTTTGCTGTTTCAAAATCCTTCTTGGTAGCAACAAGGAGCTTGGCACTCGGATAGAGGTGCAGGAACTCGTTTGCCCACTGTAAGGTCAAGTGATTCGGCACAACGAACAGGGATTTCTGGCTCAATCCAAGCCGCTTACTCTCCATAGCCGATGCTGCCATCTCGAAGGTCTTGCCCGCACCAACTTCGTGTGCAAGCAGCGTATTTCCGCCATAAAGCACATGAGCGATAGCATTTCTCTGGTGTTCACGGAGGGTAATATCCGGGTTCATGCCGCCGAAACGGATATGAGAGCCATCATACTCACGAGGTCTGGTGGAGTTAAAAAGTTCGTTGTACTTGGTGGAAAGGGTTTCTCGTCTGTGCGGATCTCTCCAAATCCAATCTCGGAACGCATCCTTGATTGCCTGCTGTTTCTGTTGTGCCAGGGTAGTTTCTTTTTTATTGAGAACACGCTTCTGCTTGCCATCCGCATCCTCAATCGTATCATAGATACGAATATCTTTCAGATTCAGTGTTTCCTCCAGAATCCGATATGCGTTGGCTCGCTCTGTACCGTAGGTGACATACGCCGCCACATCGTTGTAGTTGGGAGAACTCTTACCGTTGATGCGCCACTCTGCGGTTAGCTCGGAGAACTTGACCTCAATGCAACGGCGCAGGTAATACGGGGTTTCAAAGGTTTCCTCCATGAACTGCTGAATATAATCGGCATCAATCCATGTTGCACCCAAACGCACATCAATCTCGGACGCATCCAAGTCCTTCGGCTGTGCTTTCTGCAAGGCTTCCACATTGATGTGGAAGGAAGAATCCCTGTCTGCCGCCATCTGTGCGACACGCAGCTTGCTTCTTACATCACCAGAAAGGTAATCATCGGCAGTCTGCCATCCAACTTCCACAGCATCGGGAGCCATCGGGTCTTTGAAGATCACCCCTCGAAGCTCTGTCTGAATCGCATCGTATTCTCCGGGTGTTCCAAGCAGCTGTGCCATAAACGGCAAATCCACCTTGCCACGCTCACCGATGGAGATTGCCAGCGCTTCGGACGGCGTATCCACGCTCGTCACTCTGCGTTCCGGCTTGATGGTTCGCTTGGTGAACATATCCGCCTTGCTTTTCAGATTGCCGTCCTCATCCACATTTTCCAGAGAACACAGGAGATAGTAGGAGGAATCGTCAGCAAATGCCTGACCATTGGCTCGATTATTGATAAGCCCGTTCTTTGCGGCAAACGCATCGTAGGCATCATTCAGTTCTGCCTGTTTCTGAGTAATCATTTCATCCGGGTAATCCTCAAGCTGATATTCGATCAGCTCGTTGACGATACCACGAAGTTCCACCATGCCCATCACACGGTCTTTTGCTTTCTCATTCAGGTCTACACGGCGCATCAGGGAGTTTTCACGGAAGTACACATTGCCATCCACCACGGTATAAGAGAAATTCTTTACATCCGGGGTTGCAGGAATGGTTTCGATTTTCTTACCCTTGTCAGCTTCGGGAAGCTCCACAGCCTGATAGGTTCCTTGAATGTGGGAAACTGCTTCTTTCAGAAGTTCGGACAGTTCCATGCCCTCAATGGGACGCACCGTAATGTCCATGCCGTAGGCGGTACTTTCTTCCACCGTATCGCCCAGAACCATTTCAGGATGAGCGACAAAGTAGCTGTTCATGGTGTGTCCTTCTTCGGTGCGGTCAAGGTTTACCCATTCCGGTACAATGTCAATCGGATGGTCACGCTTTTGCAGGAACAGGATGTCGGACACGACTTCCGTGCCTGCGTTTTTCTTAAAGGCATCGTTTGGCAGACGGATTGCACCAAGCAGTTCCGCCCTCTGCGCCATATATCGCCTTGCGTCAGAGTTCTTGGAATCCATGGTGTAACGGCTTGTCACAAAAGCGACCACACCACCTGGGCGAACCTGATCCAAAGCCTTGGCAAAGAAATAGTTGTGAATGGAGAATCCCAGCTTGTCATAAGGCTTATCGGACACTTTGTAGTTGCCGAAAGGGACATTGCCCACAGCCAGATCGTAGAAGTCTCGGCGGTCTGTCGTTTCAAAGCCAGCCACCTTGATTTCGGCATTGGGATAGAGCTTCTGAGCAATTCTGCCGGTGATGGAATCCAGTTCCACACCATACAAGCGACTGCTCTGCATCTCAGGGGGCAGCATACCAAAGAAGTTGCCGATACCCATGGCAGGTTCCAGAATATTGCCGTTCTCAAAACCCATCTGTCCGACCGCATCGTAGATGGAGCGAATGACCGTAGGGCTGGTGTAATGTGCGTTCAGGGTGGAAGCTCTTGCCGCAGCATATTCATCTTCGGAAAGCAGGTTTTTCAGTGTCTGATACTCCTTCGCCCAATTTCCCTTGTCCGGGTCAAAGGCATCTGCCAGACCGCCCCAACCGACATAATTCGACAAAATCTCCTGTTCTTCGGTAGTGGCGTTCCTGTTCTCGCTTTCCAGTTTGAACAGAGTTTCAATGGCTGCGATGTTTCTTGCGAATTTCTGCTTCGGTCCACCTTCACCGATGTTGTCATCCGTGATGTGGAAGTTCACCGCAGGAACAGGTGGGATTTCTCTGGTGGTGATGGACTGCTCAAGCTGAGCGATAATGTCCATGACTTCGGCATTCTGCCATCCGTCCACCTTGGCATAGTCCTGAATAATAGTATCCCTGCCATCCACGCACTGTACGAAGTCCAGACTCCCCGGTAGATCTCTGGTATTCATTGCACCCAGGGCTTTTCTCTGCGTGTCAGGAAGTGCATAGTAGGCTCGCAGGGCATCATCAAAGGAACTGTATTCCTTGATGTCCAGCGCACCACGCTTCTGAATATCCTCGGCAACATAAAAATGGTCGATGAAGTGTTCCGGCTCCTGCTGTTCGGGTTCCGCACTGGCTCTAACCTGTGCGTGTGCCTTTTCGTCAGGGTAGTCCCCATAGATACGGATGCACTTATGCTCCTGCTGATCGTAAACGGCAGCACCATCGTACTTGAATCCGTCATCCTCCATGGTTCCCTCCACATAGCCCTGGGCAGCTTTTTCCGCTTCTTCCAGAGTGTAGTAGTCCAGTTTATCATCGAAGCCGTTTTCAAAGTGATGGTAGGCGGCAACCAGATAGCGGCGCTCCTGTTCTGTTTCAGGGATAATTTCGTTCGAGTGTTCCTCCGCAACCATCCTTAACGCAGTGTTTCTTTCGTCCTGAGAGAGCATACGCTCAAAGTTTTCACGATTCTCGGCACGGAAGATCGGATAGGCAAGGGAAGGGTCACGCAGCTGAACTTCTCTGTCCGTAATCTGCTCCACACGGAAAGCTGTATCGTCCAGATATACCGTGTCACCGACCTGATAGTTCCATGTTGGTTCTTCGGAAACAGGGGCTTCCACAACTTCGTCAGGCTCGGTAGCAGGTGTTTCAGGCTGAACCGAATCCATCGCAGCTACGGACTGCCGAACTTCCTCCAGATAGTCATTAGCAAGCCATTCGTCCGTAAAGTATTCCGTAACGCCTTCCGGATCTACATAGTAGTCATCGGTCTGATTATCCCAGATTGCATACTCGCCATCCTCAGTATCAATTACTGCGAAACGGTCATAAACATCTTCCAACGGATCGGTTTTAGCTTCTTCGATAGCCTGTCGTTCCGCTTCTTCCTCCGGGCTGAGGTAGCGCCCCTTTCGCATCAGACCGTCGATTCTCTGCACCACCTGCGCCCAGGACATCTGCAATTTATCGCAACCGCTCTTGGTGTAAGCAACACCCTTGGCATCGTGATCCTGACCGCTGTGCGTTGCGCCGGAGCAGGCATGGGAATGACCACCGGTTCCGTATTCATGCTTCAAGAAATCCATCTTTTCTTTGGCAGAATGATTCTCCTGCCAGTAGTTATAAATACGGGCTTTGCCACCGGAAAAGCCACTTCCACGGGTCAAGTCTGCATTGACTTCATCATCCGTAATGAACTGGCGGACAAGGGGCATCTGCATCATATCGGTCTGATACTCACGCAAAGGCATATTCAACTCATACAGCTGTTTCTGAATGAGATTCAGCTTGTGATAGTGAAAACGAAGCAGATCCGGGTTATCCGCAAGGGCTTTTCTAAATTCCGAATACTGCTGCACCAAGGTTGCGTGGAAACGAGGGTCATCCAACTTTTCAGCCAAGTCTGCGGTTTCGTCAGGGAAACCACGAAACGGTTCCTGATGAAGAATTGCCAGATAGTTGCTGGAACGGGCTTCTTCACTCAAATCGTGATAAAGATGCCACAGGGATTCTGCCAACTTCTGACGCTCATATCCGGATGCTTCTACCAGTTCCACATTAGTTGCGAACCGACCATTTTCAAGCAGTTCTCCAATGCGCTCGGCAACCGTTTCCCAAGAAACGATCTGCGCTCTGGGACTGTCAATGGCAGAGGAACCTTTGGCAAGGTGGATACCGTCCTCGGCATACCACGCACAGATATTCCCGCTATCTTCTTTCAGACCATAGCCGCCGTGATAGACCTGCTTTAAGGTCTGAACGATTTCTTCCAACGGCTTCTGCTTCATATATTCCAGCGCTACGACTTTTCGGGCTTCATCGGTATTGCTGCCAAGCAGAAGGAAGTGGTCGATTTCTTCCTGGGCAAAAGAAAAAGCAGAGGGCGTAAAGCTCTCTGCTCGGTCGATAAAACTGATTTGTTCATTTTCGGAGAGGAAAAGGTTCAGACTCAGCTGTTGATAAGCTCCGTCATCACGACTTCCTCCGCCTGTGCTTTCAGGCTGTTCATGTGCTGTACCCACGCCATCTGCTGCGTTTCTTTGTCCGGTGCGGGGCTGTCCTTCAGGTACTGCTCCATCAGAAACTCCACTCTGGCTTTCGCCGTTTCCTCGATCTCCCACAGGTGCGGGAACAGGCTCTCCGTCAGAATCATGTCGTTCAGGAGCATCGGATTGTTCTGCTCCAAAAATGCTCGACGCATCCTGCCGTACTTGCCCAGAGGTTTCTCTCCCTCGTTCTCCAACTGAAGGTTCGGAATCTGATAATCTCCGGCCTGTCTGTAAGTCATCTCGTTCATAATCTGCACTCCTTTCAGCAGCTCTGATCTGCTCATGTTCTCCAATCGCTTTTTCAATTTCCTGAAACATCCTTGTACTGATGGCATTCACCGCAGTGCCAAGGGCATTTACCGTCTGTCTGGTGTTAAAATCAAACACCTTCTGGAAATCCTCATGCTCGAAGTAGTTGTCGGGACTTTCCACGAACCGGCAATACATCGTATAGGATACGCTGTTTGCCACCGCATTTTTGAAAGCTACTTCGATGTTGAGTTCATCATACTCCTCAAGGAAGCTGTTGGCAACGATGTCGAGGAACTGCTTTTTGTAATCGTCCCAATACTCAGCCGCCAGTGCGGATGCAATATCTTCAAGCTGTGCTTCCAGCACCCCGTCAGCGGCAACACCGAAGGTACGCTCCATCGCTTCCATGACATAGGAGCGGTTTTCAGGCGTCACCTCCCACGGTTTCAGTTCCGGGGAAGAACGGCGAACGCCGGTATCCGCCACATCAAACACATAGCGCAGATACGGTTTATCCCTGTTCAGCACAAACAGGGCAATACCGGTAGAGCCACGCTTTACATATCTGCGGTAATTTTCAGCGTTCCAGTCCTCATAGGGCTTGCAAAAGGTCGCATTGGGGCGCTGAGCATAAATCATCACCTGTTCCGGATAGGTGAACTCATAGTTGCGGGACATCGTTCTCAAAAACGAAGTCCAGTTATCTGTGTTCGAGGTGATTTTCCCAATCGTTTCTTTTGCTAATCCGGAATAAAATCGCTCTTTTGCGTTCATTGTATCCCTCCAATCCTATCAATCCGGATAAAGGTTCAGCTTCTCAAAGGCGGCATCGTCCATGGCTGAAACTTTACGGAGAACCGAGTCTGCCAAAGCAAAAAGCTCTGACTCGTCCTCCGAAAGCTGTTCCTTCATCAGTGTCAATGCTTCACACAGCCCTGACCTTGTGCCAGGGCTGTAAAGCATCATCATGTTCCGCTCATCTTGTGTGAAATCCATCATTCAATCTCCCTTTCCGGGTGGCTCTTGGGCGGCTTATGGGAAACATCCGGCACGGGCTTTTCCTTTAACTGCTCCAACACCGAAGGACGTTCCTCTAATCCGGACGCTTTTCCGTTATTGATGATACCGTCAATCATCCCATAATCATCTTCCATTGCCATCTCTGCGTTTTTCAGGTAGTTTTCGGACTTCATAAAGTTTTCCAGCTTCTGAAACCCAACAGAATCTACATAGTGAAAGGATACCTCACCGACTACCTTTAAGGCTACGATGTCGCTGACCGACATACTGTGACCACGGAAATCATTCGGGTGGTCAATATTGAACTTCACATACAAATCTTCCAGCTGCCGATTCACATCCTCGGACATAGAAATGGAGCCATGATAGACCACCTCGTAACGGTCAATCTCAGGCTCCATTTCTTTCTTCTGAAGGTAGCTGTAATTTGCAAACATGAGCGGGATATTATCGTCTACATCTTCCCGCAGCTGAAGAATCGCATAGGAATCCGTGGGGCTTTCCAGAAAAGCAACCATTCTGTCATCCGGGGTGGTATTTCCGTGAACATCATCCCATTTTTCGTTTTTCATATCCGTGTCCTCCTTATCGTTCAGGCTCTTTGGGTTTATGAGAACGGCTGCTCGGTGCAGCCATTTCTCCGGTCTGCATCAGCTTTTCCATAACAGATTCTCGTTTTTCGGGTGCATCTACCGCCAGTCTGCCGTTTTCAAACATCTGCTCCATGACATCCTCATAGAACATCGCCCGCAGTTCCCGGCGCTCCAGTCCAAAGGATTCCAGAATATCCTGGCGGACTTCAATCATGGACAGTTCAGGGTTATCGACCTGACCGCCATCAACCTCGTTGTAGTTTTCATCTAACAGGGTGTAGTCATAACCATCTTCACAGGTCTGTACCGCAAGGATTCTGTCCCTTCCAACCTTCCATGCAGCTTCATTGCCCATAATCTCAGGCTCCGCCATATAGCTTGCGCCGTTGCGCTCCATAATCTCTGCAAACTGGCAGATATGAAACACATTGTATCCGATCTGCGTATGATACTCGTCAATGAAGGTGCAGGGCTTCACAACCGTTTCATCTGGGTAGTGAATCTGCACACAGCTGCCATCGGGGATACGGAACAAGTCCTTATAGTGACTGTCGATAAATCGGATTTCCTTATCATCCGGGTTGTACTCATTCGTCATTTTCTTTTTCCTCCATTTTCAAATTCCATACTGAACTTCGTTTTGCCATCCTCCGATACCTCCATAAAGACAGTGGCATCAAAGGTGTTGCCCGTTCTTTCGGACTTGCAATTCTTGAGCTTTACCTTGCCGGAACCAAGCAATTTCTGCGCCGTGGCAGAAGTCATGCTCTTGCCGATGCTCGCAAAGTAGCGATTGTTTTTCCAGAGAGCAAATTTGCAAGCTCTGTTGGAACAGAAAAATGCCTTGGCTTTGTCCTCTACAGCACTGCCGCAGAGAGGGCATTTGCCGATAGAATTGGCTTCTTTCGACATCATAACCTCGGAATCACGGATTACTTCATAGTTCTGAATCAGACCGGCAATCACATCTTTGATCTCGTCCATAAAGTCCTCGCTGGCATATTCGCCTTTTTCAATGAGTAACAATTTTTCTTCCCAATCCGCCGTCATGGATGGGGACTGAATCTGTTCCGGCATGACTGTTACCAGAGCCGTACCCTTATGAGTCGGAATCAAGTGTTTGGTTTTCTTATCACCCTTACGTTCCAGAAAACCGATGCGAACCAGCTTCTCAATGATACCGGCACGGGTCGCAGGTGTTCCCAGACCTTTTCGCTCGACATCCTCCGGCATTTCATCTGCACCTGCTGTTTCCATAGCAGAAAGCAGCGTATCCTCGGTAAAATGTTTAGGGGGAGAAGTTTTTCCTTCCTTAATTTCAGAACCAAGCACCTTCCGCTCGTCCCCAACGGATACCGCAGGAAGCGCCTGTTCGTTTTCATCGTTTTTTGTCGAAGAACCCTTCTGAATCAAAGCCTTCCATCCGTTCTGCACGATGGTTTTGCCCTTTGCGGAGAACGCTGTGCCGCCGCAGTCCAGTTCAATGACTGTCTCTGCGTATCGGTGTGGATCTCCCACTGCAACACACAGCCGATTGGAAATCAGTTGCAAAATTGCAAGTTCACCCTTGGGAAGTTCGCTCAGATTGCATTTCTGCAATTCTCTGGTCGGAATGATGGCATGGTGATCTGTGACCTTTTTGTTATTCACAACCTGCTCTGCATGAACTGGTATGTTATCCACATCCTCCACGGGGAATGTGTGGAAAGCCAGCTTTACGAGGTCGGGCAGGCTGTGTGCCATATCTTCCGTCAGAAACCTGCTGTCGGTGCGGGGATAAGTGACCAATTTCTTTTCATAGAGATTCTGCGTGTAGTCCAAGGTCTGCTGTGCCGTGTAGCCAAGCACACGGTTGGCTTCTCTCTGTAAACTGGTCAGGTCATATAGCGCAGGCGGCTTTTCTGTTTTCTCCTTACATTCAGCTTTTTGAACGATTGCAACCGAACAGCTTTGCCTGACAGTTTCCGCTGCTTCCTTTGTTTTGAATCGTTCGCTTGCAGCCGTAAAACCATCCAATCCAATCTGAACCGTGTAGAACGGTTCAGGCTTGAATGCGGAAATGGCAGCTTCTCGCATAACAGCCATAGCAAGGGTAGGGGTCATAACACGACCAACATTCAGGGTCTGCCCGTAAAGGGTCGAAAAAAGTCGAGTAGCGTTAATACCAACAATCCAGTCGGCTCGTTCTCGACACAGTGCTGCTTCATACAAAGCATCATATTCCGTTCCAGACCTGAGATTTTCAAAGCCCTCCTTGATTGCTACATCTTCCATCGAGGAAATCCAAAGCCGCTCAAACGGCTTTCTGCACCCGGCTTTGTGGTACACCAACCGAAAGATCAGCTCGCCCTCACGACCGGCATCTGTTGCACACACAAGACTCGCAACATCTTCTCTGGCCATGAGCTTTTTCAGAATCCCAAACTGTTTTTTCGTACCGGCAGAAACCTCATACTGCCAGTTCATCGGGAAGATAGGCAGGTCTGCATAAGCCCATTTGCTGTACTTCGTATCATAGGCTTCCGGCTGTGCCAGCTCCACTAAATGCCCTACACACCAGCTGACCACATATCCGTTTCCCTCTAAGTAGCCATCCTCACGCTTGGCAGCACCTAACACTTTGGCAATACTCTGTGCAACCGAAGGCTTTTCAGCCAAAACTAATTTCATTTGCATCTGCTCCTTTCACAAAAAATAAGCAGCCACACACCGTAGTGCATGACTGCTATGTAAAA
>ERZ827520.3603-NODE-3603-length-12395-cov-3.373744_pt1 | contig 12395 bp, 9 predicted proteins | sample MGYA00519581_ERZ827520 | MGnify/ENA primary metagenome ERZ827520 (study PRJEB31778, sample SAMEA3449339) | human gut metagenome | biome: human gut; feature: human-associated habitat; material: faeces | place: United Kingdom | collected 2010/2012 ...
AAGTATCGGACTTGGTCTGAATACGGCGACATATGCGCTTAGTTACCAGTATGCGCGTGTGGCGATCGACCTTGCCCTTGCGCGCGGAGGCGACCAGGCGGTGATAAAAGACTGCAGCGGAATCACTTATTTTGGCGGTAAGAAAGAACAGACTGCTAAAAACACCCGTGTAAAAGCCCGTGTAAAAGCAGAGGCTTTAAGAGAGTTTATCGTGACGAAAGACAGAGTTCTTGTCATGGGTCATAAGATTGCGGATCCGGATTCGTTCGGCGCTTGTATGGGAATTTACAGAGCGGCGGTCAGCCTTGAGAAGAAAGCTCATATTATCGTGAATACGGTGACAGAGTCGGTTCGGCCGCTTTATAATGAGATTGTGGAAAGTCCGGCGTATGAGGATGATATCTTTCTGACTTCAGATGAAGCTATGGATTATATTACGGATAATACGATGGTGATCGTAGTCGATACAAATAAGCCGCAGATGACAGAATGTCCCGAACTTTTGAGGCGTTCCAGAATGACTGCCGTTTTAGATCATCACCGTCAGAGCAGTACGGTAATCGCAAATGCAGTCTTATCTTATGTAGAACCGTATTCTTCATCTACATGTGAAATGGTAGCCGAAGTGCTTCAATATATCTCTGACAGTATCAAAATCCCGGCTGTCGAGGCGGAGTGCATGTACGCGGGAATTATGATCGACACAAGGAACTTTATGAACAGGACGGGAGTGCGTACGTTTGAAGCGGCGGCATTCCTTCGCCGCTGCGGTGCGGATATCACCCGGGTAAGAAAGATGTTCAGGGACGATATGGAATCATACAGAGCGAAAGCAGAGGCGATGAGGGAGGCTGAGGTTTATAAGAATCAGTTTGCGATCGCAGTCTGCCCGGGCGATATTGAAAGTCCGACGGTTCTTGCGGCGCAGACCGCAAACGAGCTTCTTGATATCAGTGGGATCAACGCGTCGTTTGTATTGACGGTTTATCAGGAAAAGATTTATATGAGTGCGCGTTCGATCGACGAGGTAAATGTGCAGATTATTGCCGAAAAGCTGGGAGGCGGAGGTCATATTAATTCTGCGGGAGCGCAGTTTGACCATACGAATATGGAAGAGGCGATCAGCACATTGAAAGAAACGATAGACGATATGATTGAGAAAGGAGATATATAGATGAAAGTTATTTTATTGGAAAATGTAAAATCTCTCGGGAAAAAAGGGGAGATCGTTAATGTGAACGACGGATACGCAAGGAATTTTATCTTGCCGAAAAAACTGGGCGTGGAAGCAACGGGAAAAAATCTGAATGATCTGAAACTTCAGAAAAATAACGAGAAAAAAGTGGCTCAGGAAAATCTTGACGCTGCGAAAGAACTTGCAGCGGAATTATCGGCAGGCAAAGTCGAGCTTGCGATCAAAGTCGGCGAAGGCGGAAGAACGTTCGGTTCTGTTTCCAGCAAAGAAATCGCGGTAGCGGTCAAAGATCAGATGCAGTTAGATATTGATAAGAAAAAAATCCAGTTGAAAGAGTCGATCAAGTCGCTTGGTACGCATATCGTGACAGTAAAACTTCATCCTGAAGTTTCGGCAGAGTTGAAAGTTGTTGTAAAAGAAGAAGCATAAGGAGTTCTCATGGAAAATATAGAAGCTGCCATGAAGCGGATACCGCCCCATAGTACAGAAGCCGAGCAGGCTGTACTTGGGGCGATGCTGATGAATAAAGATGCGATTACGGTCACATCGGAGATTTTGGCCGGACAGGATTTTTATCAGACGGCATATGGGATCTTATTCGACGCTATGACAGATCTGTTTAAATCGGGGCGTCCGGTAGATTTGATCACGCTTCAGGAATATTTAAAAACAAAAGACGTGCCTCCGGAAGTAAGCAGTATGGAATTTGCAAGAGATCTTCTCGTAGGAACTCAGACATCTGCCAACGTAAAATATTATGCGGAAATCGTAAAAGAAAAATCGGTTTTACGCAGTTTGATCAAACTTAACGAAGAGACGGCGAATGCGTGTTATCTTGAAAACGAGCCTCTTGATGAACTGCTTGAACGAACAGAGAAGCGAGTGTTTGAACTTGCGGAAAACGGGAATTCCCAGGAATACGTTCCGATAAAGCAGGTCGTATTAAACGCGCTGGATGTGATCGAAAAGGCGTCTAAGACGAAAGGAAACGTCACCGGAATACCGACAGGGTTCATCGACCTTGATTACAAACTGTCCGGTCTGCAAAGATCAGACCTTGTTCTTATAGCGGCGCGTCCGTCTATGGGAAAAACGGCGTTCGTGCTCAATATTGCGCAGCATGTAGCGTTTCGGCAAAATCTTGCGGTAGCGATCTTCAGTCTTGAGATGTCAAAGGAACAACTGGTAAACCGACTGTTCTCACTGGAATCACAGGTAGATGCACAGTCACTCAGAACCGGTAATATGAAAGATTCCGACTGGGAGAAACTGATTGAAGGAGCAGGTGTGATCGGTCAGTCGAAACTGATCATTGATGATACACCGGGTATCTCCATCTCGGAATTAAGATCAAAGTGCAGGAAATACAAGCTGGAGCACGGACTGGATATCATCATCATCGACTACTTACAGTTAATGACCGGAAGTGTAGGAAAGAGTTCCGAATCCAGACAGCAGGAAGTTTCAGACATTTCCCGTCAGTTAAAGGGACTTGCCAGAGAGCTGAATGTGCCGGTTGTATCGCTGTCACAGTTAAGCCGTGCGGTAGAAAGCCGGCCGGACAAGCGGCCGATGCTTTCTGATCTCCGTGAATCCGGAGCCATTGAGCAGGATGCGGATGTGGTAATGTTTATCTACAGGGATGAATACTATAACAAAGATTCAGAGTTCAAAAAACAGGCAGAAATCATTATCGCAAAACAAAGAAACGGTCCGGTAGGGACCGTTAATCTGGCCTGGTTAGGTGAGTACACAAAGTTTGCGAACCTAAGCAGACAGGAAGATTCGTTTTAGTTTTTTTACTGGACCGGCATCGGCCGAAGCTTTCCGGAAGGATTGCTGCTGGCGGATCAGCTGGTCCAGTTTTTTGAATTCCAGCTCTTCCTGGCGTTCTTTTGCATCCAGAAGAAATGTCATCTCCTGGCTGAACATGTTGAGAAGCACTTCGTTGTTATTCTGCAGCATACGTTTTAACTGAAGCTGTTCCCTGGTTCGTCTGATATCCGGGATCAGGGCTTTGAGATCGGAAAGGGAGACACCCTGTTCGTAGAGATCCCTGATACATGCATACAGTCTGGCATCATCTTTGGTCTCGCGTTTGATCTGTTCTAAAGTATTCAAAGCATTGGTATGATTTCCCACATTAGATACCCCCTTATAATATAATACTTGTCCCTTATGGGTAAATGTATCATAGCACAGGGGAAAGCACCGATTTCGTCAGAATCCGTCGAGGGAAACAAAAATGTTGAAAAATGCGCAGTACATAAATACTGCGCATGAGTTTGTCTGAATATGCAAAAGAACCTGCTGTTGGCAGGTTCTTTGTATATGCTTCTTATTTCGAATGATTAGCCTTCAGAAATAGCTCCTACTGGACACTGAGCTGCACATGCTCCACAATCTACACAAGCGTCAGCATCAATTTCATAATGCTCTGCTCCCTGAGAAATAGCTCCTACTGGACATTCAGCTTCGCAAGATCCACAGCTTACACATTCATCACCAATTACGTGTGCCATAGTATTATACCCTCCTTTGAGTTTAAATTCTAGACATAAACCAATTCGTTGTCTCTGTCCATATCATAATACAAAAAGCTGAAATAAACAAGTAAATTACATGTTTTTTTGGAAATACATAAAAGTTTAGCCATAACTAACTTGCGTTAGCAGATACTGTTGTGAAAAAGCATATTCGGTGGTGAAAAGAGACGTTCTTTTGAATTTTGGGTAAATCCCGGTTAAAATTAAGAAAAATTTCAATAAAAAATTCAACAAATTTTCACCGTTTTGGTGTATAGTATAGAATGCTGATGAAGTATAAGAAAAATAGAAGTGAAAATAGGAGTAGAATATAATACAGGTAGAAATGATACCGGATATAGGAGAGAGGAAAATGAAAAGAAATCGAATCATTGCTATGCTGCTTGGTACGGCACTGCTTGTATGCGGATGTCAGCAGACACCGAAAGCAACAGATGAAGAGAAGAAGATTGAAGCAGAGAAGAATACAACCAAGACAGAAGAGAAGGAATATCAGGGCAAATTAGACCTGATCAGTCCGGCGGCTTATAATAATACAAACGGACTGAAGCTGAAAAAGGGAGACTACATTTCTATTATAGGAAAGGCGAATGGTACGCAGTATTGGGACGAAGTAAAGAAAGGCGTGACACAGGCTGCAGAGGATCTGAATGCAAGTCTTGGATATACAGGAAAAGACAAGATAAAAGTAACGTATAATGCACCGGATAAAGCAGATAATGTGGATGATCAGGTGAACCTTCTGGATGAAGAATTGGACAGATATCCGGTTGCGGTCGGAATCTCAATTGTAGATCTGCAGGCTTGCCAGGTACAGTTTGATCTCGCAACAGACAGCGAGATCCCGGTTGTCACTTTTGATTCCGGGTCTGATTATCAGGGAGTGGCTGCGGATGTATCGACGGACAATGTAGCTGCAGGAACAGAAGCAGCACAGAGACTGGCAGAAGAGATGGGAGACAGCGGGGAAGCAGTTCTGTTCATTCAGGATTCGAAATCACAGGCTGCTCTTCAGAGAGAAAAAGCGGTGACGGATGAACTGACAGCAAACCATCCGAATATTTCTGTGGTAAATGTATATCACATGGATAAATTGAGCAATATGCAGAAGACAGTATCTGACGAGATCAATGCCGGAACTTACCGTCCAAAAGACAGTGAACTTCCGGATGGACAGCTTACCGGAGAAGATATAGTGGCTGCAGACAGTATTACAGAAGACCAGGTAGTCGATTACATCCTTGCCAAACATCCGAATATCACCGGCTGCTTTGCGGCAAACGGTGATTCTGTGAAACTGGCAGCTGATGGACTGGAAAGAAATAAAATGGAGAAAAAAGTAAAAGTGATCGGTTTTGATGCCAATGATGATGAGATCCAGGATCTGAAAGACGGTACGGTTGATGGATTGATCGTGCAGAATCCATTCGGCATGGGATACGCAACCGTGGTGGCTGCGGCAAGAGCTTCTCTTGATATGGGAAATGAAGCTGTAGTGAATACCGGATATACCTGGGTGACAAAAGAGAATCTGAAGACGGATAAAGTGCAGAAGATACTCTATACAAAATAAAAAAGAAAGTCATTTCTGTGAATATGAGCAGAAGTGACTTTCTTTTTTGGAAGATAAGGGCTAATTCCCTGTTACATTAGCCTGCAGCTTTCGGAAGTGAAAATGAAAACTCTGTTCCTACCCCTTCCGTACTCACTACAGTGATGTTCTCACCATGTGCCTGCACCGCTTCTTTCACGATCGCAAGTCCAAGACCGGTGCCTTTCTTATCCTTCCCGCGGGAGAGATCACTTTTGTAAAAACGTTCCCAGATTTTTCCGAGTGCTGCCCTTGGAATTCCGATTCCATTATCTTTGACTGCTGTATATACTTTTTCACCGCGGTCTGTTGTTTCGATGGTAATAATAGAATCCGGATCGCTGAATTTAATGGCATTGTCCAGCAGATTGTATAAGACTTGCTGGATTTTACGTTTGTCGGCATTTACATTCAGATGCTTTGTTGCGAAGACCAGTTCAATAGAGATCTTCTTCTGGGTGCAGACTCCCTCGAAGGATGCCGCCACGTGTTTGATCATCTCGTGGATATCGAATACCTCCCGGTTGAGAAGCAGGTGATTGGTGTCGAATTCATTTAATGTCAGCAGATCATGTGTCAGGTCTGTCAGACGTTCCGTTTCAAATAAGATAATCTTCAGGTACTTCTCATGTAGTTCAGGCGGGATAGTTCCGTCTGTCATAGCTTCTACATACCCTTTGATGGAAGTAAGCGGAGAACGGAAATCGTGGGATACATTTGCCACAAATTTCTTCTGGTAATCTTCCATATCACGAAGCTGTGAAGACATATAGTTCAGTGATGCAGACAGATAACCCATCTCGTCTTCGGTCGTGACCGGAATCTCATACTCCAGATTGCCGGAAGCATACTGTGTTGCAGCTTCGGTGATCTTGTGAAGCGGGCGGTAGACAAGGAAATGGAATGCCAGCAGGATAATGAACGAGAGCAGGAAGATCACGATGAGTGTGATATACACACCACGCATCAATATATCCGTCATAGTATCAACGACGGTAGTGTACTGATGGATCATCAGATAACCTTTTGGAAAATACCCGTAAGTTACCGGAACGGTCACAGTGATGACATCATTGTCGAAATATCCGTGATAATCACCGGTCTGTGAACGGTCACTTCCGGATTCGGCAGGATCAAAATCCTTGATCGTGTCCGGAGCGGATGGGTACTCACTGGAATGAGCGGAAGCGATCATGTTACCGTCCCTGGAAACGAACCAGACTGCGGCATCCAGCTGGGTCTCAATCCCGGATAAGATCATCTGTGTATCAGATTCCTGCAATTCACCGGAAAAATAACCGGGAAGATAGCTGGTGGCAACCATCGTAGCCTCCCGGTACATGCTGTTACTTATGCGGTTAAAGATCGGTGTACGGACCAGATTCTCTGTCAGCGTTGCGGCTGTAAAAAGGCTTAAGAATCCGAATATGATATAGATAAATATGAATTTTAAATATAATGTACTTTTCATGATATCTACCCGCTGTTATTTTACTTCAAATTTATAACCGATTCCCCATACGGTGCTGAGACTCCAGCCGTTATGATCCTTGATCTTCTCGCGGAGACGTTTGATATGAACATCTACGGTACGGGTATCGCCGATGTATTCGTAACCCCAGATCTGATCCAGCAGCTGTTCTCTGGTGAAGACCTGATTTGGAGAAGACGCGAGGAAATAAAGAAGTTCCAGTTCTTTCGGAGGCATCTCAACGGTATGTCCGTCAACAATGACAGAATAATTAGTCAGATTGATCTCAATTCCCGGATATTCGACACATTTTCCCTTATCTGCCTGAGGGGTCTCAGGTTTTGAACCAACCTGATAGCGGCGTAAAACAGCTTTTACGCGGGCAACAAGCTCTTTGGCATCGAACGGTTTCATAATATAATCATCTGCGCCGAGTTCAAGACCAAGTACCTTGTCGAATACTTCGCCTTTGGCTGAGAGCATGATGATCGGGGTGTTGGATCTGGTGCGGATCTCACGACAGACCTGATATCCATCGATACCAGGCAGCATAAGATCTAAAAGGACCAGATTCGGTTTGTAAGTATCAAAGGCAATCAGTGCCTGTTCGCCGTCGTGGACCATCATGGTATCAAAGCATTCTTTGGCCAGATATAAAGAGACCAGTTCGGCAATATTTTCATCGTCATCGACGATCAGTATTTTCTGTTTATTCATAGATGTATACGCCTCCCATATGCAGATGCATTTTTTGTTTTATTTCAGTTCGGCAATGGTTACGCCTGCGTCACCCTCGCCGAAAGCCCCAAGACGGAATGATTTGACATGTTTCTGCCGCTTTAGATATTTGTGGATGCCGGCTCTTAAGGCTCCGGTACCTTTTCCGTGAACGATTCTTACGGAACTGAGATGTGCAAGCGATGCATCATCCAGATACTTATCCAGTTCGGCAACCGCCTCATCGACCGTTTTTCCAAGAAGGTTAATCTCCGGACTGATCGCAAGGGATTTGCCCATTTTAACTTTACCTTTGCCGGTCTGACGAGTTCTTCCGGTAAATGAATATGCCGGCGCTTCGTCAATGATCTCCAGATCGGAAATATTGACTGTGGAGCGCAAGATTCCCATCTGCACGGTGACATTCCCTTTGGCATCCGGAAGTGAAGTGACAGATCCGGTCAGGTTCATGCTGAGTACTTTAACGGATTCACCTAACTTGAAATCACTGGCTTTGTAAGTCTTTTTCGGTTTTTTCGCATCCGTCTTCATGGAATTCTGTGTGGCATTCATTTTCTTGCGGAGACGTTCACGTTCTTTTTCCATCTCGGCAACGGAGATATTTGCCTTGCCGAACTTGTGGAAGTTACGCATCGTCTCATCGGCGGTTTCCTTGGCATCGGCCAGAATCTCATGCGCTTTTTCATTGGCTTCACGGATGATGCGGTCGCGCTGTTCTTCTAATTTGTCACGTTTCTGACGGGTCTCTTCTTCGAGACGTTCCAGCTCACGTTTGTAGTGCTCGATTTCTTCCTGTTCTTTCCGGATAGTACGCTTACTTGTCTCGAGATCGGTCAACAAGTCTTCGAAGGATTCATCCTGTTCGGTCAGGTGTGTTCTGGCATCATCGATGATATAATCAGGAAGGCCAAGCTTTCCTGCGATGGCAAACGCATTACTCTTTCCCGGGATACCGATCAGAAGACGGTAAGTCGGACTGAGCGTCTCGACATCAAATTCACAACAGGCATTCTCAACACCTGGTGTGGAAAGGGCGAAGACTTTCAGCTCACTGTAGTGAGTGGTTGCCATGGTGCGGATCCCTCGCTGGTGGAGATAGCTTAAGATGGCGATCGCGAGAGCGGCACCTTCAGTAGGGTCGGTTCCTGCGTTCAGCTCATCGAACAGCACCAGAGAATGTTCATCTACATGTTTTAAGAATGAGACGATGTTCGTCATGTGAGAGGAGAAGGTACTGAGGCTCTGCTCAATACTTTGTTCATCCCCGATATCGGCATATACATTTTCAAAAAGAGCCAGCTCCGAACGGTCCAGTGCAGGGATATGAAGTCCCGCCTGTCCCATCAGGGTAAATAATCCGACCGTTTTTAAGGAAACAGTCTTACCGCCGGTGTTTGGTCCGGTTACGATCAGAAGGTCGAAAGTGTCACCGAGAGTGACGGTGATCGGAACGACTTTCTTTTTATCTAACAGAGGATGACGTCCTTCGCGGATATGGATTTTTCCCTTTGTATTGAAGACAGGCTTACTTGCGTTCATAAGAATTGCAAGGTTCCCTCTTGCGAAAATGAAGTCCAGTTCCGTCATGATTTTATAGTCGGTGCGGATGGACTCTGTATATTCTGCGACATCGGCACTTAAGCGTGCAAGGATTATCTGTATCTCTTCCTGCTCTTTGCCGTAAAGTTCTTTCAGGTCATTGTTCAGTTTTACAACAGACATTGGTTCGATGAACAGGGTAGAGCCCGTGGCAGACTGATCGTGGATCAGACCGGATACCTGGCTCCGGTATTCGGCTTTGACCGGGATACAATAGCGGTCCCCGCGCATTGTGATGATCGAATCCTGCAGATAGGTGCGGAGTGAACCATTGACCAGAGAAGATAAGGTAGAATGTACTTTATCGTTGATCTGGTTCATGGAGCGGCGGATCTGCTTCAGAGTGCTGCTGGCATCATCGCTGATCTCATCTTCGTCAATGATACATCTGCGTATCTCGGTGCTGATCAGTGTCAGCGGCTCAATCTGCTGGAAAAATATATCCAGACAATCTTCCGCATCGTCTACAGTCTCATGACGGCCGTAGGCTTTGATCTGCCCTGCATTTTCCAAAAGCTTGCAGATGCGCAGGAGTTCCCCGCTTCCAAGAGCTGCACCGACTTCCAGACGCTTTAAAGATTCCCCGACCGGGTTGCAGCTTCCGAAAGAAGGACGTCCCTTCCTGATGATACGGGTAAATGCGGCGGCAGTTTGTTCCTGTGCAGTATTGATATCCGGAAGAGATGTCATGGGTTTCAATCTCTTGCAGCGTTCTTTGCCGCCGAAAGAGGTTGCCTGTTCTATTAAGATGTCAATAATTTTATGATATTCTAATTTCGTTAATGTTTTTTTATTCATGTTTTTCACCTGGATCTATTCTATGTTACTGTATGTACAGTAATTCTAGTCAGTAACTATTCTACCTTATTTACGCTATAAAGAAAAGGATAATATTGAACATTCCCATTCCATACGGTATACTATAAAAAGGATTGTAAAGGAGACGGAAGAGCTGATGGATGAGCAGAAACATCTGAAAAATGAACAGGGCGAACCTGGAAATAAAACTGAAAAATCAGAGTATTTATTTATGCAGGAAACAATCAAAGATGAGAACAGCCGCGGGAAAAAGTACCGTAAAGATCTGCTTCGGATCGCAGGACTTGGAGTGGCGTTCGGTGTGTGTGCCTGCATTAGTTTTTCTGCGCTCAGGCCATGGCTTGATGAAAAGTTTCCCGGAGATTCACAGGAAGTTGTAATACCGGAAGAAAAAGAGGAAGAAAAGTCGGATGAAACCACTGCAGATACCGGCAATGACAGTACAGTACAGACGCTTGGCATTGACAGTTACAGAGAACTTCAGAAAGCAATGAATTCAGTAGCATCCGAAGCCGCAAAATCGGTAGTTGAGGTCATCGGTATCTCGGGAGAGCAGGACTGGACGGAAGAATCTTATGATAATAAGAACAGTGTGTCCGGACTGATCATTGCGGATAATGGCCAGGAACTTCTGATATACGGAAAGACTTCTATATTAAGAGATACAAAAGAGATCCATATCAGATTCGCGGATGGGACAACGAAGCAGGCTTCTGTGAAGAAGAAGGATGAAAGTCTTGGATTTGCGATCTATGCTGTAGCCAAAAGCAGCATCGCGCAGTCAACATGGCAGCAGATCAGTATTGCAACTCTTGGCAGTTCCGGTTCGGTACAGAAAGGAGATGCTGCGGTGGTTCTCGGAAAACCGTTCGGTTATGCGGGAGCGGTTGGATTCGGAACAATTGCGAGCAGCAGAAATGAACTGGACGGTGATGACGGAAGTTATCCGCTTCTTTGTACAGACATTGGTGCGGCAGAGGACGGGACAGGTGTGATCATCAACCTGTCGGGCGAAGTGGTTGGAATTATTGACCAGGGCATATCCGGAAACAGCAGCAAAGAACTGGTGACTGGTTATGGGATCTCAGGATTGAAATCAGAGATTGAACTGTTATCCAACGGTCAGGCGGTGCCATATATCGGCATCCGTGGACTGGATGTGACGGCAGAAATCGAAGCGCAGGGAATTCCCGAAGGCGTGTATGTCCGGACCGTAGAGACGGATTCACCGGCAATGGCAGCAGGGATCCAGAGTGGAGATATCATTACGGAGGCAGCAGGGAAGAAGATAACATCACTATCAGCCTACCAGAGTGTACTGCGGGACCAGAAAAGCGGCAGTAAGATCAGACTCAAAGGACAGAGACAGGGATCCGGTGGTTATGTGGACATTTCCTTTGACGTGACAGTCGGAAGTAAGGAGTAGTCTGCCGGACTGGATGTTTTGGTGCCGGGACAGTTGTAAAATAAAGATATAGAATATAGAAAGAGGAAATAAGATGAGATATATCAATACCCTTCACGAAGGGGAAACGATCAGAAATGTATATTTGTGTAAAGGAAAGCGTTCGGCGGAGACCAGAAACGGAAGACCGTATGATAATCTGATCCTTCAGGATAAGACCGGAACACTGGACGGAAAAGTATGGGATCCGAATTCTGGTGGGATCGCAGACTATGACGAGTTGGATTTCATTGAGGTATATGGTGAGATCATCAGCTATAACAATAATCTGCAGATGAATATCAAGCAGATCAGAAAGGTGCAGGAAGGCGAATACATCGCGGCCGATTATATGCCGACAACAGAGAAAAGTACAGATGGCATGTATGAGGAACTGCTTGGATACATTAAGAAAGTAGACAACCAGTATCTGAGACAAGTACTGGATCATTATTTTATAAAAGACGAGACATTTATCCGTAATTTTAAGGGACATTCGGCAGCGAAGACGGTACATCACGGGTTTGCCGGAGGACTTCTGGAACATACACTGAGTGTTGTGAAGTTCTGTGATTACATGGCAGGGGCATATCCGATCCTGAATAAGGATCTGCTTTTCACGGCGGCAATCTGTCACGATATCGGAAAGACGAAGGAACTGTCATCTTTCCCGGAAAATGATTACACAGACGAAGGACAGCTTCTGGGACATATCGTGATCGGTGTGGAGATGATCGGAGATGCAGTCCGCAATATCCCGGATTTTCCGGAGAAACTTGCGAACGAATTAAAACACTGTATCGTTGCACATCATGGAGAACTGGAATACGGTTCCCCGAAGAAACCGGCACTTGCCGAGGCGATGGCTCTGAATCTTGCTGACAATGCAGATGCGAAGATGCAGACCCTGACAGAGTTATTCAAAGATAAAAAAGGTAATGACTGGCTGGGATATAACCGCCTGTTTGAATCAAATATCAGAAAGACAGTTA
>ERZ827520.3606-NODE-3606-length-12382-cov-2.657175_pt1 | contig 12382 bp, 5 predicted proteins | sample MGYA00519581_ERZ827520 | MGnify/ENA primary metagenome ERZ827520 (study PRJEB31778, sample SAMEA3449339) | human gut metagenome | biome: human gut; feature: human-associated habitat; material: faeces | place: United Kingdom | collected 2010/2012 ...
GCTTATCTTTCCATCGTGATCGCTTATAAACGCCAATTCGCCCTCTGTTGGCCTGTTGATGCGCCAGCCCTTGGTTTTATATTACATCAAGGATGTTATAATCAATAGGTCAATATAGAGGCATATGTATCGGGCGGCGCTGCCCGGTACTGATATGTCCGCCGGCAGGGAGTTGATGCCTGTGTACGAAAATGCAAATCGGCAGCCGAAACGCGGCGGGCGCGCGCCGTGTCTATGGGGACGCCTCGCCCTGTGTATCATCCTATCGGCGCTTGCCGTCCTGTCCCCCTGCGAACACGGGGAGGCCGCGCCGGCCGAACAGTACGGCAGAGGGGCGGTCCTGCGTGTAGGCAGCTTTCTGTACGGAGACGACGGGATGCCCGGCGGCCATAATGGCTACATTTACGAATACTTTTTGGCGATCGCGCAGTTTACCGGCTGGAAATATGAGTTCATAAACGGTACCCTCGCGGAGACGCTCGGCAGACTTGAACGCGGTGAAGTGGATGTCGTCGGTTATCTGCGCAAGGACCGGGACAGGGAAAAGAAACTGGCCTTTACGGCTCTCGCTTCCGGGCGCAACGCCTATTGTTTGGTCGTGAGGAGAGATGACGACCGCTTCGCCTACGAGGATTTTGCCTCTTTTGACGGCGCGCGTACCGCGCTTGTCGCCGGCAACCCCAACAACGAGAAATATTTCGATTACTGCCGCTCTAAAGGTTTCGCCACCGGCAATCAGTTTTACCCAAACTATGAGGAGGCCGGCCTCGCGATAGCGGCGGGGAAGGCGGACATCCTGTTCTCCGACAACTTCCGGATGGACGGCGGCCTCAAGGTCGTCGCCAGATTCGCCCCTGAAAACTTTTACTTTGCCGTGAGGAAGGACAACATCGCCCTCCTGGAAAAGCTTAATATGGCTCTTAATCAGATCAATTTTTCTTATCCCGGCTTCAATTCAGATCTTTACAACAAATATTACGGCGCGGAGCGCGAGACGCCCGTCGTCTTCACGCGGGAAGAACGCGAATACATCAAGAGCTCTCCCCGCGTCATCGCCCTCTATGACGAAGGATGGCATCCGATGGAGTACTATGACGCCAGGGAGAAAAAGTTCTCCGGCATCGTCCCCGAGATCGTCGAACTGATATCTGAAAAATCGGGGATCAAGTTCGCCGCGGAGAGCGTCGACCGGCCGGAGGGCGGGACGAAAGGCGAAAAAAATATAGTCAGCGCCATGACCTATGACTACGCCTGGGCCGCTGAAAAAGGGGCGCACGTTACGCCGCCCTTCACGCAGGCCATGGTGGTCTGCGTGAGGAAGAGCCGCTCCGCCCCCGCCGTCAGCGCGGCGGTGACTGACCGCAAATACATCTCCTCCAGGGTGAGGAAATTCGTCCCCGGCCTCAAGTACGACTATTACCCCTCGGCCCTGGACTGCATAGAGGCGGTAAGGACGGGCGAAGCCGGCTGCGCTTTCATAAACGCCTACGAGGCCGGTTACTATTCGTCCTTCGCCAAGTATCGGAACCTTTATTATATCGGGGTATCGGGAGAAACTCAGCGCCTTTCCCTCGGAGTGTCGGCCGAGGCCGACCCGCTGCTTTTTTCCATAATCACCAAGACTCTCGAAAGCCTTCCCGCGAGCGATATCCGCGATATCGTGCGCAGGAACACGGAAAAATTTTACCAGCCCAAGTGGAGCGACATATTCTACACCGACCCCATGAAGGCGGGCGCGCTGGCCGGCCTCTTTGCGGCGACGCTGGCGGCGTTCCTGTTTCTCTGCGGCATGTATAAGATAAAAAAAGAGAAGAACGAGGAACTTGAGCTGGCGAACGAGGCGAAAAGCAAATTCCTTGCCTCCATGAGCCATGAGATACGCACGCCTCTCACCACGATAATCGGCATCAACGACGAGATCGCCGAAGCCGAATCCCTCGCGGAGATAAAGACGGCGAGTGCGAAGATCAAAAAGGCGTCGAGGCACCTTCTTTCCCTTATAAACGACGTGCTCGACATGAGTAAGATAAACGAAGGGAAGATGGAGCTGCGCAAAGAGTCCTTCGACCTGGCGGAGACGGTGCGCGCCATCGGGCTGATATACTCCGACGCGGCGGCGCGGCAGGGGCTGGCTTTCAGACTGGCGTCCTTTGAGGGAAGCCTGTACGTCCTCTCTGACGAGCTGCGCATCAAGCAGCTGTTGATAAACCTTATCTCGATCAAATATAACCGTCCCGGAGGAGAGGTGACCCTTCGCGCCGAGCTGCTCCGCGCGGCCGAAAGAGAGGCCGTTGTCTCGTTCTCCGTGGAGGATACCGGCATCGGTATAGAAAAAGAAAACATCGACGCGATATTTACCGAGTTCAAACAGGAGGGGCGCAACAGCGGCGCCATAAAAGGCACGGGGCTGGGGCTGGCGATAGCATCCAGGATCGCCGCGATGATGGGGAGCTGGATAAACGTTGAAAGCGAACTTGACAAGGGCAGCCGCTTCTCCTTTGAACTGTGCCTGGAGCGCGCGCCCGCCGTATCGGCCAGGCCGGATGCCTCCCGGAAGTCCGGGGAATATCTCAAAGGGCGAAGAATGATAATCGCCGAAGACCACCCGGTCAACGCAAACATCGTGCGGAAAATACTTGAGAAAAAAGGAATCGAATGCCTCATGGCCGATAACGGCAAAATATGCGCCGACATCTTCGCGGCTTCGGAGCCGGGAGATATAGACGCCGTATTTATGGATATCCAGATGCCCATCATGAACGGATACGAGGCGGCGCGCGCGATAAGGAATATGAAGCGCGCCGACGCCCTGACGGTCCCGATAATCGCGCTGACTGCCAACGCTTTCGACGAGGATGTGGAAAAGACGCGCGCGGCAGGAATGAACGCGCATGTGGTGAAGCCGATAGATATATCCGTACTCTACAGAGTGCTTGCGAAATTTTTTGAAAGATGACGGTTTGATATCATAAAGGAGAGGACGCCGATGGAAAATACGGAGAGGCTTGATGATTTTCGCGCCTGTTTTGACGACAGCCCGCAGCCGTCCTGCATAATAGAGATGCTGAAAGACGATCACGGCAATTTCGCGGACTTTCGCTTCGTCTACCTCAACAGGGCGCTCGCACGGCTGGAGGGTTTCGATGCGGAATACGTCAACGGCAAGTGTTTTTACAAGCTGTTTGACAACGCCGACCGCAAGTGGCTGGACTTTTACGGACGGGCGGCCTCTGCCGGAGCGGGGATCTCCATCGTCGACTACAGTCCTGAAATAGATAAATACCTCTGCGTGTTCAGCTACCGTCTTGCGGAGGGGGACTGCGCCTGTCTGCTCTCCGACGTGACGGCGGAACGGAAGAGAGAGCGGTTTGGCAAAGAACGTCCGCTCGCCCGCTCGAAGCGGCAAAAGGCGGATGCCGCCGTCCGGAATGCGAACCTCCGCATGACCGGGCTGAAGGAGATGGAGCGCCGTTTTGAAGAAGAAAAGCGTTTCCAGGATACGGCGGAAAGCAAAAACGCGCTTACAAGGGCAAGGGCCAACATCACCAAAGATACCATAGAAGTCTATCGGGCCGGTCCCAACATCGGCGTCTGCCATGAGGGGATGCCTTTCAGCCGGGCGGTCTCCGCTCTTTCCGCCACCGCGATCAGGGACGAAAAGAGAAAGGAAATACTCGATACGTTCAGCCTGGAAAACCTCTCCGCCCCGATCTCGCTCGAAGAGACGCCGGCGACGCTCGAGTACCTGCGCGGGACCAACGACGGGGGAGTCATCTGGGCGCGTACCTCCGCGAAGCGGTTCCTCCACCCGGAGACGCGGGATATAATGTGCTTCCTCTATACCTATGATATCAGCAAAGAGAAAAACCCGGAGATGATCACCAAGCGGATAACCGAGATAGAATATGACCGGATCGTCCTCATCGACGTCAGCACCGGAGCGATGACGATATATCAATCCCTTGAGGACAGTTGTCCGGACGCCTCCAACTACAGGAACGGGCTGAATACGATATTGGGCGGTTACGTGCTGGACGAAGAACTGCCGGAAGCCGTGCGGGTGATGAAGCTGGACAATATACTGCGCGAACTTGAAAGACAGGAGCTCTTCAGCTGCTCCTTCAACGTGCAGGATAAACGCGGCGGAAAAGCGCGGAAAAAATGGCAGTTTTGCTATCTTGACGACATCAGGCGCTTTATACTGGCGACGAAGAGCGATGTGACCGAGATCTTCAACGAGCAGGCGAGGCAGCAGGAGATGCTCAGAGAGGCGCTCGCCCAGGCAAAGCAGGCCAGCCTCGCCAAGTCTGAATTCCTCTCGCGCATGAGCCATGAGATCAGAACGCCGATGAACGCGATAATAGGGATGTCGGCGATCGCCGCGCAGTGTGTGGACGACCCGGAACAGGTCTCCGATTGTCTGGCGAAAGTCGGGATATCGGCGCGCTTCCTGCTGACCCTTATCAACGACATACTTGACATGAGCCGCATCGAAAGCGGCAAAGTCGTCATCAAGAAAGAAAAGATCCCCTTTGAGGAATTCATCAACGGCATCAATACCATCTGCTGCGAACAGGCGGAGGCGAAGGGCGTCGACTACGACTGCGTCATGATGACCTTCACAGAGAGCGGCTATCTTGGCGACCCGATTAAACTCCAGCAGATACTGATAAATATCATCTCCAACGCGATAAAATTCACTCCGGCGGGAGGCCGCGTGCGGTTTGCGGTCAGCCAGGACAGGATATCCGCCGGCAAAGCCTACATGCGCTTCTCCGTCAACGACACGGGGATCGGCATAAAAGAGGAATTTATTACGAAAATCTTCGATCCGTTCGAACAGGAATACTCCGGAGCCTCCTCGGCTTACGGCGGCACCGGGCTGGGGCTGGCGATATCCAGGAACCTTGCGGAACTCATGGGCGGCCGCATAACGGTGAGCAGCATAGAGGGCGCCGGCAGCGAATTTGTCATCACGCTGCCTCTTGAACTCTGCGAAGAGCGGCCTTGCCGCGGTGAAAAAAAATACGCGGGGGCGCGGGAGCCGAAGATAAAATATGACTTCAGCGGCCGCCGCGTGCTGCTTGCGGAGGACCACCTGCTCAACGTCGAAGTTGCCAGGCGCCTCCTCACCTCCGTGGGCCTCGAAGTGGAGGTCGCGGAAAACGGGTTGGCCGCCATTGAGACTTTTACTTTAGCCGAACTGGGGTATTTCGACGCAATCCTCATGGATATCCGCATGCCGGTCATGGACGGATTAACGGCAACACGCTCTATCCGCCAGCTGAAAAAGAAGACCGCCAAGACGATTCCTATTATCGCGATGAGCGCCAACGCGTTTGACGAGGATGTGGAAAAATCCAAGATGGCGGGGATGAATGCGCACCTCGCCAAGCCCATTGAACCGGAATTGCTGTATGCAACGCTGGATGACTTTTTCCACGCGGGGCAGACGTCTCTGCCCGAATAAGAGCGGGGCGCGTGCATTTTTCTGTTTGTTCAGCACCTGCGGCATAGAGCCGGAGCCGCTGGGGCGCCGCCGTTTGGGCGGAAAGTATCGGAAATATTTAAAATTTGTCCGCCATGAATTCACTACCGAACAGGAGGGATCGAAATGAACGCGCTGCAAAATTTGAAAAGGCGCCTGTGCGCCGCTATTTTGGGAGCAATTCTTCTTGTGGGGATACTGGCCGTGCCTGCCGGCGCAGTGAGCGGACCCACGCTTCGCGTTGCATTTTATCCGCTGCCCGGATTTTTTGAGTATACCAATCGGGGCGAGGAATGTGGATATGGCGTTGACCTGCTGAATTTGATATCCCGGTATACGGGCATTACTTTTACCTACGTTTTGGCCCACAGCTGGGAAGAGACAAAGCAAATGGTTTTGGAAGGAGAGGCGGATGTCCGTATGCCGGGTACGCTTCCCGTCTCGCCCTCCACCACGCTGGGGTACACGGAGCACAGCATCATCGACACCTATTATGCCGTCATGGCACTCAAAAGCAGAGAAGATCTTTGTTACCAGGATTACGAGACGTTTCAAACGCTGAAAGTCGGCATTTCCCGGCCCGTGTACCAATCCGCCGGACTGGAAAACGAATTGGAGGATGCAGGCATTCCGGCGGAACACCTTGTCTTTTACGATGGGTTCAACGCCTGCCGAGCCGCTCTGGAGGCGGGGGAAATCGACGCGCTGATCTCCAACGTCATGGATTTGGACGGCGAAATGAAGCAGTTGGAGCGGTTTGGCACCATCTCCAATTATATTTCTATGAGTATCGGCAATCCATATTTAAAAACGATCAACAATGCGCTGGCTAAAATTCAAAGCGACGAGCCGACATTCTTTTCAGATACCTATAAACGCTGGTTTCCGGAGCGGGTCGCTGTGCCGATGACAAAGGATGAAGCGCGCTATCTGGCGTCGATCAATTCTTTGACCTTTGCCTTTCAGGACGGGCGGGGATATTACAGCCGCAGGGAGAAGGACGGTTCTTTCACGGGGTTCTATCCCGCCGTGGCGCAGATGATTTGCGACCGGCTGGGCGTTTCATGCGTCCAGACGGAGTGGAAAGAGGAGAAGGCGCGAGGCGTTGTCGTTTATCCTGATTTCTACTACGATCACGTATGGGCCGACGAAAAAAATGTGGACATTACGCAGCCTTATGCTACGGTCAATTACTACGCAATCAAAAACAAGAACAGCAGCTTTGATTCCGAAACCTGCACGGTGGCCGCCGTCCATTCCTCTCATGTGACGCAGAATTATATTTTAGGAAAGTATCGTCAGGATCAAATCACATGGTGCCGGGATTCACAGGACTGCCTGACGGCGGTGGCATCCGGAAGAGCGAGTCTGGCCCTTGTCTCCAGCTACGCGGCGGAATATTATTTGAAAATGTATCATTACAGCCAGCTCACGCCCTCTCTGGTTGCGTTTTCCAATCAGGTGTGTCTGGGCGTGGAGGGCGACGAAACCGGCCTGCTGGCAAGCGCGCTCAGTAAAACGCTCTCCACCATCACCACCGACGAATTGAACGCACTGATGATCGACACCACTGTGAAACGCCCCAGTCAGAACCTTCTTCTGGCTTGGATCTACGAGAACCCCGTCCGCAGTATCCTGATTGTCAGCGGCGGGACGATTTTAATGGTGAGTCTGGCCGCGGTTTTCCTCTATCTGAAACGCGCCCACCGGAAAAACCTTGATTTGGCGGAAGCCGTCAACGCAAAGCAGGCATTCCTGTCGAGAATGAGCCACGACATGCGCACTCCGATGAATGCGATCATTGGCTTTTCCTCCTTTGGCGCGGAGGCCTCTGACTTGGAGGAATCCGCCGGATATCATGAAAAAATTCATCAGGCCGGGCAGTATCTGCTGCAATTAATCAACGACAGTCTGGACTTAAGCAAGCTCCAGAGCAAAAACTATGCGCTTCATCCCCAGCCCTATCGAAAAGAGGAGCTTTTGGAGTCTCTGGCCAACCTTCTCCAGCCACGGGCGCAGGAAAAGGGCGTTTCCCTTGCCTTCCACTGTGATCCAACGCTTCCTCCCCTGCTGTTGTTTGACAAAATGCGGGTTCAACAAATTTTTGTAAATTTACTGAACAACGCCATCAAGTTCACGCCGTCCGGCGGCCACGTAACCCTTGACATCGAAAAGGAAGACGCCGGCCCGGACTCGCATTTGATTCGCTTTCGGGTCAGGGACGACGGCGCGGGTATGTCGGATGAATTTCAGCGAAACCGGCTGTTTAAGCCCTTTGAGCAGGAGCACACCACCGCCAGCGGTGACGGCACCGGGCTGGGCCTGGCAATTGTGAAGGATCTGGTCACGATGATGGGTGGCACGATCTCCTGCAAAAGTGCCCCCGGAAAAGGTACGACCTTCACGGTGCTGCTGCGGGGCCAAATTGTTCCGGAGCAGAATCTGGTGGAAAAGTTCCGCCCAATTTCCTCATCCGGGCTGGCGGGGAAAAATGTCCTTGTGTGCGAGGACCAGGCCGTAAACCGGGAGATTGTGGAAAAGCTGCTGCAACATGTGGGCATCTGCGTGGATTCTGCCGAAAATGGCCAAGAGGGATTAAAACTGTTTGAAAAGTCGGCGGAAAATTACTATTTTGCGGTGTTAATGGATATTCGAATGCCTGTTTTGGACGGAATTTCCGCCACAAAAGCGATTCGGCGGCTGTCGCGCCGGGACGCGGCGGGCGTTCCGATTATCGCCCTGTCCGCCGCTGCTCCTGATGAAAACATGGTACCCTTTCGGGCTGCGGAATTGAGCGGCTGTCTCACCAAACCGATTGATCCGGAGGAGCTGTATGCCGCCCTTGCCAAATACCTCCCGGAGGATGAGCGGCAGAGTCCGAAATCACCGAGCCTGATACGATAAGAAAAACCGCCGGATGCGCTGGAACGATTGGGTAAAACGGAATCCAGCGATTCTGTGGGACGTTACCCCTTATCAATCATCCATACTGGGATAAAAGCATTTTGGAAATGGTCAGCTTCAAAAATGAAGTTTTCAAGAAACAGAGCAGAGGCCCGGGCGCTTGCGCCCGGGCCTCTGTTGTTTTTATTTGCGGACGGACCATGCGGTGTGGTCCGTGTGCAGGAGATGATGGGACTTCTCGCCCAGCGGATTTTTAAGATAGGCGCGGTAGAGCTCATACACGTCCGGATTTTCGTGGGAGAAGCGGACGGTTGCGTTCGCGTCCATTTCCCAAAGCTGATTGCCGCGGTGAGACGCCATTTCCACGCCCTCGTGGATGGGCTGGCCGCCGCCGCCCGCGCAGCCGCCGGGACAGGCCATGACCTCCACAAAGTCATAGACCACTTCCCCGCCGTCAATGGCCTCCATCAGCCGGCGGGTATTCCCAAGGCCGCTGACCACCGCCACGCGCACGTCTCCGGCCCCCGGAATGGAGAAAACCGCCTCCTTCCAAGGCCGATCTCCCCGCACCTTTTGAAAAGCATCGGCATCCGGGTTGGTCCCGGTCACCAGATAGTAGGCGCTGCGCAGCGCCGCGTCCATCACGCCGCCCGTGGCGCCGAAAATCACCGCCGCGCCGGTGCCGGTACCCAAGGGGCTGTCAAATTCCGCTTCTTCCAAGTCGGCGGGAATGATGCAGTCGCTGCAGAACATCCGGCACATCTCCCGGGTGGTCAAAACGGCGTTCACGTCCGGGTCGCCGCAGGCATCATTCATCGTGGGCAGCTCGCACTCCGTCTTTTTTGCGGAGCAGGGCATGATGGACACTACGTAAATTTTGTGGGGATCAACGCCGATCTTCTCCGCGAAATAGCTTTTTGCCACCGCGCCGAACATTTGCTGGGGCGACTTGGCGGTAGAAAGATTCTGAGTGTAAGCCGGGAACTGGGTTTTGAGAAAGCGCACCCAACCGGGACAGCACGAGGTAAACATGGGCCAGCGGTATTTTCCCTTATGGGTAAAGCGCTCTAAAAATTCGCTGCCTTCCTCCATGATGGTGAGATCGGCGGTGAAGTTGGTGTCAAACACGTAATCAAAGCCGATGCGTTTCAGCGCTGCCACCATGCGTCCGGTGGTGGCCTGCTCAACAGGCAGGTCAAAGGCTTCCGCCCACGCCACCCGCACGGCGGGAGCAACCTGCACCACCGTGACGATGTCTGGGTCCCCCACTGCTTGCAGCACCCGGTTGGTGTCGTCTCGAACGGTCAGTGCGCCGGTGGGGCAGTGGGTCACGCACTGCCCGCAGAAGGTGCAGTCTGTGTTTTTCAGGAAGCGGTTGTAGCTCACGTCTACCGTGGTGCGGGAGCCGGTACCGGCCACGTCCCAGATGTGCATTCCCTGTACCTTGTCGCAGATCTGCACGCAGCGCATACATTTGATGCACTTGCTGGCCTCACGGACGACAGGGGCCTCCAAATCCACGGTGGAGCGCTCCAGCTGGAGCTCATAGGGCTGATAATGGATGTTGAGGTCGCGGGAGAGCCGCTGCAGTTCGCAGTTGCCGCTGCGGATGCAGACCGCGCAGTTGGAGTTGTGCTGGGAGAGGATCAGTCTCAGGTTCGTTCTGCGGGCTCTGCGGACCCGGTCGGAATTTGTGTAGATGACCATGCCCTCTGTAACCTCTGTATTGCAGGCAGGGACCAGACGTTCTTTCCCTACAACCTCCACCACGCACATGCGGCATGCCGCGATGTTGTTGATTTCCTTTAGGAAGCACAGATGGGGGATGGGGATTCCCGCCTGTTCGGCGGCTTCCAGAATGGTGACGCCCTCGGCGGCGGTCAGGTCCCGGTCGTTGATCTTGAAATTCACCATCTTTCCACACGTCCTCCCTTAAAGTTTCCGTATCCAAAGTGATCGCACCGGAGGCACCGGGAGGATTCCTGCGCCGCCTCCTCGTCGGTCATGCCGCATTCAATGCACTGAAAGTCGCCCTTGCGCTCGCTTGCGCCGCGTTCTGTGGCGTTGACCCGGCCGCAGGGGCGCTGGTCGGCAAAGCGCGGGGCGGGGACTTGAACCTCTGTGCGAATCTCGTGCTGAAAACCCAGATATTCGTCGATGTTGGCCGCTGCCGCCTTTCCGGCGGCAATGGCCCGGATGACGGTGGCGGGTCCGGTGACGCAGTCGCCTCCGGCAAAGACTCCCTCCATGTCCGGGAGGCGTGTGCTGGAATCCGCCAGCAGTGTGCCGCCCCGCTGAATTTTCACGCCGCACTGCTCGAACCCAAGGGACTCAATCCCCTGTCCGATTGCCACAATGATGGAGTCGGCGGAAATGCGCCGAGGCTCCACAGCCGCGGTGGCCGGGCGAGGACGGCCATTGCTGTCCATCGCCCCAATAATTTGCGGCTGTGCCCAAAGGGCCACAGCCTGTCCCGTCTCGTCGGCCTCAATCCGCACCGGGGCCTGCAGGGTCAATACCTCGGCTCCCTCCGCAATTGCGCCTTCGATCTCCTCCTGCTGGGCGGTCATGTCTGCCTGACGGCGGCGATACACGCATGTCACGTTGGCTGCGCCCAGCCGGATTGCGCTGCGGGTCACGTCCATGGCCACGTTTCCGCCGCCAATAACCACCACGTTCTGTCCGGTGAAATCGGGCATATCGTCGTCGCCGATGCGGCGCAGCAGCTCCACCGCGGAGATGACCCCCCGGCTGTCTTCGCCGGGAATGCCGGTTTTTTTGTCGGTGTGCGCACCGATGGAGAGATACAGGCAGTCATACTGCTTTTTCAGCTGGTCAAAGGTAATGTCGCTGCCCACGTTCACCTGCGTGTGAACCTCGATGCCAAGGGAGAGGATGGCGTTGATATCGTTGTCCAGCCGCTGGCGGGGTAAGCGGTAGCTGGGGATGCCGTAGCGCAGCATGCCGCCCAAGTGGTGGCGCTGCTCAAAAATGGTCACCTTGTGGCCCATCACGGCCAGGTAGTAGGCACAGGAAAGGCCAGCCGGGCCGCCGCCGATCACGGAGACGCGCTTACCGGTGTTGTCCACTACATGCGGCTTGTGGTCGTTGAGGTCACTGTGCTCAACGGCAAAACGCTTGAGGGCGAGGATGTTCATGGGGTCGTCGACCATGCCACGGCGGCAATGCATCTCGCAGGGATGCTCGCACACCAGGCCGCAAACGAGCGGCAGCGGGTTATTCTTGCGGATGACCTTGACGGCATCGGCATAGCGGCCGGCCTCGACGAGCGAAATGTAACCGGGAATGTCGACATGCGCCGGACAGCCCGAGACGCACGGGACGCGGGCCTCGCGGTCAAAGCCACAGGAGTGCTCGCGGATGTGGTGCTCAAAATCGTCACGGAAACCGCGGATAGCCGTAAGCGCCATGGCGCCGGCCTCGTAACCGATGGCGCAATCGCTCGAAAGATAGATGGTGCGGGCGGTGCGCTCGATCAGATTGAGCGTGGACTCGTCGGCGCGGCCCTCGAGCACATCGGCGAGCAGATCGCTCAGCGCGCTCAGGCCCACGCGGCAGGGCGTGCACTTGCCGCAGCTCTGGGTGGAGCACAGGTTGACGAGCGCTGCCGTAAACTCAACGGGACACGGGGCGAGCGAACTCACCGCCAGACGACGTCCGAGCGCATCGTGCAGGTCGTCCATGACGGCCTGAGCGTGGCTGCGTTCCATTACGTGCAGTCGAGCCATAAGATCCCCTCTCACATGGCAGCCCGGAGGCGAGGCCGGGCGAAATTGCTACACGCACAACACTGACCTAAAAAGTTGTGAGGTCTCCATACGGTTCGGCAGGCGGTATAAAATGTCACCCTCAGCGGTGAAATAGAACATTACCGCAGATAAATGCCATATTTGATAAAACGCGTTACCAAATGACAATGCCCCGCCCACGCAATCACGTGGACGGGGCATTGCTCCAGGTATGCGGTCA
>ERZ827520.3608-NODE-3608-length-12378-cov-3.341394_pt1 | contig 12378 bp, 10 predicted proteins | sample MGYA00519581_ERZ827520 | MGnify/ENA primary metagenome ERZ827520 (study PRJEB31778, sample SAMEA3449339) | human gut metagenome | biome: human gut; feature: human-associated habitat; material: faeces | place: United Kingdom | collected 2010/2012 ...
CAACTTACTGAACCCTGAACGGTTTTAAATGATACCCTTATGCGGCCGGGCCCTTACGCACGGCGGGAGTTTTTTGCTGTTTTAAAAAGGGTTTACCGCATTTCTTCAATGAGCTTTTTGAACGCGGGGAGGCTGCGGCGGATCATGTCGGGATCGACGCAGGTGCTGACGCGGCAGAAGCCGGGGCAGCCGAAGGTATCGGCCGGGACGATGAGCAGGTTCTCGCGCTTTGCAAGCTCGGAGAAAGCTCTCGAATCTCCGTTGGGAGCCTTGACCATCATGTAGAACGCGCCCTGAGGCTTGACGCAGTCATAGCCCATCTCGGTCAGTGCGTTATACAGGAGGCTGCGGTTCTGGTCATATGCCGCAAGGTCGGGGCGCAGAGCCGCGGCGCGGGCAATGACGAGCTGCATCATGGACGGCGCGCAGACATGGCCGCAGGCGCGGGAAGCACCGGCGACGGCGGCGAAGAGCAGAGCGCTGTCGGTAACGGTATCTGGGATGCAGACATAGCCGATACGCTCGCCCGGCAGGGAGAGGGATTTGCTGTAGGAGTAGCAGACCAGCGTGTTTTTGTAATATTTTGTCAGATACGGAACTTCCACGTCTCCGTAGACAAGTTCGCGGTACGGTTCATCAACGATTAGATAAATCGGATGACCGTATTCGGCAGATTTTGCTTCCAGAAAAGCAGCGAGCTTCTGAATGCTTTCTTCGGTGTAGACAACGCCGGACGGATTGTTCGGGGAATTGACGAAAACGCCTTTGGTGTGCGCTGTGACAGCGGCCGAGAGGCGGTCAAAGTCGATCTGGAACGTGGAAGAATCAGCCGGCGTTTCGATCATGGCTGCGCCTGCAGATTCGATGAAAACACGGTATTCCGGAAAGTACGGGGTAAATACGATATACTCGTCGCCCGGAACGGTTAAAGCGCCAAGGACGATGCGGAGCGAAGCGGCTGCACCGCAGGTCATGTAGAAGTTGTCGGCATGGAACGCGGTACCAAAGCGTTTGTTCAGGTCGGCTGCAACGGCGGCGCGGGTATCGGCATCGCCCTGCGCGGAGGTGTAGCCGAAGAGATAGTAATCGTCTTTGGAATCAAGCAGCTCCTTGATGGTCTCATGAACGGAGACCGGAGCCGGGACGTTTGGATTTCCGATACTGAAATCAAAGACATTTTCTGATCCGATCTCGGCAGCGCGTTTTTTACTGTATTCGAAAATCTCGCGGATTACCGATTTTTTTGTGCCGAGAGTTACCATTTTTTCTGAAATCATGTGTCAATCCTCCTGAAGTAAATTGTTTGCCGCTGTTTTAAATGAACTGTAAATATTATTCTTTTTTCTGCTTTTTCCTTATTTTAGCAGACAAAGACTGAATTGTAAATGCAGCATTTTCGGTCTCATGCTCCCGCAGGCTGAAAAGATGGCGGAAGCACACCACGAGTGATATCAGCAGACTGCCGAGCCGCACGGACGGAAGAAAGCGGGAAATTTGTGCGGCAACGGCAAACCCGGAGAACGAAACGATCGAGCGCAGACTGTGTGGCTGGATAATGAGAATCAACGAAAACGTCAGATAAAACGCCGCCAGAAGAAGCGCCGGCCGCAGATCCGGCAGGAGGCCGAGCAGCACGCCGAACGAGACAGAGATCGCCTTTCCGCCTTTCGCAGGCTGCAGAAACGGCCATGCGTGTCCGGCCACCGGGGCGAGCAGAATCAGGGCGAAAATCCAGGAACCCATCGAAACAGCGGAACTGTGCGCCGCCAGAAACACCGGCAGAAATCCCTTCCCGATATCGCACAGGACGCAGAGCAGTCCAATCCGCGGTCCGGCCACTGAAAAGGCGTTGAAGGCACCGGGATTCTGATCTTCATTCACAGTTCGGACATCCACGTGGCAGAAGTATTTTGGAATCAGGTACGAATACAGTACGCTGCCCGAGAGGTACCCGAAGAAACTATAAAACAGATAAGCAGTAAGCATCATAAGCAGTTACTCCGAAATTAATTTTTCCAAAAGGTGTGTAATTGACGTTCCCGCCTGCGGATGGCTGTTTTGATGCTGGGCATCGCGCATCGCAATCTGACGTGCATCATCGCGGGCAAGCGAAATACCGGCCTCTGCCAGCTCTTTCTGATGTGCGCCGGTCACGGACATTCCGCGTGAGACAAAAAAAGCACGGTTTTTTGTTTCGCAACCCGGAATCGGATCAGTGTGGACAAGCGGAACGCGCCGCACAGCGGCCTCGGTACTGCTTAAGCCCCCGGGCTTTGTAAACAGCACATCGGCAGCGGCCATATATTCCGCAACGTGGCGTGTAAAACCGATGATATGTACATTTGGGTTCTTATGGAACTGCAGCCGGAGCGAACGCATCCGTTTTTTATTATTTCCGCAGATGATCACAGCCTGTTCGCCGTTTTCCAGCCGGGAAACGAGTTCATGTGCGAGCAGATGCACTTTGCCGAATCCCATACTGCCGCTCATGACGAGAAACAGCGGAGCATTCTCGGGAAGACCGAGATGGCGGCGCACATCCTCTTTGGATGCAGGGCGCGCAAATGCGGGCCGCACCGGAATACCGAGAGGAAGCAGTTTTTCTTCCGGGATGCCGCAGGATGCAAACTCCGGGATCAGATCCTTGTGCGGAACCACATAGTAATCGCAGTTCGTCTCTTCCCAGAACGGAATGCACGCGTAATCGGTGGCAACGGCAACGCAGGGAATCGTCAGCCGTCCTTTCTGTTTCATCCAGGTCAGTGTTTCCGCCGGATAAAGATGTGTGGTGACAACGGCATTAAAATGGTTTTGATCAATATAATCTGCAAGCGCATTTCCAAGCCGCGCATTTGCATAGTAAACGGGGGATTTCCAGGGAAATTTCCGTACCAGCTCACCAAGCTGATAGAGTGCGCCGAAGCCGGCCGGAAAAACGGAGACAAGCTTCACATAAGCTCCGCCGACCAGTGCGGAGGTATGCTTTCGCCCGAGGCTCATCAGATCCAGAACCTCGGCTTCGTGGTGATAAAAATTCAGACTTTCTTTTAATGCAGAGGCCGCAGCATTGTGGCCACCGCCAGTATTGCAGGATAAAATCAGTACCTTCATAAGAAAACTCCATTCTTTTGTTGTATCTCCGAAAGAAACAGGATCACGAGATTTTTCAGACACGCTCTAGTATAGAACGCTGTTATATTTCGGGCAATCCACAAAAGGAGAAAAGTGTCTGATATAACAGGAAGGCGACAGGCAGCAGAAATATCGGGGAGACGCAGACGGAGCATTCACCTGCGGATCAAGATTTTGAGAGAAAGGAAAACGACTGGTGCCTGAAAAAATTGGTAAAATAGAATAAAACTGAAAGAAAAAGAAACAAAAAACAGGATAAAATGCTGAAAAATCAATTGACATCCCATCCAAAACTTCGTATCATAGAGACAGAATGGGGTGCGTTCAGGAAACGATCGGCGCACCAGATCATAAGGAGGTAAACTTAAAATGGGTAAATGGCAGAGAAGTCTTTACCAGCCGGTTCTGCCGCTGGGAAAAGACGGAAAAAGGGTAACAGGAAGCGCGGAACATATCGCACTTTCCAGAAAAGCAGCAGGCGAGGGTATGGTTCTGGTGAAAAACGAGAACGAGACATTGCCGCTCGCAAAAGGCACAAAAGTAGCTTTATTTGGAAAAGGAACGATTGATTACGTAAAAGGCGGCGGCGGAAGCGGTGACGTTACCGTTGCGTATATCCGCAACTTCTACGAAGGCATGAAGATCAAAGAGGCCGAGGGGGAGGTTTCTCTGTTCCATGAACTTCCGGAATTCTATGAGAAAAATGTAAAAGAACAGTATGCTGCAGGCGCTGTACCGGGCATGACAAGAGAGCCGGAAGTACCGGATGAGCTGGTACAGAAAGCAAAAGCATATACCGATACCGCAATCATCACCATCTGCCGTTTCTCCGGCGAGGGCTGGGACCGCAAATGCCAGATCAACGATGAAGGCTATGAGCTGTTTGAGGATGAGAAAAAACAGATCGAGCTGAGCGCCAGCATCTTCGAAAACGGCGACTTCTGCCTGACAAACGGCGAAGCAGCCATGGTAGAAAAAGTAAAAGCAAACTTTAAAAATGTCATCGTTGTCATGAACGTCGGCGGTATGGTTGATACCAGCTGGTTCAAAGACTGCAAAGAGATTCCGGCGGTGCTGATGGCATGGCAGGGCGGCATGGAAGGCGGCCTCGCGGCAGCGGACGTTGTAACAGGCGACGTCAACCCATCCGGTAAACTGGTTGATACCTACGCAGCAACCCTCGAGGATTATCCATCCACCGAGAACTTCCATAAATCCGTTTATTACGTGGATTACAACGAGGATATCTACGTTGGCTACCGTTATTTCGAGACGATTCCTGGCGCAGCGGAGAAGGTCAATTATCCGTTCGGCTTCGGCCTTTCCTACACCAGCTTTGAGACAGAAGTTCTGGGTGCAGAAGAGAAGGATGGAAAGATTGTTGTAAAAGCATCTGTTACCAACACTGGAAAACGTGCCGGAAAAGAAGTTGTACAGCTCTACTATGGCGCACCGCAGGGCAAGCTTGGCAAACCGGCCAAAGAGCTCGGCGCTTACCGAAAAACAAGACTGCTGCAGCCAGGCGAGACACAGAGAGTCGTTCTTTCCTTTACAGTGGAAGATATGGCATCTTTTGATGACCTTGGAAAGGTTGCAAAATCTGCCTATGTTCTTGAGGCAGGAAGCTACGTCTTCTACGTTGGAAACAATGTAAGAGATGCGAAGAAACTGGACTTCACCTACGATCTGGCAGAGGCAAAAGTGACTGCACAGTACACCAGCCTTGCCGCTCCGCATAAGCTGGAAAAACGTCTCCTTGCGGATGGAACCTACGAAGCGCTTCCGACCGATAACGGCCCTGTCGAGGAAGAAGGACTGGAGCGTCAGGATAAGCTGACTCTGGAAGGCTTCCTCCCGGCAGTCAAAGCACAGGAGAGAAAGAGCTTTGGCGAGCTTATGGAAGCAGCAAAGACGAATCCGAACCTGATGAATGTGGTCGAAGGAAAAGAAACGCTCGACGAGTTTGTAGATAAGCTTCCGACAGAAGCACTCATTCATCTGCTCGGCGGTCAGCCGAACACAGGAGTTGCCAACACGTTTGGCATGGGAAATCTGCCTGAGTACGGCATCCCGAATATCATGACCGCAGACGGACCGGCAGGCCTTCGCATTCAGCCGCAGTGCGGCGTCAACACGACCGCATGGCCGTGTGCAACATTGCTTGCCTGCACCTGGGATCCGGAGCTGATCGAAGAGATCGGTAAAGCCGGCGGAGAGGAAGTCAAAGAAAACAACATCGGCATCTGGCTGACCCCGGCTGTCAACATTCACAGAAGCCCGCTCTGCGGAAGAAACTTCGAGTATTATTCCGAGGATCCGCTTGTGGCCGGAAAATCCGGTGCGGCAATGGTACGCGGTATGCAGTCCGAGCACATCGGGGCAAGTGTGAAACACTTCTGCTGCAACAACAAAGAAACAAACCGAAAAGACAGCGATTCCCGCGTTTCCGAGCGTGCGCTGCGTGAGATTTACCTGAAAGCCTTCGAGATCATCGTAAAAGAGGCAGATCCATACACAATCATGTCGTCCTACAATCTGATCAACGGCGTTCAGGCATCTGAGAACAAGGATCTTTTGACCGGTATTCTGCGCGGTGAGTGGGACTTTAAGGGAATGGTAACGACCGACTGGTGGACACACGGCGAGCATTACCGCGAGACAAAAGCCGGAAATGATATCAAAATGGCAAACGGATACGAGGAGCGCGTACAGGAGGCATTTGAGAAGGGATACATCACCCGCGACGAAATCGCTCTTTGTGCAAAACGAATCCTGACCATGATTCTTCGCATGGACTGATGTGGATGCATGTGAATAAATAAAGAAAAGTGTGGATAACACATAAAAAAATCGTATGCTGTTGTGGAAAAAGCAACAGCATACGATTTTTTACTTTCCGGACAGGATTCTTTCCTGTTTACACGGCAATGATCTGTAGCAAGACTCTGGCGACCGCAGCGCAGTAAAAACGAGCGGAAACTACAGGAAAAAAACTGTTTTCAGGCGGCAGCCTTCTGTAGCTCTGCCATAATCTTAAATTCCCGCACGACCATAACGATGCTGACTGATGCGGCTGCAAGGTCTGCAATCGGTGCAGTGTACATCACGCCGTCAATGCCGAAGAGATACGGAAAAATCAGCAGCAGCGGAAGCAGGAAAATAATCTGTCTCGTCAGCGAAAGAAAAATACCCTTCTTCGGTGCTCCGATTGAGGTAAAGAAATTCGAGCTGACCGGCTGGATACCGTTCAGGAATGTGAAAAACAGGAAAATGCGGAAGTACCGCTCTGCAAAATGCAGGTACTCTTCTGAACCGGAACCAAAAATGCCGATAATCTGGCGCGGAAAGAACTGGAAGCAGAGGAAGGCGACGATGGAAATGGCAGTCGCCGCAAAAACTGCTTTTTTATAGGCGTCCTTCACGCGGTCATATTTCTGCGCACCGAAGTTGAAGCTGACAATCGGCTGAAGTCCCTGGGAAATGCCGATGACAAAGGAGAAGAACAGCATATTCACCTTTGAAATAATGCCGGCGCATGCAAGCGGAATGTCGCTTCCATAGACGGAATTTGAACCGTAGTGGGTCAGTGTGTTGTTCATAACGATCTGAACGACCATCATTGCCACCTGGTTGAACGCAGGAGTTGCACCAAGCGCAGCAATCCGTGCCCAGCAGGCCATGTTCGGTTTCAGATCGGAAAGAGAGAGCGGCAGCGTCTTAAAACCGCGCAGATAGAAGACAACGAGCGCGAACGATAAAATCTGTCCGGTGATCGTGGCGAGCGCTGCACCTGCCATGCCCATGTGGAAAACGAAGATGAACAGCGGGTCGAGAATCGTGTTGACGATCGCGCCGACCAGGTTGCACAGCATGGAAAATTTCGGGCTGCCATCCGCGCGGATCAGGTTGGAGCCGCCGATTGTGACGATCAGAAACGGGAAGCCGATGGAGGTGATTCTGGTGTAAGTACAGGCGTAATCAATGACGTCCGGTGTTGCACCAAAGAGAAGCATCATCGGGCGCAGAAAAAGCTGAACGGCAACGCAGAGAATCACACCGAGGATTGCCAGCATGGAGATGGCACTTCCAACATAAGATTTCGCGTGCTCCGGCTCTCGCCTGCCCATGCAGAGATTGAAGTTTGCAGCACCGCCGATGCCGCAGAGCAGACCGATGGATGTGCAGACCATACTGAGCGGAAACGCTACGTTGGTCGCTGCGTTTCCGAGTACGCCGATGCTGTGACCGATAAAGAGCTGGTCTACCATGTTATAGAGGGCGCTGACGAGCATCGCGATGACGCTCGGAATCGCAAAACGCCGCAAAAGAGAGCTGACCGGTTCCGAGCCGAGAGGATTTTCGGAAGGTTTCATAGAGGGTATCTCCTTTCAAATGAGGTAAAAGTTCATCGTTTGTATCGGGTGAAAATTCCCGGAAAAAATCCGGGACTATATAGTATACCATAGAAAGAAAACAGAAAACAAGAGGGTGACCGTTATTTTCAGGAACACTCTGTGTTTTTAAAAAAGGGATTGACAAAAATGAAATATTAACCTATATTGTAACAAGGTTAACAATTCAAAGACAGAAAGAATTGCATACAAGAACCTGCGAGGAGGACTTACATTCATGAAAAAATCAAAACTTACAACAAAACAGATTGTACTGACCGGCATGATGACGGCAGTGCTTGCGGTACTGTCCATTGTGACGATTCCGCTTCCGACCGGCGTTCCGGTGACGCTGCAGACCTTTGCAATGGCATTTTGCGGCTACGTGCTTGGCTGGAAATTGGGAGGTGCATCGTCCGCTCTTTATCTGATCCTCGGCGCGATCGGCGTTCCGGTTTATGCCGGCATGAGCGGTGGTTTTGGCGCTCTTCTCGGACCGGCAGGCGGCTTTATTTTCGGATTTATTCCGATGGCAATGCTCTGCGGTGCCGGAATTAAAAAAGGCTTCCCGGGCAAACCATTCGTTCTTGGAATCGCAGGTCTTGCGGTATGTCACGCAGCCGGTGTGGTACAGTTTTCCATTGTAACAGGAAACACGATCCCGGCTTCCTTCCTGGCAGTTTCCGTTCCGTACATCGTAAAAGATGTGATTTCCGTTGTAGTAGCTGAAATTCTCGGTGTAGCCGTTCGAAAAGCACTGTCAGCAGCTCATGTAATGAACTACGGAACCGCAGCATAATCACAGAGCGTTTCTGAAAAACCAAAAGATAAAAACAAGAGACAGGCATCCTGAAAATCTGCCAGGTGTCTGTCTTTTTCTGTTTTGTCAGGCGGATATTCGCAATCCGCTTCGCTACTTGCCTGATTCGGTTAAAGTATTCCGCAGCAGCAGCGGTTATTTGAAAAAACGTGCAAAATGCATTTCATACAGTTTCAAAATTTTAATGAATTCCTAAGAAAGAGGCAAGAAGGCGTTAAGGGAGATATGGTAGGATAGAAAGCAGAAAAGAACAACAAAGGGGTTTGAAACCATGAGAAAAAGAACACGAAAACACCGGGGAACAGCGGGAAAAATGGTTGGAGGTTTTCTGGCATTTTTCTGCCTGATCCTGCTGACGGCCGGAATGTTCTGGGCAATCCAGGGATATGTTTCCTATCAGAAGGCAGTGAAGGAAAAGCCGCTCGCGCAGGCAGTAGAGGAAGCCAGAAGCGGAGCACAGTGGGCTTCTCTTGAACAGGTGCCGGATCTGTACAAAAAAGCGGTGCTTGCTGTTGAGGATCATCGGTATTACACACATCACGGGATAGACTGGATCAGCATGGCGCGGGCCGTTGTACATGATATCCGCGTGATGAAACCGGAGCAGGGAGGCAGTACCATCACACAGCAGCTGGTAAAAAACATGTATTACGATCAGAATAAGACATTTGCCAGGAAAGCGGCAGAGGCGTGGACGGCACTCTATGTGGAACGGCAGCTCTCGAAAGAAGAAATTCTGGAATTGTACATCAATACCATCTATTTCGGGGATGGCTATTACGGACTGAAAGAAGCATCGCTTGGCTACTTCGGGAAAGAACCGCAGGAGCTGACCGACAGCGAAGCCGTTCTCCTCGCCGGAATCCCGAATGCACCGTCCGCCTACGCGCCGTCGCGCCACGCGGATCTGGCGCTGCAGCGGGAAAAGCAGGTGCTGGCGGCAATGGTAAAATATGGATACCTGGAACAAAGTGAGACGGACAGCCTGCTGTGGGATGCGGCAGCCGATCCGGTTCTGGCACGATAGAAAGAAAAGTGAGGAAAAAAGAATGGGAAAACTGATCAGACTGGGGGCAACAGCGCTGTCTATGATTGGAATTTTGGTTATGATTCTCTGTGTGCAGGCGGCGATTTTATTTGTGAGGCTGTGCATCCGAAGAAAGCAGAAAAAAATTGAGCTGAAATAAGAGAAAGAAAAATGCGAGCAGAATTGCCGGAAGAAAAACGGTGATTCTGCTCGCGTTTTTTCTGTGAGCAATCCGATTGCGTTTCCGCCGGGAAAAAGGTATAATGAAAAACAGGCAAAGAAATGGTAAAACAGACAGCTTTTGAGGAAAAATAAATGGAACAGAAAGACAGCGCAGAACGGATTTTAAAACAGATTCCCTATGAGATCGTGTATTCCGCCCGCAAAACGCTCGCCGTTCAGGTCAAAGCGGATGGAAGCGTGGTGGTGCGCGCACCGAAACGGATGGCAAAATACAAAATCGAAGCATTCTTAAAAGAAAAACAGGATTGGATTCACACACACCGGGAAAAAGCGTTGGCGGCCGCAGAGCAGAAAGCAGCGAACCGTCTGACGGAAGCAGAACGAAAAGCGGCGGTTAAACGTGCGGCGCAGATGCTGGCGGAAAAGACGGCACATTTTGCAAAAGAGATGGGCGTAACGTATGGCAGAATCACAATTCGTGAGCAGAAAACCCGCTGGGGCAGCTGCAGCAGCGCCGGAAACCTGAACTACAACTGGAAACTGGTGCTGATGCCGGAGCGCGTGATGGATTACGTCGTTATCCACGAGCTGGCGCACCGGAAAGAGATGAACCATTCCGCGCGGTTTTACGCGGTGGTGGCACAGCAGATGCCCGATTACAAAGTGTGGCAGAGCTGGCTGAAGGAGCATGGAAGAGAGTACTGAAAAAGAGAGGCAAAACAAATGATACTGACCGAAGAAAAAACATATATCATCAATGTGACGGAAGTCGATACCGACGCAGAGCTCGGTTTAAATAAGAAAGATATTATGATCAAATACACGAATCTGGAGCTGCTGCACGCGGTTCTTGCAAGCACGATGCCGTATGGCCGTCTGTCGGCGCGCTACCGCGGAAAACGGAAGGCGGAGCTGCAGTCACGGATTGCGATGGTGGAGAGTGTGCTCGAAACACGCGGCGACCAGCTGGCAAAAGCGGAGCAGATTATGTATCTCGACACGGCGGAGCGCAGTGCAATCTGTCATTATCTCGGCATCATCTACACGCGGCTGATTGCGCAGAAGCTGTACGGAATTGACTGTATGGTACCGCTGAACCTGATCGAGCAGCCGGGGGAGAAAAAATTTGTAAAATACAACGGTGCATACCGCCAGGATCTGATCGGATACGGAAAGCAGAACGCATGGAGCGTCTGGGAGCCGGTCGGCAGGAGCGAGAACAGCCAGGCGGCCTTTGGAAACGGATGCCGGGCGGCGTCGGAGATCGAGAAGATCAATGAAAATCCGCTGGCGAAGAGCGCGGCGTGCATGACGTATTACGAGAGAGGCTATCTGAATGCCGTTGTAAAAGAGCCGGAGCGGACCGGGGACGGGACACTTTGGTTTCCAGAGGAGAATTATTTCAAAGCATATTATCAGCCGCTTTTCGAGCTGTTTGCGGACGAACAGCCGGGTGAGCTGTACGGAAGCAGCGGCGGCTTTGAACTGGAGCTGACTCTGCCGTGGACGGAGGAAGGAAAACGCGGCTTCCGCCATCTGCAGATCGGAACGGATCAGGTGACGATTGCATTGATGCGGGAAGGGAAGTACGATCAGATCTTAAAGCGGATGGAAAACGTTTTGGATTTATCAAAAGAGCGCAGATTCTGCGGGGAAGATGGCATCTGGGTAGGCGCAGAGTAAATGTCATCGGAAGTGCCGAAGCTGCAGGGGATGATGGTACACAGATTCTGTGTGGGAAAAGCGAAAAAGAAAGGATAAGAGCAATGGCAAAAGAAACAGATACTCCAAAAGACGAAGGTCTGCAGGGGAATGAAAAGATAGAGGAAGCAATTCTGGAATTGCAAAAGGAGCCGACGCCGGAACTGCTGGCACACGTGCTGACGGTGATCCGACGCAGAATGAAAGAGGGCGGACAGGCGATTCTTTCCGTGGAACCGCCATCCGGCGACGATCAGATCCGGATCGGAACGGTAAAGAGCGCAGACGGAAAAGTCTGGTGGGCCGCGTTTACGAGCTTTGATGAGGAATTAAAGGGGAGCAACAGCGTGAAATCTACGTTTCTCGTGAGTCTGGAACAGCTGATCCACATGGCATCCGAAACAAAGGAGATCAGTGGTGTGATTTTCAATCCGTGGAACCGCACGATCATGCTGGATCATACGCTGCTTTCGATTATCATCGGGGAAGAGAATGCGGGGCACTGAATTGCCGAAAGGAAAAAAGCAAGCACAGAAAGACTCCGAGGGTACATTATTATTTTAAGGAGGTTTTACATCATGGAGGGTTTTCAGGTAACAGAAATCGGGGAAAAAATTTACTGTATTTTGGACGCAGGAAATTCATCGTTCTATGTAGTAGAAGGTGAAGAAAAAGCGGCTGTCATTGATACCGGCATTACGGCAGGCACAAAGATTCTGCCGGTGATCCGTGAGCTGACGGACAAGCCGCTTCTGCTGGTCATCACGCATGCGCATCCGGATCACATGTATCACATGGATGAGTTTGATGAGGTGTACATGTGCCACGATGAAAAGAAGATGGATCCAGAGACGCTTGTGATGCTGACAGCGGGAAAATTAAAACCGTGGGAGGAGATTCATGACATCCGTACCGATTCCGTGATTCCGCTCGGCGGCACAGAGCTGGCCGTCTGTCAGACACCGGGCCATACGCCGGGCAGCGTCGTTGTGCTTGAGACGAAACAGAATTACCTGTTCACCGGAGATGCGATCGGAAGCGGCTGCGGTGTCTGGATGCAGGTGCCGGGCGGAACGAGCCTGGAAGAGTATTACGACGGGCTGGTCGGACTGATGGTGTGGCTT
>ERZ827520.3613-NODE-3613-length-12374-cov-6.308872_pt1 | contig 12374 bp, 8 predicted proteins | sample MGYA00519581_ERZ827520 | MGnify/ENA primary metagenome ERZ827520 (study PRJEB31778, sample SAMEA3449339) | human gut metagenome | biome: human gut; feature: human-associated habitat; material: faeces | place: United Kingdom | collected 2010/2012 ...
GCATCGGCGTGTCCCACATCGGCAATCTGGGCAGTCAGGAGAACATCTGCAAGGCCAAGCTGGAGATCTGCAACGGCCTGCCGGAGGGTGCCCCGCTGGTGCTGAACTACGACGACAAGTTCCTGCGGGCGGCAAAGCTGCCCGCCCATGTGCGGCCGGTATGGTTCAGCCTGGCCGATGAGAGCGCCGATGTGTGCGCACTGTCCATCCGACAGGAGAAGGACGGCATGAGCTTTGTGCTGGAGGATCAGGAGGAAGGCACTTTTGTGGTCAAGATCCCGGCTATGGGCAAGCACAATGTGGCCAATGCGCTGGCGGCCTACTGCGCCGCCACCCGTCTGGGCTGCGATCCCCGCAAGGTGATCCAGGGCCTGGCCGCCTTTGAGCAGACCGGCCGCCGCCAGAAGGTGGTGGACAGCAAGGGCGTGACTGTCATTGAGGACTGCTACAACGCCAACCCCGACAGCATGAAGGCCGCTCTGGCCATGTTCAAGGAGTTTCCCTGCAAGCGCCGCTTTGCTCTGCTGGGCGATATGCTGGAGCTGGGCGACCTGAGCCGCGAGGCCCACGAGGAGCTGGGCCGTCTGGCCGCCGAGAGCGACCTATACTGTCTGGTGACCTATGGCGAACAGGCCAAGCGCACCGCCGTGGTGGCCGCCGCCAAGGGGCAGAAGACCCTGCACGCCAACAACTACCGCGAGGCAGCGGATGCCCTGCTCAACCGCATCCAGCCCGGTGACGCCCTGCTGGTGAAAGCCAGCCGCGGCATGGCGCTGGAAAAGGCACTGGAAATTTTCTACGCAGAGCAGAAAGATGCCAGAGAATAACATTCTGGCGAAAATTGGAGACTGAGAAATGATTCGTTTCGCCTTGATCGTCGCGTCAACACTGGGCTTTGTGCTGACGGCGGCGCTCGGCAATTTTATGGCACCGCTGCTGCAGGAGCTGGAACGCTTCCGGCCGCAGGAACAGCAGGAGCCGCAGACCCCGGTGCAGAGCCGGGTGCCCGCGCTGGGCGGCCTGTGCCTGATGGTGAGCACACTGGCTGCCGTAGGCGTGGGCTGGACGGCGGCCTGCATCGCACAGCCCACGCTGCTGGGCAGCGAGAGCCAGCTGATGACCCGGCTGCTGATCGCGCTGTTCGGTGCACAGGCTTTCGGGGCCATCGGGCTGGCGGATGACGCCGCCCGCCTGCGCAGCCGCGCACAGCTTGGCCTGCGGCGTCTGCCCCGCCTTGCACTGGAAGCCGCCGCTGCGGCAGCGGTGCTGGTGCTGCTGGCAGTGAACGGCTGCCTGCCCACCGGCCTGCAGCTGCCCGGTGCGGGCTATGTGGAGCTGGGCGGCGCAGCCCCGGTGCTGTGGGGACTTGTGCTGGTGGCGCTGGCAGAATGTGCCCGTACTGCCGACGGAGCCGACGGCACCGTGTGCGGCACGGCCTTTGCGGCCATGCTGGGCCTCATGATGCTGGAAACACGGCTGGGCTGGTTCCCGCTGGCGGTGCTGCCGGCAGCACTGGCCGGGGCACTGCTGGCCTTTTTGCTGTGGAATTTTCCGCCCGCAAAGCTGCGGCCGGGCAGCTGCGGCTGCCTGTATCTGGCCGGGGTGCTGGGCTGCGTGCCGCTGTGCATCGGGTATGCAGAGTTGAGCATCCCGCTGGCTCTGCCCTTCTGGGCAGAGGGCGGCATGGTGCTTTTGCAGATCCTGTACCACCGCATCACCGGGCGGCCGCTGTTCCGGGCGGCTCCGCTGCACCGCTGGCTGGAGGCCCGGGGCGCGGGCCCGGTCACGGTATTTTACTGGCTGTGTGCGCTCGGCGTATGCGGCCTGGCGCTTGCCCTGGCCTTTGTGCGCTGAGGGCACAGGGCCGGATATTGGACAAAAAGGGGAGAAAACGAGCTGATGGCAACCATCCGCAAAAAAAGAAAAGAACCGGTCTCGGTGTTCCAGCGGGACCCGGGGCCGTGGTCGCGGCTGCTGATCAACTGGCTGGCCACGCTGGCGGTGATCATGGTGTTTGGTCTGGTCATGCTGTTCAGCGCCAGCTACACCACCGGTTATCTGCGCATGGGCGACAGCTTCCATTACATCAAGCAGCAGGCGCTGTGCATGCTCATTGGTCTGGGCTGCATGTTCGCCATGAGCTATGTGGACCACCGCTTCCTGCGCAGGATGGTGGTGCCGGGGTACCTCATCGTGCTGGCCATGCTGGCGGTCACCCTGACCATGGCCCCGCTGAACGGGTGCCGCCGCTGGATCCGCTTTGGCGGGTTCACGCTGCAGTCCTCGGAGGTGGCAAAATTTGAGATGATCCTGCTGTGCTCCAGCCTCGCGGCCAAGGCACCGCAGGTGGAAAAGCTGAGCCCCGGTAAGATGGTGATCATAAACTTCCGGGAGTGGCTGTATGTCCGGGTGTGGAAGCAGCTGGTGATCCCGGTGCTGCCGCTGATCCCGGTGATCGCGCTGCTGGCGCTGGAACCACACATGTCCGGCATCGTGCTGACGGTGGCCGTGGTGGGCACCATCCTGCTGTTGTCCGGCAGCGGCGGCATCCTGACCTGGGTGGGCGCCGGTACGGCGGGCCTCATGCTGGAAACGCTGCTGTCCCATGTGGACTCCATCCCGTATCTGCAGGACCGTCTGGACGGCTGGACCCAGGACCTGAGCAAGATGACCGACCAGACCGTGCAGAGCCTGTACGCCATCGGTTCCGGCGGGCTGACCGGCCTGGGGCTGGGCAACAGCGTGGAAAAACAGCTCTGGCTGCCCGAGAGCACCAACGACTTCATCTTCAGCGTGGTGTGTGAGGAGCTGGGCTTTGTGGGCGCGGTGCTCATCATCGTGCTGTTTGTGCTGTTCATCGTGCAGGGGCTGTGGATCGCCTACCGGGCCGAAAACCTCTACTGCACGATGGTGGGCATCGGCATCATGGCACAGATCGCCTGGCAGGTGTTCTGCAACATCGCAGTGGTCACCAACACCCTGCCCAACACCGGCATCAGCCTGCCCTTCTTCTCGTCGGGCGGCACCAGTCTGATCCTGCTGCTGGCCGAGATGGGCGTGATGGTGAACATCGGCCGCAACGGCGAGCGGGCGGCCCAGCAGCGGGAAGCGCTGCGCGCCCAGCACGAGGCCGCAAAGGCCGAGCAGGAAGCTGCCCGCAGAGAAAAGACCATCGTTCTGGCCGACGCACGGGCGGCCCGGGCAGAACAGTAACGACAAACAGGAGGAATCACCATGCGTGTTCTGATCGCTGCCGGCGGTACGGCCGGCCATATCAACCCCGCACTTGCCATTGCAGGTGCCCTGAAAAAAGCAGACCCCACCGCCGAGATCCACTTTGCCGGCCGCAAGGAGGGCATGGAGTACCGTCTGGTGACCCAGGCGGGCTACCCCTTCCACCACATCGAGATCACCGGCTTTCAGCGCAAGCTGTCGCTGCACAACATCAAACGAAATATCGTCACCCTGTGGAATCTGGCCCTCTCCGGCCCCAAGGCCAAGGCCATCATGAAGGAGGTCCAGCCGGACCTGGTCATCGGCTGCGGCGGCTATGTGTCCGGCCCGGTGGTGCGCTGCGCCGCAAAGATGGGCATCCACACCGCGCTGCATGAGCAGAACGCCTTCCCCGGTGTGACCAACAAGCTGTTGGCCCCGGATGTGGACATCGTGTTTGCCGCTGTGCCCGCCGCTGTGGAAAAGCTGGGTGCGCCGCAAAAGACCATCGTGGTGGGCAACCCGGTGCGCCCGGAGGTGTTCACCCAGGCAAAGAACCGCGACGCCATCCGCGCCCAGCTGGGGGCAGGGGACCGCACGGTCATCCTTTCCTTCGGCGGCAGCCTGGGTGCCCGCCGGGTCAATGAAGTGGTGGGTGACCTGTGCGCCTGGGAGCAGCACGAGCACAAGCCGGTGCTGCACCTGCACGCCACCGGCCAGTACGGTGTGCAGCTGTTCAAGGACCTGGAACAGCAGAAGGGCTTTGCTGAGGGCGACAGCCTTGTGGTGAAGGAATACATCAACAACATGCCGGAGCTGCTGGCAGCAGCAGACCTGGTCATCAGCCGTGCCGGTGCCCTGACGCTGGCTGAGCTGGAGGCTGTGGGCCGTGCCGCCGTGCTCATCCCCAGCCCCAATGTGGCCGAGAACCACCAGTACTACAACGCCATGGAGCTGCAGAAGGCAGGGGCCGCTGTGGTCATCGAAGAAAAAGACCTGACCGGCGAAAAGCTGGTGCAGACCGTCTCGGAGATGCTGACCCAGCCCGGCAAGCTGGCCGAGATGGGCCGCAATGCCCGCAGCCTGTCGGTGGACGACAGTCTGGACCGCATTGCAGCAGCCCTGCTGGAGCTTGTGAAGAAGGCCTGAACGTAGAAAGAAACCGGAAAGAAGGTGCAGACAATGCAGCAATACGGCAATAACGGGCGTCCCTATGGCCAGAACCGGGATTCGCTGCGTTCCTCTGGGTCTTCGCAGAGAACCACGCCCCCGAACGACGGGGCAAGCGATACCAGCCGCTATGGCTTCAACGGGGAGCCGCTGAGCCGCCCGCCGGCCCGCACGGCCAACGGTACGGTGCGGCGCACCCGGACCGACAACAGCATCGAGTTCCCCACCCAGCCGCGCCCGGTGCGGGACACCGGCAGCGCCGCCCGCCGCCCTGCCGGGCAGAGGAGCACCGCGCAGCGGCCCCGCAGCAGCGGCGGGCAGAACCGCCGCCCGGCCCAGCGTCCTGCGAACCGGAACGGCCGGCCTGCGCAGAACAGCCGGTCTGCCGCCCGCCAGCAACAGCAGGGACAGGGGTACAATAAAAACCAGAAGCTGCGCCCCGCTCCGCAGCGGGACGCACAGCGCCGGGAAGGCCGCAAAAAGCGCCGCCTGACCCGTGCCGCCATCCGTCGGCGGCGGATGCTCCGCCGTCTGGCAACATTTGGGCTGTTGCTGTGCGTCATCGGGATCGGCATGTACCTCACGGTGACCATGCTGTTCCGCATCAGCGCCATTCAGGTGCAGACGGCGGACGGCACCCAGGTGACCGAGATCGCCGGGTACTCCGCCGACAGCATCCTGCAGACACTGGGGGTGCAGGTGGAGGAAAACATCTTCAGCTTTGACTCCGGTGCGAAGGCTGCAGAGCTGGAACGCCAGTACCCGCTGCTGGAATCCATCCGCGTGGTGCGCGACTACCCCAACACCGTGGTGGTGCAGGTGACCGAAGCCACCCCCACCTATGCAGTGCAGGCGGGCAGCAGCTGGCTGACCCTTTCGGACAAGTTCAAAATCCTGTCCGCAGACCCCGCGCAGCCGGACGGGCTGTGCACCCTGTACGGCGGTGAAGCGACCACCGCCGCCCCGGGCGAGCAGCTGAGCTTTGCCGCACCGGAGGCCGACAGCACGGCCAGCGCCAGTGCCGCATCCGACAGCAGTGCATCCGGCGTGGTGGACGAGACCGACGCAAAGATGAGTGCGCTGGCGACCCTGCAGGCCAAGCTGGACGAGTACGGCATGCGGAGCGACGTGACCCGCATTGAATTTGCGGACACCGAGCAGATCGCCTTTTTGTATCAGGACCGCATCAGCGTGCTGCTGGGGACGCTGAACGATCTGGATTATAAGCTGGACCGCGCCCGCTACATGCTGAACAACGAGGACGGCAAGGGCTGCGCGGCCACCGACACCGGGCGGCTGGACTTCAGCCATGTCAGTGCCGGCAGCACCCGCAAGATCTATTTTGCACAGGGCGACCCGGTCCTGCCCTCCGGCTATGTAGTGCCGGAAAAGGTGGAGCCGGAAACGCCGGAGGAGACTGCGGACAGCAGCCTGACCGACGAAGCGGCCCCGCAGGCCGCCCCGGCGGAGGACACGACGCCGGAGGAGATCCCGCTGACCGACCCCGCCCCCATGACCGCCAACGAGGACGAGAACCCCATGTGACCCCACATCAATGTTTTGGAGGAGCGTAGACTGTATGAAATTGGAACAACTGATGGAGGGTGTGCCTTACACGCTGGTGCAGGGCAGCCCGGAGACCGAGATCAACGACATCATTTATGACAGCCGCAAGGCGGCCCCGGGCCTGCTGTTCGTGTGCATCGTGGGCACCCAGCGCGACAGCCACGAGTTTGCCGCCGACTGCGCCGCCAAGGGCGTCAGCGCACTGGTCATCCAGCACGACATCGACCTGACCGCCGTGCCGGGCGTGACCGTGGTGAAGGTGGAAAGCAGCCGCTATGCCATGGCTCTGATGAGCGCCAACCTCTTTGGCAACCCCTCCCGCAAGATGACCATGATCGGCGTGACCGGCACCAAGGGCAAGACCACCACCACCCACATGATCAAGAGCGTGCTGGAAGCTGCCGGCCGCAAGGTGGGCATGATCGGCACCAACGGCATCTACTACATGGGCCAGCATAAAGACACTGCCAACACCACCCCGGAGAGCTACGAGCTGCAAAAGACCTTCCGGGAGTTCCTGGATGCCGGCTGCGACACGGCCCTGATGGAGGTGTCCAGCCAGGGCCTGATGATGGACCGCGTGGCCGGTGTGCACTACGATGTGGGCGTGTTCACCAACCTTTCGCCGGACCACATCGGCCCCGGTGAGCACAAGACCTTTGAGGAATACCGCAGCTGGAAGGGTCAGCTGTTCCAGCGCTGTGATGTGGGTGTGGTGAACATCGACGACGAGAACACCGAAGCTCTGCTGGAGGGACACACCTGCAAGCTGGTGACCTATGGCCGCAGCGAACAGGCCGATTACCGCGCCAGCGGCTACGAGCTGCTGCGCACCCACGATTTCCTGGGTGTGAAGTTCCACGTCACCGGCAAGGACGAGATGGACGTAAAGGTGAATATGCCCGGCGAGTTCAGCGTGTACAACGCACTGGCTGCGCTGGCCGTGGGCAAGGTGCTGGGCCTGCCGGATCAGGCCATCCACGACGGTCTGGGCAAGTGCGTGGTCAAGGGCCGCGTGGAGCTGGTGCCCATCAGCAAAAAGTTCACCATCCTGCTGGACTACGCCCACAACGAGGTGTCCACCGAGAGCCTGCTCACCACCCTGCGGGCCTACAACCCCCACCGTCTGGTGGTGGTGTTCGGCTGCGGCGGCAACCGCTCCAAGCTGCGCCGCTACGGCATGGGCGAGATCTGCGCCAAGATGGCCGATTTCTCCATCCTCACCGAGGACAACAACCGCTTTGAAAAGGTGGAGGACATCCTTGCGGACATCCGCGAAGGCATGAACAAGGGCAACCCGGACGCAAAGTTCGTGGAGATCCCCGACCGTCTGGATGCCCTGCACTATGCCGTGGACCATGCCCAGGAGGGCGACCTGATCGCCGTCATCGGCAAGGGCCACGAGACCTACCGGGATCGGCAGGGGGTCAAGACTCCCTTCCTGGAACGGGAGCTGCTGGAGGAATACGCCCAGCAGAAGGGCCTGGAATAAGCTCTTTTTGAACGCATAACAAAAAAAGAAGGCTGCTGCACAGTGTGTGCAGCAGCCTTCTTGCATTGTGTCAGGGTGCCGGAAGGGGAGATCAGATCTCCTTCTTCAGGGTCTCGCCCATGATGTAGCCGTAGGTCAGAGCGGCGTCAAAGCCCATGCCGTACTGCTTGGCGTCCTTCTCCTCGATGGAGCCGCAGACGTCGCCGGCAGCGTACAGGCCGGGGATCGCCTTCTTCTCCTCGTTCAGCACGTGGCAATCGGTGTCGATGGCCAGACCAGCAGTGGTCAGGTAGAAGGTGGGGTCCACACGGATAGCCCACAGGCCGTCACGGGTCTCGATGTAGGGGCAGTTGCGGCGGCCGAACTCGTCGGGCTCACCAGCCAGAGCAGCGGCGTTGTTGGCCTCGATGGCGTCTGCCAGGTTGGGCAGGTTCAGCTCCTCAGAGGCCTTCTCCACGCTGTCGTAGTGGACAGCCTCGCCCCTCTCGAACATAGCCACATAGCCGTTGAAGCCGTAGGACTCGCTGTCACGGAGCTTCACAGCAGAAGCCTCGTCGAACACATAGTAGAAGGTGTCGCCGTTGTCCTTGTTCAGCTTAGCCTTAGCCATGGTGTAGTGGTTGTCGGAGATGATGTTGCCGATGTTGTCACCACGGACGTTGACCATGATGCCAGGGGCAGACTGGTGGATGAAGGCCAGCTCAAACTTGCTCTTGTAGCTGGACAGGAAGGCGGGCAGAGCACGGTTTTCGCACTCCACATAGCCGCCGGCGTCGATACCCATCTGGATGCCCTCACCAGTCATGCTGGAAGCGCAGTTGAAGAAGAAGTCAGCGTAGTCGGGGTTGTACTTCTTCAGCATCTCGGGGTTCTTGGCAAAGCCGCCGGATGCCAGGCACACAGCCTTACCACGGAGGGTGTAGCTTGCGCCGTTGTCGCCTTTAGCGTGGAAGCCCACCACACGGCCGCTTTCGTCCTTGATCAGGTCGGTGACGCTGGTGGAGTAGATGATCTTGCCCTTCTCGTACTTCTCCACACGCTGTGCCATGAACATCATAGCGTAGCCTGCGCCGCCCTCGTAGCAGCCGGGAGCCAGGTAGGGGGTGGAAGCACCGTACTGGGTAGCACTCTCGTAGTTGCCCATGGTGTTGAAGCCGATGCCGATGCTGGACATCCAGTCCACCAGATCGCCAGCAACAGTGTACTGCTTGGTCATGTAGGGCATCTCACCGTTGAAGAACTCGGTGCGGTGGTACTGCTCCATGGTCTGCCAGAAGTTCATCATGCCCTCCAGGGTGCCCATGGCAGAGCTGCGGAAGCTGCCGTCCACATCGTAGTTGTACTGCAGCTTGGAGCCTGCGGTGGCCACGCCGCCGTAGGTCATGGACATGGAGCCGCCGGGGATGTCCCGCTTCTCCACCAGGATGACGCTGTAGCCAGCCTCCAGCAGGCGGCAGGCGCAGGTCAGGCCGGAGGTGCCGGCACCCATGATGACCACATCAGCCTCTTCCTCGATGACCTCGTTGGAGGTCTCCAGGGTGACTTCCTTGGAGAAGTCGTCCACGTTGTAGCCAGCCAGCTCGATGGCCTCCTTCACGGCAGCCTTCACAGCCATGGAGGTGATGGAGGAACCACGCAGGTTGGGCACGTTGATGCTCTGGTGCTCGACGATGGCAGCAGGGATACGGGAGCAGGCATAGTTGCCGATGCCGATGGTCTCCTCGTGGGACAGCACCTCACAAGCGGTGATCTTGCCCTCAAAGAAGGTGGTAGCCACATGGACCCAGCTCTCGTGGCCCATAGCCTTGGTGACGTACTTGCCGTCCACAGGGCTGGAGGGCTTGGTAACAGCAGAGGCTGCCTCAGAGGATGCAGCCTCAGAGGATGCAGCACTGGAAGCAGGAGCACTGGTGGTGCTGGAAGCGGTGTTGCCACAAGCGGTCAGCAGACCGGCAGCAGCTGCGCCCATGGTGCCCATAGCGGCACCGCGCATAAAGTTGCGGCGAGAGATCTTAGCCATAGTAGTTTGCCTTTCTTTCTTCTTGTTCTTCTAATAGGTTCTTCTTCGTTTTCTTCTGTTCCATCGTATGTTTTGAACATTGACATGATTATAGCAAAGTTTCGCTCTGCTGTAAAATCGAAAAAAATCCCGGATTTATCAAAAACATTTATAAATCAATGGCCACTTTACCACAGAAAAGAAATCCGCTATAATAAAAGAAGTACAAGTTTTGCAGGGAGGGTGGCAAGTTCTATGACCATTTACCAATTGGAGTGCTTTATTGCCGTAGCAGAGGAGCTGAATTTCAGCGCAGCGGCCCAGCGGCTGTTCACCACCCAGCCTGCCATCACCTACCAGATCAACACCCTGGAAAAGGAGACGGGGCTCCACCTGTTCGACCGCACCACCCGGCGCACCAAGCTCACCGCCGCCGGCCAGTCCTTTTACCTGGACATGGTGCAGATGACCAGTTTTGGCCGCCAGGCCCTGAAAAAGGCCCAGGATATCCAGGCCGCAGACCGGTCCCATCTGGTGGTGGGGCTGCGGCAGCTCTTTGATTACGGTACCTTTGCCAGCATCCTGGCAGAGTACCAGCGGCAGTACCCCAATGCCCAGGTGGAAGTGATCCCCCAGAGCAACCGCCGCCCTCTGGAGGAACTGCGGTCCGGCCAGCTGGATATCGGCTTTTTTTACGCCACTGAGCATTCCAGTGACCGGGATGTCTCCTTTACGCCCCTGTTCTCCCTGGCCTATTATGTGCTTATGAACCCCAACTGCCCCCTGGCAGACCGCAAGGCCCTGCACCTGGCGGACCTGAAGGGCCAGAGCGTGGTGTCCTCCGGTGCCTTCGATAGCTTCCTTTCTGCCTGCCAGGGCCCCTCCCTGGAGGAGCTGGCCCAGGTGGGGGTGGATTGCAGCAAGATCACCCCCAGCTTTGAGGGGGCTTTGATCATGATCACCATGGGCACCGCCATGTCCATCGTGCCCTGTCTGGACGATGCAGTGATCCCGGGCATCACCAAGGTACCTTTGCTGGATTACCCCCCGGTGACGGTGGAGATCGCTGCCATGCGCCACACGCCCCGGCTGGAGGTGCAGTCTTTTATCGAGATCGCCAAGCGGAAATACAGCCGTTCCTTCCCGGAGCAATCCCAAATGGACGGCATCCTGCTGTGAAAAAAGGAGCCGCCGTGCAGCTGCACGGCGGCTCCTTTGGCAGGGGAGGATTTACAGGATCCGGACCCGGATCACGGCGGGGATTGCGCTCAGCTTTTCGCTCAGGCGGGCATCCACGGCACCGGTGGCGTCCAGCATGGTGTAGGCCATATTCTTCTTGCTCTTGTTCACCATGTTTTCGATGTTCAGGCCGGCCTCGGTGGTCAGGGCGGTGATCTGGCTGATCATGCCGGGCTCGTTTTTGTGGATGATGCAGATGCGCTTGCCGCCGGCACGGGGCTGGTGCACCTCCGGCATGTTCACCGAGTGGGTGATGTTGCCGTTTTTCAGGTAGTCACTGATCTCCTGCGCGGCCATCACGGCGCAGTTGTCCTCGGCTTCCGGGGTGGAAGCGCCCAGGTGAGGGGTGCACACGATGCCGGGCTTGCCCAGGATGGCTTCCGACGGGAAGTCGGTCATGTAGCCGGACACCTTGCCGGTATCCATGGCCTCCAGCAGGGCGGCAGTGTTCACCAGCTCACCGCGGGCATAGTTCAGGATCTTGACCCCGTCCTTGCACAGGGCCAGGGTCTGGGCATTGATGGTGTCCTTGGTGGTGGGCAGGTAGGGCACATGGATGGTGATGTAGTCGCACAGGGGCAGCATGTCGTTCAGGTTCACACAGTGGTGTACCTGGCTGCTCAGGTTCCAGGCTGCCTCAATGGAGATGTAGGGGTCGTAGCCGTACACTTCCATGCCCAGCTCGATGGCGCAGTTGGCCACGCGGGAGCCGATGGCACCCAGACCGATGACGCCCAGCGTCTTGCCCTTGATCTCGTTGCCCACGAACTTCTTCTTGCCCTTTTCCACGGTCTTGGCCATGGCCGGGTCTCCGGCAAGGCCCTGGCACCACTGGGCGGCGTCGGCCACATTGCGGCTGCCGGCGATCAGCATCCCGATCACCAGTTCAGCCACGGCGTTGGCGTTGGCACCGGGGGTGTTGAACACCACGATGCCCTGCTCACTGCAGCGGTCCAGGGGGATGTTGTTCACCCCGGCACCGGCGCGGGCGATGGCCAGCAGATTGTCGTGGAAGGTGGTGTTCAGCAGGTCGGCGCTGCGCACCAGAATGCCGTCCGGGGCATCGGCGTCCACCGCCACGTCAAACAGGTTCTTGTTCAGCTTAGCCAGGCCCACCGGGCTGATGGCGTTCAAAGTCTTGATGGTATACATATCTTGAATCCCCTCTGTTATGCGTTCTCCTTGCGGAACTTCTCCATGAAGTCCACCAGCTTGTCCACACCCTCGGCTGGCATGGCGTTGTAGATGGAAGCGCGCATGCCGCCCACCAGGCGGTGGCCCTTCAGGTTCACGAACCCGGCCTCGGCGGCCTCGGCGCAGAACTTCTTGTCCAGGTCGGGGTTGGGGCTGGTGAAGGTCACGTTCATGGTGCTGCGGTAACGGTGCTCCACGGGGTTCGTGAAGAATTCCTGCCCGTCCAGATAATCATACAGCACCTTGGCCTTGGCTTCGTTGATCTTCTGCATGTTGGCCAGACCGCCGATGTCGTTTTCCAGATACTTGAGCACCAGACCGGTCATGTAGATGCACCAGCACGGCGGGGTGTTGTACATGCTGTCCTTCGCCAGCAGGGTGGTGTAGTTCATCATGGTGGGCACGTTGTCGGCGGTGTGACCCAGCAGGTCATCCCGGATGATGGCAATGGCCATACCGGCGGGGGCTACGTTCTTCTGTACGCCAAAGTAGATGCAGCCG
>ERZ827520.3615-NODE-3615-length-12368-cov-6.839276_pt1 | contig 12368 bp, 10 predicted proteins | sample MGYA00519581_ERZ827520 | MGnify/ENA primary metagenome ERZ827520 (study PRJEB31778, sample SAMEA3449339) | human gut metagenome | biome: human gut; feature: human-associated habitat; material: faeces | place: United Kingdom | collected 2010/2012 ...
GTAGGTCTCCCGCGTCCGGTTCCTTCCGCAACGTATATTGCTGTGCTGTGCTAGCGGATTCCGCACCCTCGTTCAGGCACGCCAAACCCTCCAGACACAAGCTTTCTCATTGTGCCCACTCCCCCAGACAAAAAAAGACCCCGCAATGCGCGGGGTCTTTCAAAATCCTTACTATTTTAAATTTCAGGCTAGCTTTTCTACCTGATTGAAGCCCAACTCCACTGGTGTGTCGCGACCGAAGATGGACACGAGCACGGTGAGTTTCTGTGTGGTGGGCTCAACGTCGGAGACGACAGCTGCCATGGTGGTGAACGGACCGTCGGTGACGGTGACCTGATCGCCAACGGCGTAGGAGACTTCGAGGACGCGCTTCTTGTTGGCGGCCGGCTTGTCGCCAGCCTTCTTGAGCGCTTCGGAGGCAATCATCGGAGCCATCATGGAAACGACTTCCTTGCGGCTCAGCGGTGCCGGATCCTTGGTCGGACCAACAAAGCCGGTGACGCCTTCGGTTTCACGAACGATACGACGGGCGTTCTCATCCGGAAGCATGCGAATCAGCACGTAGCCGGGTACACGCACGCGGGTGATGACCTTCTTGCCCTTTTCAGTGTGCTTTTCGACCTCTTCCATCGGCACTTCAATCTGGAAGATCTTGTCTTCCATGCCGAAGCTCGCCACACGGGATTCAACGTTGGTCTTCACACGCTTCTCATAGCCGGAGTAGGTGTGCAGCACATACCATTTACCCTCGAGGGTGCGCAGGCTGTTGGAGAAGTCTTCGACGGCCTTGGCGCCGGCATCCTGCTCGTCATCTTCCTTGCCCTCTTCGGACTCGTCGGAAACGACTTCGGCAGTCGGCTCTGCCTCAACAGTCTCATCGGCGGTTTCCTGAACGCTTTCGCCTTCGGCCGGCAGCGCCTCAACGGCGGCCACGGCCTCGAGATCAGCTTCAGGAGCCTCGTCGAGGTTGTCAGAAAACACTTCGTCAGTCATGCAGTTTCACCTTCAAGTTGTTGATCAGCCGAAGATCCACAGGGTCAGCTTGCCCAGACCGTAGTCCATGCCGGTGACCAGTGCCATCAGGAACAGCACGAAAATGAACACGGCGAGCGCCCAGAAGAACAGCTCTTTGCTGGTCGGGGTCACGACCTTGCGGAGTTCGTCGATAATCTGTTTGATGAACAAGCCAATTCGCATGAAGATGTTCGGCTTAACGGCCTTTTCGCTATTTTTTGCCTTCGCCATAATAATCCTCCGCTGAGCTTGTTGCAAGAAGCTTGGCAGGGAAGGCGGGACTCGAACCCACAACCTACGGTTTTGGAGACCGTTGCGCTACCAATTGCGCCACTTCCCTAGGTGTACTCTGCCGTTTCTACTTGCTGGCGAGGATTTTATGCGAAAAACCACGCAAGAAGTAAGCGGCAAAACCGCCAAGTCGAAATAATAGCGGGTATTTGCGACTTAGTCCAACCAGTTTTTTAAAAAACCTCTCAAAACCGCTATTTTCCAACGAAAAAAAGATTCGCACCCGGCATGTCACCGTGGTGCGAATCGTACGAAAAGTTTCAGTCAGGCCAGTATCAGGCTTCGACCCACTGCTTCATGCGTTTCATGCCCTCGACCAAATCGTCGTCGGCAAGTGCATACGAGAATCGCAGATAGCCAGGAGCACCGAACGCTTCACCTGGAACGGCCGCCACATGGCCTTCGTCAAGCAATGCCGCAGCCAGCTCGGACGTGCTCGCATAGGAAGCCTTGCTTGCGCCGAGCGGCTTGTTCAGCAGGGCGCTCACATCGGCGAACGCATAGAATGCACCGGTCGGCGTCGGGCAGTTCACACCCTCAATATCGTTCAACGCGGCAACGATGGTCTGACGGCGCCTGTCGAAAGCCTCGCGCATCTCGTACACGGCATCGAGCGAGCCGGACACGGCCGCGATTGCGGCACGTTGGGAGATATTGTTCACGTTGGACGTCATATGCCCCTGCAGCTTGGACGCGGCCTTGGCCACGTCGATAGGAGCGATCATCCAACCGACACGCCAGCCGGGCATGGCATACGTTTTGGCCACGCCGTTGAGTACCAGCAGCTGGCCACGCACTTCGGGCACTGCAGCGCCGACATACGTGGTTTTTGCGCCATCGTAGTTGAGATGCTCGTAGATTTCGTCGGAAATCACCCACACATGATGTTCCACAGCCCATTCACCAATCGCCTTGACGGTTTCCGGCTTCCACACGGCACCCGTCGGATTGTTCGGCGTGTTCACGATGATGGCTTTCGTACGTTCGGTACGCGCTTTTTCGAGATCTTCAAGACTTGGTTCGAAATTGCGGTCGGCACCGGCGAACACTTCGACAGGCACGCCTCCGGCCAGTTTCACCGCTTCCGGATAGCTCGTCCAATACGGCGTCGGAATGATGACTTCGTCGCCTTCATCAAGCAGGATTTGGAATGCCGAGTACACGGCCTGCTTGCCGCCGTTGGTTACGATAACCTGGTTCGGATCGACTTCGTAACCGGAATCGCGCAACGTTTTTTCTGCGATTGCCTTGCGCAGTTCCGGCAAACCTGCCGTTGGAGTGTAACGATAGTTCTTCGGATCCTGCACCGCTTCGGCCGCAGCTGCGACGATCGGAGCCGGAGTCGGGAAGTTCGGCTCGCCCGCGCCAAATCCAATGACGTCGATTCCTTCAGCTTTCATCGCTTTCGCTTTGGAATCAACGGCCAGAGTAGCGCTCGGAGCCACGCGGTTAATACGTTCGGAAAGAGTCTGCCAATCAGCCATAGTCATGCTTGCCATGCTAACCCTCCCGCCCGAAAAACAACAACCTTCTGGCATATTTTGGTCGCTTTTGCCGTTCCCTTTTCTTTCCTTTGGCTGGTGTCCGGCAGGGACTGGAAGATAAATATTTCTACACCAAAACGAGGTTGTCGCGATGGACTAGGGGGTGTGCGTATTCTTCGCCGAGGAAACGCTTGAGCTGGGCGGTATTACGGCCGAGCATTTGCGGGATCTCTTCGGAGTCGAATCCTACAAGGCCTTTTGCGAGATGCTCTCCCGCTTCGTTGTCGATCCACACCGCGTCTCCGGCGGCGAAATCGCCCTTCACCTCGAGCACGCCGGCTGCGAGCAGACTGGCCGCTCCCCCACGTACCGCGTTGGACGCGCCCGCGTCGGCCACCAGAGTACCTTGCGGGTGGGCCGCGAAGCCAATCCATAGGCGGCGCGAAGAGCCACGGTCGTTGATTGGTGCGAATGCGGTGCCGACCGGGTCTCCCATCATGGCCGGGCCTGCGTTCGACGCGCAGGTGAGCACTGCGGGAATGCCGGAAACTGCCGCCACGCGGGCTGCTTCCATTTTGGTGACCATACCACCGGTACCCACATTTGATCCTGTGCCGCCGACCTGCACGTTGGCGAGCGCGTCTTCCACGTTCGGCACGTAGCTGATACGTTTCGACCCGGGTTCGCTTGGGGGTGCCGTGTAGAGCGCATCCACGTCGGTGAGGAGTACGAGGGCGTCGGCGACAACGATGTTGGCAATCAATGCGGAGAGGCGGTCGTTGTCTCCGAATCGGATTTCGTTGGATGCGAGCGAGTCGTTTTCGTTGATGATTGGCACCGCGCCCAGGTCGAGCAGTCTTTCGAGAGTGCGTCGCACGTTGCGGTATTGCTGTGGCGCGATGGTGTCGGATACGGTGATGAGGATCTGCCCGACGCGCAGTCCGTAGTGTGCGAAGGCGTTTTCGTATTGTGCCATGAGCAGGCCTTGGCCTACGGCCGCGCATGCCTGCTGGTCAGCCACGTCGGTTGGTCGCGCGTCGAAGCCAAGGGAACCGAATCCAGCTGCGATGGCGCCGGAGGAGACGAGCACCACACGCCCGCCCATGAGTCGTACGCGTGCGATGGCCGCCACGAGCGCGTTGAGCCGTTCCGGATCGAGGTGGCCGCTTGGCTTGGTCAGCGAGCTGGATCCCACTTTCACCACGATGGTTTGCGCTTCGGCGATGGCTCGGCGCACTTGGGTTTGCGATGGCGTGTTCATGGTTCCTCCAGGCGTTCGAATGGCCGAAAAGAAAACCCGCCGACATGCCAATCGGCACATCAGCGGGCGTATTGCTGCTTCTATTGTTCCACGTTTTCGGATTCGGTGGTTTCACCGCGTCCGAAGAGGCTGGTTTCGTCATGCCGGTCGTCGTCCACGGAAGGATCAGCCCAGTGTCCGGCCTTACGCTCGGCCATCATGGCTTCGCGCACGGCTTGACGTGCGTCCATCATTTCGTGGTATTGGCGACGGCGTTCCGCGTTGGTGCGGCGCTGCGAACGGCCGTCCTGTTCCTGCAGTCGCAGGTCGACGCCTCGTGCGCCAAGCTGGGCGCCGTCGAGCATTTCCGCACCTGCCGCAATGGTTGGATCCCAATCGAATTCCACGGCTCGCGCACCCTTGCCGATGCGCACTTCATCACCCGGCTTGGCGCCCTTGTTGCGCAGTTCGTCTTCAACGCCAAGCTTGGCGAGGCGGTCTGCCAGGTAGCCGACCGCTTCGTCGTTGTCGAAGTTGGTTTGCATGACCCAACGTTCCGGCTTGGTGCCAAGCACTTCATACCAGACGTCGCCGTTGCCGGCTTCCTTGCGTTCCACGGTGAAGTCAAGCGCGGTGCCGCCTTCGTCGTTGCGACGGCGGCGATTGCGAGGCTCTTCAAGCGGCTTGATGACCACACGCGTTTCTTCTTCGGCCTGTTCGCGTTTGGCGACTTCCTTGCGCATGTCGGCGACCATGGCTGCCAACGCCCAGTTGAGTTCTTTCAAACCTTCATGGGATGCGGTGGAGATGACATACACGTTGAGACCGAGTTTTTCAAATTCCGGTTTGACGAATTCGGCCAATTCCTTGGCTTCCGGCATATCGACCTTGTTGAGGATGATGATGCGGGGGCGTTCGGGGATTGGAATCGCACCCAATGGCAGTTCCAGCTTATCTGCATATTCGGCCAGCTCGTGTTCGAGCGCCTTGTAGTCGCTCATCGGATCACGGTCGGGTTCCAGCGTGGCACAGTCAATTACGTGGGCGATGATTTCGGTGCGTTCGATATGGCGCAGGAATTCAAGGCCGAGGCCTTTGCCTTGCGAGGCTCCCGGAATCAAGCCTGGCACGTCGGCGATGGTGTAACGCATGTCTCCTGCCATGACCACACCGAGATTCGGCACGAGCGTGGTGAACGGGTAGTCGGCGATTTTCGGCTTGGCGGAGCTCATGGCTGCGATCAGACTGGATTTGCCTGCGGACGGGAAGCCCACCAATGCCACGTCGGCGATGGATTTGAGTTCGAGGATGACGTCGCGCTCCTCACCCGGTTCACCCAAGAGCGCGAAGCCCGGGGCTCGACGGGTGCGGTTGGCCAGTGCGGCGTTGCCAAGACCACCATTGCCGCCTGCGGCCACAACGAACTTGTCTCCGGCATGACGAAGATCGGCGAGCTGTTCGCCCGGATGCTTGGGCTTGCCTTGCGGTCCTTTGGCTTCGAAAATCACGGTACCCACGGGAACAGGCAGGATCAGATCGGCACCTTTGGAACCGTCTTTAGTGTCGCCCAAGCCCATGGTGCCGCTTCCCGCCTCGCGGTGAGGCATGAAACGGTAGTCGAGCAGGCTGTTGGCGTTCTGGTCGGCCAAGAAGATCACGGAACCACCGTCACCGCCGTTGCCGCCATTCGGGCCTGCCAACGGCTTGTATTTTTCCCTACGGATGCCGGCGGAACCGTTGCCGCCGTCTCCGCCCTTCACATGGACGGTCACGCGATCGACGAAATCACTCATGTATCTACCTTAATCGTTTGTTCGAAACGGTCCGATTTATTGTCCGTTCGCAAGTCTGCATGCATGTTCTGCATGCAACGTTACGTGACGTTTGGGACGGACTGGAGGAAAACAATCCTCAGCGATCATCAAAATAAAGAAAAGCCGCGTCCACAACGGGCGCGGCTTTATCTTATAAGCGTTGATTGCGCGTATTTCAGGCGGCGATCACGTCGACGACCTTGCGGTCACGACGAACGCCGAACTTCACGCTGCCGTCCTTGAGGGCGAACAGGGTGTGGTCCTTGCCCATGCCGACGTTCTCGCCCGGGTGGAACTTGGTGCCACGCTGACGAACGATGATGTTGCCGGCCACGACGGCTTCGCCGCCGAACTTCTTCACACCGAGGTATTGCGCGTTTGAATCGCGACCGTTGCGCGAGCTGGATGCGCCCTTCTTATGTGCCATGTCTGTTCCTTTCGGTCCTTGACTCTAACCCTGCGTCAATCAGGCGATAGCCGTGATCTTGACAGCGGTCAGCTGCTGGCGATGGCCCTTGCGACGAGCAACGCCGGTCTTGTTCTTATACTTCATGATGCTGATCTTCGGACCCTTGGCCTCATCGTTGACAACCTCAGCCTTGACGCTGACGTTGGCGAGATCCTTGGCACCGAGGACAACCTTGGAGCCGTCCACAACGAGAGCAACCGGGAATTCCACGGTTTCGCCCTTCTTAGCCTCGAGACGGTTGACGTAGATGACGTCACCGACCTCAACCTTTTCCTGATGGCCGCCGGCCTTCACAATCGCGTACATATCCGTTCCTTTATTAATTTGGAAAGCTTACTGCCCGGCACGTTCGAGCCTCGCGGCCAGACACCAGCAATTTAATTTACACATACCCGCGTACAACCGCAAGTCTGTTTCCGGCGTGTCAGGTTGACAGACCGGAATAATCATTTATTCTTCTATGCTTCCTCGCCCAGTTCCGCATTATTGGCGGCCACGGCAGCCGCCGCGATCTGCGCGAGTTTGGCCTTCACGTCCGGCGAGGAGCCTTTCGGCACCTGCACGTCCGTGCCGTGACCATGCTTGTTGGTTTTGACGAACGGGTCGCCGCCCTTCAAGGCGTACGGATCGTCATAATCCGCGGACACGGTCGGCTCGTCGTGAAGAATGAATCCACGGCCCTTGCAGGTCGGGCATTCCTCGGAGAAGGCCTCCACCAAGCCCTGTCCGATGCGCTTTCGCGTCATCTGCACCAGACCAAGCGAGGTGACTTCAGCCACCTGATGCTTGGTACGATCGCGGGCCAGGCATTCCACCAGTCTGCGCAGCACCAGATCACGGTTGGCTGGCATGACCATGTCGACGAAGTCGATCATCACCATGCCGCCGATGTCACGCAGGCGCAGCTGACGTGCAATCTCTTCGGAAGCTTCGAGGTTGCAGCGGGTCACCGTCTCCTCAAGGCTCTTGCCGCGGCCGATGAAACGGCCGGTGTTCACGTCGATGGTGGTCATGGCTTCGGTGCGGTCGATCACAATCGAGCCGCCCGATGGCAGGTAGACCTGACGCTCCATGCCCTTGCGCAGCTGGGAGTCGATCTGCCACTTGTCGAACACGTCTTTGCCTTCATGTTCGGCCGGATCCCACTTTTCAAGCTTGTCTTTCAAGTCGGGAGCCATAGTGTCGAGGTATTCCTCGATACGGCCGTACACGCGGTCACCTTCAACGATCATCTTGGAGAAGTCGTCGTTGAAAATGTCTCGCACCACGCGGATCGCCACGTCCGGCTCGCCTTGCAGCAGCTTCGGACGCTTGCCGTGCAGGAATTCGTCACGCTTGGCGGTGATGCGTTCCCACTGGCGCACCAAGCTTTCAAGGTCCTTGGTAATCGCCTCTTCGGAAGCGCCTTCCGCGGCGGTACGAATGATCACGCCCATGTCTTTCGGAGCAACCTTCGACACGATGTTCTTGAGGCGGGAACGTTCGCGCTCGCTGAGCTTGCGACTCACGCCCGTCATGCCACCGGATGGCACGAGCACCAGGAAACGGCCCGCAAGGGTGACCTGCGAGGTCAGTCGTGCGCCCTTGTGCCCGATCGGATCCTTAGTGACCTGCACGAGCACCGGGTCTCCCGACTTGAACGCGAGTTCGATGCGGCGAGGCTGGCCTTCCAAACGTGCGGAATCCCAGTTCACCTCACCCGCATACAGCACGCCGTTGCGCGCCTGGCCGATATCTACGAACGCGGCCTCCATGCTCGGCAGCACGTTCTGCACGCGACCAAGATAGATGTTGCCCACGGTGGCGACTTCCTGAATGTCGGACACGTAATGCTCGACAAGCACATTGTCTTCGATCACGGAAATCTGCGTGTGGCGTTCGCGCTCGCGCACCACCATCAGGCGATCCACATGCTCGCGGCGAGCCAGGAAATCCTGTTCCATGAGCTGGCTTTGACGGCTACGTTCGCGGCGATTGTCACGGCGGCGCTGCTTCTTGGCCTCAAGTCGAGTCGAGCCCTCGACATCGGTGATCTCGTCGATGTACTGCTGCTTGCGGGAACGGCGTACGAGCATCTCTTCCTGCTCCTCGGCCTTCGCGCCGCCACGGCGGCGGCGACGACGACGGGTCACCGTGCCCTCTTCCTCGTCATCCTCCTCACGGCGGCGGCGAGACTCACCTTCGACGTTCTCCTGCTGTCGTTCGTCAGCTTCCTCACGACTGCCATGGCCACGACGGCGACGACGGGTGCGCGTCGGCTGCTCGTCATCATCGTCACCACGATTGCCACGTGTTTCGTCGTCGATAGGCGCGTACGTGATATCGTCGAGGATCAAATCCTCTTCAATCTGCTCAACCTCGGCCGCAGCTCGACGCTCCTGCGCGTTCAAACGACGGGAACGACGGGACTTGCGAGATCCGCCTTCCTCATCGTTTTCCGCATCATCATTACGATTGTCACGCTCGTTACGTTCACTGCGATTGTCTTCGGAACGCTCTTCGTCAGCAACGTCACGATTACGACGGCGACGGCGACGGGTCGGACGATCCTCGCCCTGCGCATCGTCATGATCCTGCATATTGCGATCATTGCGAGATTCACGGGAATCGTCACGATCGTCATCGGACCTGTCACGGGAATCCGCAGCAGACGGCAAAACCGGCTCCTGGAACAGCAGCGACATCATCGGACGCGGATTATGACGGACCTCATGGCCTTCCGGCAACATATCAACCGCATCAAGCGCGCGTTCTTCAAACGATTCCTCATCGCGGAAATCATCGACAGCGCTGCGACGGCGACGACGCGGCATCTCGTCATACTCATCCGCATCTTCAACGGAACGACGACGGCGACGCGGACGATCCTCATCCCGCTCATCCTCGACCTGCATCGCGCGGCGGCGAGTACGCGTCGACTGCTCATCGGCAATCTCACGAACATCATCGTCGGGCCGGGCCGAACGATGACGGCGACGAGTCGGGCGAGACACACCATCGGAATCGCCATCATCACTGGAAACAGCGACGTCACCGGCATCATGCGCAGGCTGCGCAACCGGCAACTTCGGCTCTTCGAATAGCGGGGTCGCGGCATGCTCCTCGACCTTCAATTCCAAAGACGCGCCGGCGGCTCCAACCCCACGCACCACACGACGACCGCCACGACGGCGACGCGGCGCAGAATCGGACTGGGCCGATTCGAATTTCACAACATTCACGGCATGCTCAGGTGATGCCACGGCTTCGACCTGTTCGAAGCTCTCATTGGTATTAGGCACAATGGCTCCTCGACGGCACGCTGCAATCGCGCCGCCCACACTTAGGCCTCATACGGTTCTCACACCACGCTCTCACCGTGGCCGCGCATCATGGCGCCCGTAGGAAGCAACTTCCGTCAAAAGTCCTCATCATGCGACGGCGGACACCAGCGCTCGCGGGCACACATGAACTTCACGCGAGGGGATCAACGCCATCGGATGCATTGGTGATTTGCAGAACCACCGTCTATAAGTATGACACAAAAAACAACAGAACGTGACATGACGGGAAATTTTCCGGATCCTGCAACCCGCCGCTCGCGTTCCCCGCCCGCAAATCACAGACCCCGTCCGCACAAGTCGTTTTTCCGTCTACACAAGTCGCAGATCGGGGTGCTTTCTTAGGTTGTGCAGACAGAAGACGGAAAACAACAAACAGCCGGTAGCAGGCAGAAAAAGGCAGCAGACAGCTACTTCAGCCAGTCTTCAAGCAAGTTGGCCATCAGCAGTAGATCCGATTCCGGCAGCTGCTCGTCATGCTTGTGCGCCAGCAATGGGCTGCCCGCGCCCAGATTCACCGCGGGAATGCCCAACATCGAGAATCGCGCCACATCCGTCCAGCCAAGCTTGGCCAGAGGATCACGCCCCGTGCGCTCGCGCACCAATTTCACCAGCGACTGCGCGAGCGGCGACGTCAGCCCCGGGCGCGCGGAAGGCGACTCGTCCTTCATTTCAATGCCGAAGCCTTCGAACACGCCGCCTGTGGCAACATGCTCGCCATTGCCCAATTCCGCACCGGCGTCCGCGCCAATCATCAGCGCCTTCGCCTCAGCCAACGACTTGTCGGGGGCAAAACGGTAGTTGACGTGCACGCGGCATTCGTCGGGAATCACATTCGTGCCTTTGCCGCCTGAAATCAGGGTGGCATTCAACCCCTCCTGATACGTCAGGCCATCCACTTCAATCGCACGATTTTCATAAGCGTTCAGCCGGTTCAGAATCTCAGCGACCGCATGAATGGCGTTCTTGCCCATCCAAGCTCGCGCCGAGTGTGCCGCAATGCCATGCGTGATCACGTCGAAACGCATCGTGCCATTGCAGCCGCCCTCAATACCGCAATCGGTCGGCTCGCCAATAATCGCAAAATCGCCGGAAATCCAATCAGGATGCGCCTCGACCACCTTGCGCAGGCCGTTCTTTTCGGCAGCAACTTCTTCGTGGTCGTAGAACACGTATGTCAGATCGTATTTCGCATCCGTCAACGTGGCCGCCAAATACAGCATCACCGCGTCGGAGCCCTTCATATCGGTGGCACCGCGCCCCCATAGCACGCGCTCCTGCTCATGGCCGGCGGCAACATCCTCGCGAATCAGCGGATCGCCTGGTTCCAGCCATCGCGGCGGGAAGTTGTCGATCACCGGCACTGTGTCAAGATGCCCGGCGAGAATCACGCGGCGTTCACGTCCGAAATTCGTGGACGCAACCAGCGTATCGCCATGCCTGCGCACTGTCAGATGCGGCTGTTTGTTTAGAAACGCTTCGACGGCGTCGGTCAACGGGCCTTCGTCATCACTGACGGAATAGGAGCCCATGATCTGTTCCATCAGCCCGTTCAGCTGCTCCTGCCTGGTGACGGAAGCGGAAAATCCAATCTCAAGTTCGTTCATACCGCCCATTATCCAGCACCACCGGAACCGACATCGCCGTTCGACAACGCTTTTGAGACGGATCGGATGTTATCCATATGCATGGTGCAACACTGGATAGCGGCCAAACCAACGGCCGAGAGCGAAAGGAAGAGTGTCATGCCGGGTCTGTTAAGCGCATTGGAAGGCTTCTGCGTCATTGGCATCGTCATCGGCACCGGTTACGTGGCCGCACGCATGCGCATAGGCGGACCTACCGCGCAGATGGTGCTCAACAGGTTCAGCTTTTTCGTATCGAGCCCGTGCCTGATGTTCGCCATCCTGTCCAAAGAGAGAATCTTCGAGATATTCCACTCCTCCATTGTTGTGGCGTTCTTCTCGGCCGTGCTGGTCGGATTGGTGTTTCTGATCCTCAATAGGCTGTTCTTCCATCTGAAGGCGGCGGATGCCACCATCGGCGCGTTGAATTCGCTGTATCTGAACTCCAACAACATCGGTCTGCCGATCGCCACGTACATTCTGGGCAATCCCGCTTTGGTCGCGCCGATTCTGGTCATGCAACAGGCGGTGTTCACACCGATCGGCCTGACCGTGCTCGATGTGACCACCAAAGGCAAGGTCTCCACGAGGGAGATTCTGAAGCAGCCGCTGCATCAGCCGCTGCTTATCGGTTCGCTGCTGGGCATCGCCGTATCCGCGATTTCCGCAAAAACCGGTCATTTCGTGGTGCCGGACTGTATTTACGATCCGATCGACATGATCGGCGATTCCGCAGTGCCAATGATTCTGATGGCATTCGGCATGTCGTTGCACGGCACGAAGCCGCTGCAGGACAAGTCGAACATTCCCGCGGTGTTCACGGTGGCGGTATTGAAGAACATCGTGATGCCAATCATCGCGTTCCTGCTGTCGTATTTCGTGATGGGCTTCCGCGGCGCCACATTGTACGCGTGCGTGGTGCTCGCCGCCCTGCCGACCGGGCAGAACGTCTACAACTACGCGGCGCGGTACAACGTGGGTCTCTCGTTCGCACGCGACGGCATTCTCTTCTCGACACTGACCTCACCGATCTTCATCGCAATCATCGCGGTGCTGCTCGGCTGACCTCGCCAGTCCTCGCCGCGGTATCCACGACCGCCGCGGCGAGGCC
>ERZ827520.3620-NODE-3620-length-12354-cov-2.665664_pt1 | contig 12354 bp, 9 predicted proteins | sample MGYA00519581_ERZ827520 | MGnify/ENA primary metagenome ERZ827520 (study PRJEB31778, sample SAMEA3449339) | human gut metagenome | biome: human gut; feature: human-associated habitat; material: faeces | place: United Kingdom | collected 2010/2012 ...
TTATTTGTTTTAGGGACGGAACAGCTGAAAAAAACTATTCGTGAGGCAGGCTTTACTATAACGACGACACTGGAAGAAGGTACTGATTTCGTTGTGGTTGGGTTTGATATGTCTTTGAATTACGAAACACTGACTATTGCCTGCAGACTTATCGACAGGGGCGTGCCTTATGTAGCAACGCACCCGGATGTACGCTGCCCGATCGAAGGCGGAGAATTTATTCCCGATTGCGGGGCCATGATCGAGCTGATTAAAACTGCTACAGGGAAGGCCCCGCAGCAGATTTTAGGCAAGCCCTATCACTATATGATCGATGTGATAACGTCCAGAACGGGCTATAAACGGGAAGAAATTGCCATGGTTGGCGACCGTTTATCGACAGATATTGCTTTTGGGCTCAATAACGGTGTTTTATCAATACTGGTTCTGACTGGCGAGGCAACTTTAGCTGACGTGGAGCATGGCAGCATCAAGCCTGATATTATTTTGAATCACGCTTCAGAGCTGGCTGACTATTTTTAAAGTGAGAGATTTTTATGGCGATACAATATGAGCGGATTAAGAAAACTATAGCTGATTTGGCTGCTTACGGAACATTACCGCAGGGTGGGACGACGCGTCTTTCCTATACGGCAGAGTATTTGGCGGCGCAGGCTTTTTTGCAGCGGGAAATGCTGGAGTCGGGCATGCTGGCAGAGGTAGACCCGATTGGGAATCTGATTGGGACTTATGTGGGACGAGATCCTGAACTGACTGCTGTCATGAGCGGTTCACACCTCGATACCGTACCGGCAGGCGGAAATTTTGACGGAGCTTTGGGTATCGTCGCAGCACTGGAATGTGTGCGCAGCTGGCAGGAAGAGGGCTATCGCCCGAAACGAACAGTACGGGTAATTGCGACGATCGAAGAAGAGTGCACGGCTTTTGGTATGGCTTGCTTTGGCGTACGTGTACGCGGCGGCGAATTTAAAAAACAGCAGCCGGAGTCTATCGTGCATTTGACAGGCGGCTCCCTGGCCGAATGTCTGCAGGCAGCCGGACTGCCGCATAGCGCGTTGCAGGATGCCGCAGTAGGGTTTCAGGATCTGGCGGCTTTTGTAGAACTGCATATCGAACAGGGCGCTGATTTGGAGGAACGTGGCCTGACCTGCGGGGCGGTGACTGCTATTGTAGGCTACGATAGATTATTCCTGACTTTACATGGAGAAGCTAACCATGCCGGGACTACTAGCATGAGGCGCCGCAGAGATGCTTTGGCTGCGGCAGCGGAAGTCATTTTAGGAGTCAAGGAGCTTGCTGAAGCTGATGACAGGTTCGTAGCTACCGTGGGTCAGTTGAATGTCGCTCCCAATGCTGTGAACATCGTGCCTGGAAAAGTGCAGCTTGCTATTGAAACAAGGGCTGCTGACGATAGGATTTTAGCAGAGGTTCGTGCAAAGATCATGAGTTTACTAGAGCGGACGGCGAGTAAAAGCGGTGTCGTGATTACAAAGGAGAATGATTTTCATGTGGCTGCCGTACCGTTGTCAGAGTCAGTCAGGAAAGTTATTGAGCAGTCTGCGGCTGAGTGCGGTGTCAGTTTTCAGGCCATGCCCAGCTGGGCAGGACATGACGCACAGATTTTTGCAGCAAGCGGCGTACCTACAGGAATGATTTTTGTACCAAGTATAAATGGTGTCAGCCATTCCAAAGAAGAGAGCAGTGATTTTCAGTCTGTTACGCAGGCAGTAAAAGTACTGGAAAAAACTTTAAAGACTTTAGCTGAAGTCTGAAATATATATAACTGAACGGTTAGGAAAGTGAGGCAGCAATGAGTAATCTGCGGGACGCCATTGTACGTATGGCTTTACGGCGCCCTTATTTGTATTTGCTGGTTACTTTGGTTATCAGTATCGTGCTGATGGAAGTGCTGGTAGAAATAGCTGAGCATACTTTTATTAAGCCGGCATTGCAGCAGCTGGAGCTGCAGTTTATTGCTTATGTACAGCAGTTTGTTACGCCGCCGCTGACAGCAGAGGTAATGCTCGTTACGGCAAGCGGGTCCAGTACTTTTTATCTTCTGGCAAGTGCGCTTGTCTGCTGCTGGTATTTATACAGCAGGCAAAAAGACAGGCTGTATCTTTATCTAGTCTGTTTATGCGGTGGTGGTATTTTAAATCAGGTACTGAAACGCATTTTTGAACGTGTAAGGCCAGATATTTTCCCTGTGATTGCTGAAAGTGGTTACAGTTTTCCCAGCGGTCACGCTATGGGAGCGATTTGTTTTTATGGCATCCTGGCATATTTTGCAGGATTAGGCTTGCGAAGTAAACCGCTGCGCTGGGGATTGATGGCGGCAGCCGGCATTTATATCCTGCTTATCGGCTTGAGCCGTGTTTATCTGGGGGTGCATTATCCGACGGATATTTTAGCCGGTTATGCAGCTGGAGCGACCTGGTTATTTTTTTGTATTACGCTGCATCGTATCTTTAGAAAGCATTACTATCGTAAAATTGAGTAGTCAGGAATATCATTGCTGAGAATGGTGGTTGTTATGATGAAAAAAACTGGAATTAAAGCTTTTGATATAAAAGTTTTTTTTGGAGGCATAATAATCACTTGTTGTTTAGTCGCATATTCTGCTTTTACATCTGTAGAAATGTTGAAAAGAGATGCCAGGCATGTTGCCGATGTATACAGCGCACGTTCCGAGATGCTTTTAAACAGTCTGTTTCATAAAACCGATGTAGTAGAAGCTATTGTTTTAGCTAATAACGGCGAGCTTTCACAGTCTGTTTTTGAAAATGTGGCAAAGTCTTTATTTGATGGTGACGGGATCAGGGCAGTACAGTATTTGCCAGGTGGTATTGTTGAATATTGCTATCCGCTTCAAGGTAATGAAGCTGTAATTGGTAGTAGTGTTTTTAATGATCCCAAACGAAGAAAAGATGCCTTACTGGCTTTGGAAACAAGAGAAACAGCTCTTTCGGGACCGTATAACCTTACACAGGGTGGATTTGGGCTAATTGGAAGGAATCCTGTTTTTTTGACACGGGAAAACACTGATGAAAAATTTTTAGGTTTTTCTGTAATTATTCTGGATCTTCCGGCAGCTTTGAAACCGATCATGCTTGAGGAACTACAAAAATATGGTTATTATTACAGACTTTATTGTAAGTCGGAAGACAGTGATAATATCATAATAATCGACCAGTCAAAAGAAAGCAGTGCGGTTGAACCTATTTCATGCAGCATCAATGTGCCTAATCATGTTTGGGCTTTGGACTTGATGCCGATAAAAGGCTGGATAGACTGGACGAAAATCTGTGAAGAACTTTTAGTAGGTTTATTGATCAGTTTTTTGCTGGCTGTTATTTTTAAACAAAAGAGAGATCAGGCTAAAGTTTTATATCAGTTTGCATATACAGACGGATTGACAGGTTTATTTAACAGAAGATGGCTAAATGAAAAAATAGAAAAAAGATTATCTGTTTTCACCAAGAAACCTTTTATTATTTTTTATTTTGACTTGAATAAATTTAAACAGGTTAATGATAGTTATGGTCATTTTTTAGGAAATGAGCTTTTGAGAGAATTTGGATGCAGGTTAAGAAGTGTGTTTGGTGATGATGCGGCTTTAGTACGCATGGGCGGGGACGAATTTGTAGCAGTGGTCGAACTGCAGGGTGGGTGCAGAGCTCGGGTTGAGTACTATAAACAATTGTTGACAAAAAGTTTGGCAGAGCCGTTTGTTGTAGATGACGTTGTTATAAATATTTCAGCCAGTGTCGGTTGGGCTCAATTTCCAAATGACGGCGAGGATTATGATAATTTGATGAAAGTTGCCGACGAACGGATGTATATAAATAAGCGCAGTCGGTGAAAAAATACGACTTTAAAAAATTAAATAATAATGATTAACAAAAACACCCTTCCCGTAGTTATGGGAAGGGTGTTTTTGTTAATGTAAATTTAGAGCGATAGTCCAATCAAGTTTCGCTGAGTGTAAAAGTGAAAGCAGGAGCTTTGGTAGTATATTCCTTCTTCAGTATTTCCTCAAACTTATCTTCAGGCAGCGGTTTGTAGAAAAAATGCCCCTGGATCATATTGCAGTTGACAGATTTAAGGAAGGCTACCTGTTCGGCAGTTTCGATACCTTCGGCGACAGTTCGGATGCTTAATTTATTGACGAGATCGATAATACCTTTAATAACGATGTTGTCTTTTTCTTTGTGGATACTTTCTCTGAAAAAGCTTTGATCGATTTTGAGCACATCAATAGGAATATTTTTCAAAAGGCTTAAAGAAGAGAACCCGGTACCGAAATCATCAATAGAAATCAAAAAACCTTTACTTTTCAGTTCACTGACTGTTTTTTCGAGAAAGGTCACATTATCAAAGGCGATTGATTCTGTAATTTCTATTTCTAAAAGGTGATCAGGGATACGGAATTTGTTTTTGATATCTTCATATGTTTTTACAAAATCTGAATTGTAAAATTGCAGTCGGGAAACATTGACGGAGATTGTATTTACAGGAAGGCCAGCATCGAGGCGCCGTCTGATAAAAGCGCATACCTTTTTAAATACATACTGGTCAAGTGATGAGATAAGATATTTCTTTTCAAAGATGGGAATGAATTTATCAGGCGGAATGATCAGTCCTTCATCTGTCTGCCAGCGTACCAGCGCTTCGGCCTGCGTTGCCAGACCTGTCTGCAAGTCGACCTTGGGCTGAAAGTAAACGAGGAATTCTTCATTTTCCAGTGATTTCAGCATGCGGTTTTCGATGGATTTTTCATAACGCAGCTGTTTACGGATACTTTCATCATAAACAGCATATTTTCTGTTAAGTCCTGTTTTTACAGTTTTACGCGCATAATTTGCACGGTCTAAAATACCTTCTATCTGCAGATCCTCTGCCAGGTCCTCCAGATAGCAGATACCGCATTGGACAGAAACTGCCTGACCACTGTACATATCATGCATGAATTCTGTTATTTTGATATCGACCTGCTGCTGCCGGACCATAATGTCGTTTTTCTCATTATAGTAACGCAAAATAACGAAATTATCGGCGGAAACACGCCCCAGCACTTCTCCTGTACGCAGTTCGTTACTAATGGTAGCGGCATAATTGATAAGGATCTCATCGCCGTATTTATACCCGAAAACATCGTTGATATATTTAAAATCAGCAAAATCAACATAGCTCAGCGAATATTTTTTAGTCGTTTGTGTGAGTAGTTTCTGAGCTTTTTTCTTAAATGTTTCAAAATTATAAGCACCGGTAAGCGGGTCTTTTGTCGTTATATCATAAAGTGTTTTGTTGCTGCTTTCCAGTGAATATAATTTACGCAGGTATACCATAAATAAGGCGATCCACATGATAATGATGCCTGCCAGCATTAAAGCAGAAAGAAGTGTCAGCTGGTGACTTTTGGAAGTAGTATAGTTATCAGCAGCGAAAACAGTATTATTGGCGATCTCAAAATGTACTTCGCTGGACTGCAGCAGCAGTGGTGAATTGGCAGGGTTTTGGCGCACGGCGTAAATATTGCTTTTTACCCGATGCCATAGTGTATTGAGGGCGGAAAACTGCTGCTGATAATCAACATTGGGAATTTTTTCCAAACCGTATTTACCGTCGGTGTTTTTAAGGTCATAAATGATATCGTCGATATAAGCTATAAGCTCATCGTGAGGCTGCTGCTGCAGCTCAAGCTTGACGAGCCGCTGGGTTGCGCCTCGGACGATGCCCAGGTAATTGATGAGTGTTCCGTAGGATTGTACTTTGCTGATTGAGTAAACAGTAAAGCTGCCTACGAATATTGATAACAAAAATAAAACGATAACGCTTATTTTGCCTAAATTTTTCATGGGGGAATCAACTCCGAAAAAGATTTAAAAAATTAGAATAATTTGAATTATAAATACTATTTATATAATCTTATAATATTTGAATTTAAAATACAAGATAATAAATTTTAATTATAAAAATAATTTTCTGCTGAATTTATCAATTTATCGTAAAATATTGAAGCGATAACTACGATTTTGATAGCTGACGAATTTTGTTATTTTTCATAAATATATGAAAAATATAAGTTAGCCTTGACAAACTTAGAAAAAACGCTTATAGTGTTCTTATGTAGGAACAATGAAGGTGAAATATGGATATTATTGAAAAACTTACTTATTTTAATCTGACCAGACAGGAAGCTACGCTGTATTTGACCCTGCTGGCAGAAGGACGGCTGACCGGCTATGAAGCGACAAAGCTGACAGGTATTTCCAGATCTAATACTTATACGGCGCTGGCAGGTCTGGTAGAAAAAGGCGCTGCTTATGTGCTTGAGGATAAGGCTACAAGATATACGCCGGTGCCCTTGGATGAGTTTTGCGAAAACAGGGTAAGAAGACTGCAGGAACTGAAAGAAGAATTACTGCGTGAGCTTCCCAGTACGTCACAAAGCGTTGATGGTTATATTACGATCAAGGGAGCGACCGAAATCATCAATAAGCTCAAAAATACGATTGTTAAGGCTAAAGCCCGTATTTATGTTTCGGCAACAGATTCGGCTATCGAAGCTTTACGTGGTGAATTGACTGAGGCGGTAGGCCGGGGATTAAAGGTGGTCATTATTACCGGCAGGCCTTTTGTTTTGGAGGGTGCGATTATTTATTATGCGCATAAACCCAATAGCCAGATCCGTCTGATCGCCGATTCACAGGAGGTTTTGACAGGAGATCTGGCTGATGGCAGTAATTCAACCTGTTTATATTCCAGCAAACAGAATCTGGTAGATTTATTTAAGGATGCTTTGAAAAATGAAATAAAATTGATAGAATTGCTTCCTGAAGCAGAGAAAGGTGAGAAAGAATGAGTAAAAAACCCTTTGTAAGTAAAGAAAAATTAGATGAGATCGCCGCACAGTATGCAACGCCGTTTTATTTATATGATGAAGCGGCTATTCGTGAAACTGCGCGTCGTGTGAATAAGGCGTTTGCCTGGAATCAGGGCTTTAAAGAATATTTTGCCGTTAAAGCTACCCCTAACCCGGCAATATTGAAAATATTGCATGAGGAAGGCTGCGGTGCGGATTGTTCTTCGTATACGGAACTGCAGATGGCCGATGCCGTTGGTTTTAAAGGCGATGAAATTATGTTTTCGTCCAATGCAACGCCGGCAGAAGATTTTCAGCTGGCAAGGCAATTGAATGTCACTATCAATCTGGATGATATCACTCATATCGACTTTCTGGAAAAAGTTGCTGATATCCCGGATACGGTCAGCTGCCGTTACAATCCAGGCGGGCATTTTGCCATTGCCAACAATATTATGGATAATCCCGGTGACGCCAAATATGGTATGACCAGAGAGCAGATGACAGAAGCTTATAAAATTCTTTTAAGCAAGGGTGTTAAACATTTTGGAATGCACGCTTTTCTGGCCAGCAATACTGTGACTAATGATTATTATCCGGAACTGGCACGGATATTGTTCCAGGTCGCAGTGGAATTGAAGGAAGAGACAGGAGCGCATATTGAGTTCATCAATCTGTCCGGCGGTGTCGGTATCCCTTATCGTCCCAATCAGGAGGGCAATGATATTATGGTTATCGGCGAAGGCGTACGTCAGGCTTTTGAGGATATCCTGGTGCCTGCAGGAATGGGAGACGTAAAAATTTTTACAGAGATGGGCCGTTATATGCTGGCTCCCTATGGGGCGCTTGTTGCTAAAGCCATCCACGTTAAACATACCTATAAAGAGTATATCGGACTGGATGCCTGCGCTGCTAATCTGATGCGTCCAGCCATGTACGGGTCCTATCATCACATTACCGTAATGGGTAAGGAGGATGCGCCCTGCAATCATAAATATGATATTACCGGCGGTTTGTGCGAGAATAACGACAAATTTGCTATCGACAGGATGCTGCCGGAAATCAATATCGGTGATCTGCTCTTTATTCATGATGCGGGAGCACATGGTTTTGCCATGGGCTACAATTATAATGGTAAACTGCGCAGCGCGGAAGTGCTGCTGAAGGAGGACGGCAGTACGGAATTGATTCGCCGTGCGGAGACTCCGGCAGATTACTTTGCTACTTTTGATTTTACAGGATTATTTAAAAATATATAGGCTGAATGAGGGGAAACAGGGCTGATATTTAATATCGGCCCTGTTTCATTATTTATGGTAAGATAATAGAAAATACTTTTTTAAAGGAGTGAAACAATGACTATTTTAGAGCATGAGATCATGATGACAGAGCAGCTGCGGCGCGTACCTGCTGATGAGCTGCAGGCACGCCTGAATAAATTCAGAGCCGTTATGGACAGAGAATTTCCCGGCTGGGAAATAGCCATCGTCAACCATAAAGTCAATATGTATTATTTTGCCGGTACAATGCAGGACGGTGTACTGGTAATCAGGCCGCAGGACGAGATTTTATGGGTCAGGCGCAGTTATGAACGTGCCTGCAATGAATCGTTGCTGCAGGATATCCGTCCGATGAAAAGTTTTCGTACTTTGGCTGAGTTTTATCAGCCGCTGCCTGCTAAGGTATACTTGGAAAATAAAACAGCGACGCTGGAATGGCAGCAGCTGTTGTATAAATATTTGCCTTTTGCCTCTGAGGCAGGGATGGACAGTGTGATAAGTGAGCTGCGACTGATAAAAAGCCCTTATGAACTGGCACTGATGAGAAAATCAGGTTCTATTCATCGCAATGTTTTAGATGAACTGGCGCCGCGGTTTATTGTCCAAGGTGTGAGCGAGGCAGAACTGGCAGTCAACCTGTATGCAGAAATGCTGCGTCGAGGTTCGCACGGGGTAGCGCGTTTTAATTTGCCTTTAGGTGAGGATGTTGTGGGTCTGGCTTCTTTTGGGAAAAGCGGTCTGGTGAAAACAGCTTTTGACGGCCCCGGTGGTACAGGCGGCACTTGTGTCGCTGTACAGTCGATCGGCTCTGCTTTTCGTAAGCTGCAGGCTGGGCGTTTAGTATATCTGGATATACCATGTGGTGTGGATGGTTATCATACTGATAAAACAGTGGTGTATTATTATGGAGATTTAGATCAGGATCCTTTCAGTGATAAAATCAGGGCTGCTTATGAGCACTGTGTTTTTCTGGAAGAATTGACAGCATCGCTGCTGCAGCCGGGCATGGTGATCGAAAATATCTACCGGCAGGTAATGGAACAGTTTGATCCACAGTATGAAAACGGGTTTATGAACGGCGGCAAATTTTTAGGACACAGTATCGGGTTGGTGATGGACGAACCTCCTGCGCTGGCAAACGGTTTCAAAGGTAAGCTGGAGGCGGGTATGGTTTTTGCTGTCGAGCCTAAGATAGCTTTACCGGGAATCGGTATGGTCGGTACAGAGAATACGTATCTGGTAACGGCAGCCGGTGCGAAATCACTGACAGGGAAACCTCAGCCGCTGCGCTGTATTTTATAAGTATTGCTATTGGCAGGAAAAAGCGGAAGAAGAGCGAATAAGATAAAGATATTATTGAAAACAGGAGCAGAAAAATGGAAAATAAAATTTTAGAACAGATCAAAAAATCAGAAACTGCCATGCTGGATACTTTGGCGCAGATCGTTAATATCGATTCAGGCTATGATGCTTTGGAGGGGATTAATGAGGTTGCTCATATCATAGGCGACTTTTTAACGCCGTATGGGTTTGAGGTGCAGTATATCGAAACACCGAATGCGCCTGCACATGTACTTGCTAAACGTCCGCGTCCGGGCAAGAAAAAAGTTATGCTGATGGGACATATGGATACGGTTTTTCCTAAGGGGACGGCGGCTGCCAGACCGTTCAGGATCGAAGATGGCAAGGCTTATGGTCCCGGTGTTATGGATATGAAGGCAGGGATAGCGATTTCACTTTATACAGTTAAGGCATTGCTGGATAATGGCTGGGATGATACTGACCTGACGCTTTTCTTCTGCGGAGATGAAGAACCGGCGCACCCGTTGACAGATGCTGTAGAATGGTTTAAAAAAGAAGGTCTGGGCAAAGATGCTGTTTTCAATATGGAACCAGGACGCGCAGACGGCAGTGTAGTTATCGGGCGTAAAGGCGTTATTCGCCCGGTGCTGACTGTAAAAGGTATCGCTGCCCATGCCGGAAACGAACCTGAAAAAGGCGCCAGCGCTGTTTTAGAACTTTGCCATAAAACTATTGCTTTACATGCGTTAACTGATTTAGAAGTCGGAACTACCTATAACGTAGGCGTTTTTAATGGCGGGAGCCTGGCAAATATTGTCGCCGATCGCGCAGAGGCGCGTGTCGATATCAGATTTAAAACAGCTGAAGAAGCTGAAAAAGCAATAAAAAGTGTGGAAGCAATAGCGGCAAAAACTTATGTGGCCAATACAACAACTGCTGTAACAGAAAACAGGATCGAGTTTATGCCGCTGGAAACTACTGACGGCGTACAAAAGCTGTATGGTCATTTGTCTAAACAGGCTGAAAAGCTGGGGCTGCCCGTCCCGGGAGCTTTATATGTAGGCGGCAGTGCTGATTCTGCCTGGACGGCCATGGTCGGTGCGCCGACTTTATGCGGGATGGGTCCGCAGGCTGTAGGTGCTCATAGTAATAATGAGTATTTATTCGTGCCGTCGATGACTGAAAGAGCGCAGCTCCTGGCGATGTGTATCATGCATCTGGATGAAATGCAGTAATAAGCGGTTAAGCATAAAAAAACAGTATGGGATTAAATCCCATACTGTTTTTTATTTTAGAATTCATTTATAAATTTTCTGAAAATATGATTTTTTATGAGCAAAAAGCAGGAAAAAAAGCATAGTAAGCGAATAATATAAGAATTATACTTGTATTTATGCAGAGGAGAGTTTTGATGAAAACGAAAATTTTAGATCAGATCAGAGGATCAGAGCAGGGGATGCTGCAATTACTGGAAGAATTGGTGAATATTGATTCAGGAGCAGATGCTTTGGCCGGTATAAATGCGGTGGCACAGAGAATAGGAGCGTTCTTAGAAGTGCTGGGATTTACTGTAGAATATCTGGAAACTGATGGTGCTCCTGTACAGCTGCTTGCTAGGAAAGCGCAGCCCGGTAAAAAGCAGGTACTGTTTTCAGGGCATATGGATACGGTGTTCAATCAAGGTACAGCGGCGGTTCGCCCATTCAAGGTTGAAAACGGACGGGCTTACGGCCCAGGCGTACTGGATATGAAAGGCGGGCTGGTTATGGCTTTATATGTAATCAGGACCTTGCTGGAGAATGGCTGGCAGGAGACGGATATGACCGTTTTACTGTGCGGTGATGAAGAAATGTCACATCCTTTTACTGATGCGGTGGCACAGTTCAAAAAAGCGGGCGCAGGGAAGGATGCTGTTTTTAATCTGGAATTTGGACGCGTTGACGGCAGCGTCGTTACGGGCCGGAAGGGAACTACCAGGCCAACGCTGGTAGTAGAGGGGATCGCTTCACATGCGGGGAATGAACCTGAAAAAGGCGCCAGTGCGATTTTGGAACTGGCACAGAAAACAGTAGCTATCCATGCTCTCAATAATTTTGCTGTTGGGACTACATATAATGTTGGTGTTGTCAGCGGCGGTACTATGGCTAATATTGTTGCTGATAAGGCCGTTGGCGAGGTTGATGTGCGCTTTAAAACTATTGTCGAAGCAGAAAAGTCTATTGCCGATGTGCAGCGGATTGTAGAAACGAATTATGTTCCTCATACTAAGACTACGGTAACTGGCAATGTGATTAAATTTATGCCATTTGAAACTACACCCGGAGTGCAGCGGCTGTACGAACACTATGCAAGTCAGGCTGAAAAGCTCGGGTTGGCAAAACCGGGTCAGCAATATGTTGGCGGGGCTTCTGACGCGGCCTGGCCGGCCATGACAGGTGCACCCACTCTGTGCGGTGTAGGACCCTGCGGCGCCGGGGCTCACAGCGACAGTGAGTATATAGAGGTAGCTACATTAACTGAAAGAGCGCTGCTTTTGGCCAGCTGTATTATGGAACTGGATGAATTATAAGCAAAAAGACGAGTCCTAACGGACTCGTCTTTTTTATGCAGGTTTAATTTTTACCAAAAAATATTTCCAGGTCAGTATCTACATCAGTGATTCCGGCAATACCAAAGTTTTCGATCAAGACATTGACAACATTTGGCGACAGGAAGGCTGGCAGAGTAGGGCCGAGATGAATATTTTTAACGCCCAGGGAAAGCAGTGCCAGAAGAACGATAACGGCCTTTTGTTCATACCAGGCGATATTGTAAACAATAGGCAGCTGGTTGATATCATCCAAGCCAAAAACTTCTTTCAGCTTGAGTGCGATCAGCGCCAGCGAATAGGAGTCGTTGCATTGACCT
>ERZ827520.3621-NODE-3621-length-12350-cov-12.599756_pt1 | contig 12350 bp, 8 predicted proteins | sample MGYA00519581_ERZ827520 | MGnify/ENA primary metagenome ERZ827520 (study PRJEB31778, sample SAMEA3449339) | human gut metagenome | biome: human gut; feature: human-associated habitat; material: faeces | place: United Kingdom | collected 2010/2012 ...
ACGACCGCAGCGTACTGAGCATGCCGGCCACTTCGGCGGGCGTCACGCTGGGCACGTAGGCGCGCACCACCGCGAGCCCGATCTGCGGCAACGCCGCCGGGTCCGGGTAGCACACGTAGACCGGCGCTTCGGAGGGCTGGAACTTGCGCTTGAAGTTGAACAGCGAGTGGAAGCCGTAGGCGGGTTCCATCCAGTCGGCCACGATCTGCAGCGCGTGTTGGAGCACCTGCGTGCCTTCGCCGGCCGCCACCCCACCTTCCCGGGCATTGTCTCGCTCGGGGTTCATGCCGGCCAAGGGTGCCGCGGACAGGCTCATGAACTCCACGGCATGCTCAGGATCCGCAAGCCCCTCGTCGCGCAGGCGCTCGGCCATGCGCGCGATCAGGAACTCCATAATGCCGTTGGGACTGTCGGTGCGATGGCGCATGAAGTCCAGCGTCCAGCCGACGATGCGCCCGTCGCGCCAGGTGGGCAGCCAGCTGGTGACGCCCAGCACGCGCCCGTCCGCGTCGATGGCGTAAAGCAGCCGCACGCGCGGGTCGCGCAGTTCCTCGACACCGCCGAGCGTGAACTTCATTTCCGGCAGCGCCTTGAGCTGCGCCCACTCCTCGGAGATGTCCTCGATCTGCTCGCGCACATCGAGCGACGCTTCCAGGAACGTGGACTGCACATCGGTCACGCCGTCGCGCTTGGCCTTGTTGATGGCGGTGCGCACATCCTGCCATTTCTTGCCGGTCGTCTTCCAGCCGCGCGGGTCCACGACCATTTCGCTGCCGACCTCGATGGAGCTCCAGCCGGCCTCCAGCAACGCGTCGCGCTGTTCGCGATGCACGCTGTAGAACACCGGCGAAAGCGACCGCTCCACGCAATACTGGGTGAAGCCGGTCAGGTCGTCCATCCACTCGGAGAGCTCGCCGAACGGCCCGGTGCAGGTCAAGGCGATGCCGTTGAGCACGCGATATGCCACGGCCGATTTGCCCGTGGGCGAGAGCCAGTAGCTGTTGCCTTCCCACGTAGTCATGAAGCTCATCGATTCGCCGCCGGTTTCGACCAGCCGCTCGGCGCGTGCCTGCGCCCGCTCGTTCGATTCGCTCACGTCGCTCATCCAGCGGATCACCACGACCAGCACCACGATCCAGAACACCAGGCCGACGCCCTGATACACGATCGAGGCCATCGGGGTACGCGGCACGAACGACAACTTCATATGGCTCAGGAAGCCGATGGGCAGGAAGCGCCCCGGCAGTTCGGCCAACAGCGACGAGGCCGTGGCGCGCGGCGAGAAGGCGTCCGGCTGGGCAATGCCGTACATCAGGTACACGGCGGCGCACGCCAGCAGAACCAGCACGATGGCACCGACGCCGCCGATCAGCCGGCGCCAGCCGACGCGAATCGGGAAGTGCTTCATTGCCGCAGCCAAGGCGATGGCGAAGATCAGCGGCGGCAAGGTGTTCGTCACGCAGGCGGTGATCGCGCCGTGCTGCAGCAGGGAGGTCATGCCATCCGGCGCAAAGCTCAGCGGCACGACCAGGTAATAGGCGATGGCAACGCCCGCCGTGAACAGGTTGATGGCCACGGCGCAGGTGGCCGCGAACCGACGTCCGCGATACAGGCCCCACGCCAGCACCAGAGTCACGGCGGTGGGCAGCAGCGAGCGCAGTACCGCGCCGGGCATCGAGGCGCGCATCAGGTCGAATTGCAGGAAGCAGCCGCTGTGCGTGGCGCCGGCCAGGCAGCGCGCGAGCGTGCCGTCGTCGACGGAGACCGGACTCATGAGCAGGCCGACTGTGCTGAGCGGCCCCGCGTGATTATGCGAGGTGATGGCGATGACCGGCCCCAGCGCCAGCACCACGGCGATGGCCGCGAACATGCGCCGCGCCTCGAAGGAGGTGCTGCGCAGCCAGTGCCATCCGGTTTCGGCGTGCGCGGGCGACCCGGCCATCACGCGGCCGACCGCGTGTCCGATCAGCGCGGCGGCGAGAATGCAGTAATCGCCAGGATTGCCGCTGTAAAGCAGCGCGACCAGAATCGCCACGTAGCCGATCAGCCGAATACGCCGCCGCAACAGATGGCTGCAGAACGCGCTGGCCGCCATAAGCGCGCCGACCGGCAACACCAGCGGGCTCAGGGCGAACTGCATGCGGGAGACGAATTGGGAGTCCTGGAACAGCCATCCGGCCGCCGCACACAAGATCAGGCCCACGATCACGCCGCCGAGCGCGCAGGCGAGCGCGGTGCCGACGGTACGTGCGCGGCCAAGCCACGGCTCGGCGATTGACAGCATGACGAGCCACAGCACGGCATCAAGAATGAGCTGGATGACGCCGCGCGCCAAGAACAGCGTGCAGAAGAGTTTGCCGAAATCGAATTCGGCCATGCTGGTGTCGAGCCGCAGCGGGAACGCGAATCCGGCCATCGCGACCACCAGCCACACCACCAAGTTCAGCACCACCAGCGCCACCGTGGCAGTGATGGCCAGTCGATGACCGTCCGCCCACTGTCGCACGTCGCCGGCCAGTTCGCGCCAGCTTTCCGCCGCATGACTGTTGTGCTTACGCGATTCTTCGCTCATTGCAACACCTCCACTTGTGGGTACTCCTTCAACGATTTCGCCATCTCGCCCAAGCCGGTCCGTTCGCCAAACCAGTCGAGACCGGGCCGCCAGACCGCCTGCACCGCGTGCCAGTCGTGGCCGGCGCCGGGCACGATCAGCTCGGTGACCTCCATGCCGGCTTTGCGCGCGGCGGCGGCAATCGTGCGCATGTTGCTAATCGATTCCTTGTCCCGTTCGCCAGCACCGGTGAACAGCGCCTGCTCAGATGTGCCGCTGGAGGCGATGGCGTTGACCGGCACCTGTTCGTCGTACGCCTTGCGGTCGCCGGCGAAATACTCCTGGACCATCTTGGCGACGCTGCCATTGGTCGGCTTGAGTTCGCCGTCCACCGGCAACATCGCGCCGTAGATTTCGGGATGACGCGGGACGAGCTGCGTGGTGCAGGTGCCGCCTTGCGAGAACCCACCCATCGCCCACATGCGGGCCGACTTGGCCACGGGCAGCATCTTCTTGGCCCAGTTCACCACGTCTGTGGTGAGGTAGGTTTCGGCGTTGCCTTGCGTGGTGTCGGCGCACAGGCTGTTGTGCGTGGCCTCGCCGTTCTGGTCGGGCACGAGCACGATCGGCGCGAGCCCGTCATGTTTGGCGGCGTACGCATTCATCGTGGCGGCGATGTTGCCGGCGTCGATGAGGCGACTGGGGCTACCGGGCTGCCCGGCCAACAGCTCCATCACTGGCAAGGCCGGCGGACGGTCGGACAGCGCGGCGGGCGGCAGGTAGATCATCGCCTTGCGGGCCGTGAAGTTGGATTTGGCGTTCGGAATGTCGACGGTGAGCACCTTGCCTTGGCTGGGCATGGACGGCAGGCTGCCCTTCTGCGCCTTGCTACGCCAGTCGCTGACGCTCATCGCGGCCTTGTGTACCTCGATTGAGCCGAGCGAGGCGTACGGCGTGTAGCCGACGAGGGTGCCGATGGTCTGGTATTCGCCGTAAATCGAGTCCACGCCGAGCGCGGTGGACAGCAGCACCAGCGGCACCAGCACGATGGCCAGCACACGGCGGGCTCCGCGCATGGTCACGGCTGCGGCGATCACGAAGCCGACGCCGGCGATGCCGCCCGCGATGGTGAAGATCACCGGCCAGCCCAGCGATACGCCAAACACCATAAACACGTCGGACACCAGCCATGCAACCAGCATTCCAGCCGCGCCGGCGAGCACGGCGGCAATCAGCGAGACAATCAGCGGGTGCAGGCGGCCGCGCTTATTGCTCTTGCTCAGCGCCAGTCCAATAACCAGTATGATTGCCGCGATCGCGGTCAGTCCGAACACGGTCCGTGGCACGATTCCGCGGACCAGAGACAATTCCATGAACGTTTTCCAAACGGAGTTCTTCATCCTTCACCCCCCGCGCTCCAGGCTCCTCGCCTTGTAAGCTCACGCAACACTAGCGCGCGATTCATAGAGCGTCACCCAATTTCACAAAAATTGTCGCGAGTTCTCATGGTTTCCCCAGACTCCGTTCAGCGCCTGTTCACATCCGGTCTGGCGCCCGCAGTTCAAGGCCAGTGTCGGCGCTGGATTAGCGGCGCGCAGGCTTGTCCCAGCTTCAGCCGGAAGCAGGGAATATGCTGGTGGATATGACTCACGCAAACGAACAACGTCCAGCAGCGACCGGCAATGCCGCCGATAACGTGTCTGACGCCCCTACTGGCCCCGCGACGAGCGCGGCGGCAAGGCCCACGACCGTCACGGCTGATGGCACAACAGCCACAAACGCCGCGGCCAGTTCAACAGCAAAGCCCGCAGCCAGCACCTCTTGGGCCAGGGAAACCAACCCACGTCGAGCACTGTTGACGATTATCGTCACGGTGGTGGTTGTGGTGGCCATCGTACTGGGGCTCGGATTCTTCGTGAACTGGGGATTGGCGGCCCTTTTGGTGATCATTATGATTCCGGGGGCGATTTCGCTGGCCGTTCTCGCCAAGCACCCTGAATCCACCGGCGGGCGCAGCATGTTCGGCATCTCCGATCCGAATACGCTGCTTGACCCGATTCGCCGCCCGTCCGAGCGCCGCGGCGAGTAAGTTGCTGCTGCCCATCGGGCGGTAATTTATCCATGGGGCGGTAAAAGGCCCATGGGGCGGTTTGAAGAAATTGTGAAACCGCAGAATAAAGTCATTTTGGGATACCGCCCCATGAGGGTTTTACCGCCCCATGGGATTATTACCGCCCCATGAGCAAAGTCACCCCGCTATTTGCGCGCACTGACCAAGTAATTGAGCACCGATCCGGCGGCCACCAGCAGCGCGCCACACCAAAACGGCAGCGACAGCGCCAAACCCAGCAACACCGCACTGGCCCCGGTGGACAGCACCGGCGTGGCATAGGACGCAATAGCCAGCCGCTCCATAGACCCATGCAGAATGCCGTATCCCCAGCAGGCATAACCACCGCCAATCGCCGCCGCGGCAATCAACACAAACAGCCATGCGACCAGACTCGGCGGCTCGGCCGGCCACCCCTGCCCGGACGCGAAGTGGATAATCCACAACGCCACGGCCACGCAGGGGAAGAACAATGAAGTGCCGTCCACCCCATGACTCATGGCTGGCGTGAACACCGCGTACACCGACCAAGCGAGCGCGCCCACGAACGCCAGCGCATAGGGCAAAGGGTTGGCGGCGATATGCTGCACGGCCGCATGCCAGTCAAGCCCGGAATTGCCGCCGACCGCCAGCACCACGCCGGCAGTGGCCACGATCGCACCCGGCAACACCTTGACGACCGCGTGCTTGCGATGGGATACGCCCGCCGACAGCAGCACCATCATCGTGGGCCACAGATAGTTGACCAGGCTCACTTCCACCGAGGATGCGTCGGTAGAGGCCAGACCCAGCGAGAGGGATATCGACGATTCGTAAAATACGAACAACAGGCCGCCGATAATCAGGTATTTCTTGGGGAACTCGCGAATCGGGGCCGGGCGCCGGAACATCAGCAGCAGGATGCCGCCGACCGTGTAGATCAGGGCCGAGCCAAGCGTGGCGCCGAAGTTTTCGGAGACGATGCGCACGGTGCCGGCCATGAAGCTCCACAGCAGGATTGCCATCAGGCCGATGGTCGTGGCGCGCGCGGATACGACGTGGCCGCCGGAACGGCTTGCCGCCGGTGCCGGTGTGCCGCTTGCGTTCTGTGCGCCGTTCGCCATATGTCCGCCTCTCTCGCATCGTTTCGAAGTCACTCTACCCATCGGATGTGTACAGCGGCAGAACGGCACGCGACCGGCGCGCGAACAGGGTGGGGTTCGGTGATTGAAACAGCAAAATGCCGGGTAGGGTAAATCCCTACCCGGCATTTGCATTGGCTATGTTTCCCGCCGTCTGTCAGGTTAGTCGGCGTTGAAAGCGTAGGGCAGACGGCGTGGGAAGCATGGTTTGGTTACGATTTATCTCTCCCCCACCCGCTTCGCGGGAGCCCCCTCGTCAGAGGGGGCAAAGCTACTCGAAGCGGGACTTCGGGACGAATCAAGTATCGTCAGCCCTCAATCGCGATTTGGTGCTTGGACTCGACTTGCGGCTGGGCCTGCATCTTCGGAACCTGGATGCACAGCGTGCCGTTCCGGTAGCTGGCGTGGATGTCGGACTCCTTCACGTCCTCGCCAACGTAGAAGCTACGCGAGCAGGAGCCCATGTAGCGTTCGCGACGCAGCCACTTGCCCGAATCGGACGCGCAAGCACACTTGCTGTCGGAAGCCTCGTCCTCAGCGGCCGGAGCCTTGTCCTCATGCTCGCTGCAACGCGAGGCGGACACGGTCAGATAGCCGTTGTTGAGCTCAAGGTTGATATCTTCCTTCTTAAAGCCAGGCATATCGATGTCGACGTCGTAACCCTTGTCGGTCTCGCGCACATCGGTAGTCATCATGTTGGCGGGCATTACGGCACTCATCGTGTTGTCCGTGTTGCGCCAACCCTCAAAGAACGGATCATCGAACAGATCCGAGAACATCGTGTCATTCATCAAAGCCGGAAACATTGCCATAATCGGTACTCCTTGATTAGGAGAGAATCGGCTTGGCTGCCGGCCGCCAACCCGTATCGCGGGGCTAGCAGCGGTTATCGTGGCCGGTTCCGGAACCCTCCCGGGCTCTCAACCTTTAACCTTCACTTCATCCAATTCCCGAGCGCGGCAATCATTCCGGGATTATGCCCACAGAGAAATTGCGGCGGGAATGGCTGCCGGTAAAGCCGGCCGAGCCGAGCGCCGTGACCACCCTCAGCCAGTCTTACGGCTGCCAGCTCCCGCCAGCGGGAGCATATATACGTACACCAGTAGGCGTACTCATATACCTCTGCCAACGGGAGCATGGTTGCACGTTCCCGCAAACTCCGCCAACGGGAGCATGCTGGCGCGCGAACGGCTCACATCTGCTGGGCGTTTTCGAGCAAGGCGTTTTTGAGGTCGGACTCGATTTGGCGCATCTTGACCTGAGCGGCCTCGCGGTTGGCCTCGCCTTCCTTCTGGATCTGCACGGTCTCCTTCAGGGTGGCGATGAGTTCGGCGTTGATCTTCTCCAGCGTGTCGATTTCCACCACGGAACGCTGGTTGGCCTTTTCCGCGTCCACTGCACCCTTGTGCAGGGCGGCCGCGTTACGCGCCAGCAGCTTGTTGGTCACATCGTCGGCCTTGTTCTGCAGGTCGAGAACCTTGCGCTGGTTGGACAGGCCCAGCGCGATCACCATCTGACTCTTCCACACCGGAATCGTGGTGGAGATGGTGGTGTCGATCTTGTCCACGATGGTCTGGTCCGCGTTCTGGATGATTTTGATCTGCGGCGCGGTCTGCAAGGTAACCACGCTGATGCGGTCGAGGTCGTCGAGTCACTTGGCAAAACGGTCGAGCTTGGACTTGAAGTTCTTCAGCACTTGCGCCTGCATGGCGTCGCCACTGGCGGCGGCCTCGGCCTCCAGCGCTGGCAGCTGGTTGGCGTTGAAGTCGGCGAGCGCCTTCTTGCCGGCCAGTACGGTCATTTTCAGCTCGCGGTATTGCTGGGCGTTCTGCGTGTACATCGTGTCGTACATGGAGATGTCGGCCACGAGTTTGGCTTGCGCGGATTGGAGGGTGGTGATGAGGTGTTGCATGGCATCGTTGTTGGGCAGTTCGGATACGGCCGGGATCTGGTCGAGCGTGCCGGCCACGCCGAATCGGCTGATCGAATCGGTGCCGGCGAAGTTGGCCGCGCGGAAGCCATGGCGCTCCCACGCCAGCTTCTGCACCGCCGGTGTTTTCAACAGGTTCAGCAGTGTGCCGCCTTTTCTCGTCCAAGGCCATCAGCGTGTGGGTGCTCCACACGGTCGGCGTCGGGTAGACGATGACCACGTCGTCCTTGATCTGCTTGAACGCATCCGGCTGGTTCACGGCCAAATCAAGCACATGTGATACGCGCCCGAATTGTCCTTGGTCACAAGTCCGCCGTTCACGAGCCCGTCCGCCACGGCCTTGTGCGTGTATAGCACAATCGGTGAGTTGAAGACGATGTCGCTTTGGGGGGGGCCTTGACGCCTTTCGCATTGCCGTATTCGACGGCCGCGCGCGAGGAGGGGAACAGGTAACCCATGCCTTTCCGGTCCGTATCCATCATGGCCGGCGATCCGGCCTTGCGATAGTCGATGGCAATGCCTTGCTTGGCGGCGAGCGCCTTGAACTTGGCGTCATCGAACAGGCCGATTTTCTCGCCGCCCAGGTAGCCGGTGATGCTCACCTGTTCGGTCGGTTCGGCCGGCGCTGGTTGCGATTGCCGCCACACCAGCGTGCCGCAGACCACGCCCACTACCGCAAGCAGGGCGATCAGTCCGATGATTTTTGATTTGGAGAGTTTCATTGTGCGTCCGTTTTCTGGTCCGACTGGTGAGCCGGGCCACCAGATGGAGTCTGACTGGGCGCATGCCGTCCTTCATCAGCAGCCGAGGAAGGCACAGGCGAAGGTGCGACGTCGTCGTATCCATCCATGCGGGCCAACCGTTGGATGGCGTCGGAGTCGGCCGTAATGCCCAACGTCTTGGCGCTTACCGCCCGGCTGAGTTCGCCGGCGGCGGTCTGTTCGAGCACTTGCAGCGCCTCGATGGTTTCGATTCGTACCGTGGCTATCTGATCGCGTGCGCCGGAACTTTCCACGTCCACGTAGGAGCGCAACAGTTTCTCGGTCTGCTCGCCGTACACGGTGATGTAGTGGCGCAACGTCGGGTAGGCGGAGGTGTCTCGGGTCACGTATTGCACTAAATCTTTGGTAGCGGCGATGAAGTCGTTGGCTTCGGCTTTGACGGCTGGGTCACGTACTTGCTTGGTGAGCATGGCGATCGAGTTGAGTTGAGCGTTCGCCGCGTCGATCGTATCGGCGGTCTTCTGACCGTTGGGCAAGGCGGAAACCAGCATTTTGCCGATGCGTCGCTCCGGCTCGGTGAGCGTGGAGGCGGCGATATACCCAAGTGCGGCCAGTACCACGGCCACGATCAGGCCGGGCACTCCGCCGCCGACCAGTCCGAAACCGAGCCCGGCGAGCAGCAGTCCGACAACGAATCCACAGATTACCTGGAGCATCAGTTGAAGCCCTTGACTTGGCGGAAGACGGCGGCGAGGTCGCCGGAGCGGCCGTCGAATACCTTGGCGTTGCTCAGGGTGGCGAGAGACTTCAGCTGGCTGGGATCGGCATCGCCGAACATGATGGAGAAGATCGGCAGATCACGGCCGCGCGACTTATAGGCGCTTTCGAATTCATCCTGATGATCGGAGTTGGAGCGGCCGTCGGTCATGAGCACGATGGCGGTGGTGTATTGCGAGGCTTCCGACTCGCTGGGCAGCTCGTCGAGCGCGCTCAGCAGGCCTTCATAGATATCGGTGCCGCCGCTGGCATCGGTGGCATCGGCCTCATGCAGCAGGTCGCTGGTGCTTGTGCCAGTGGCCTTGACCGGGCGGTGGGCCTCGGTTTCAAACGGGATGAGAATGTTCACGTCGCCGCTGGCGGGCTCGATGTACGACTTCTTGGCCTGGTCCGGGTCGAGCGCCGCGTTCAGGCCTTTGACCACGCCGTTCTTGCCCTCTCCAGACATCGAACCGGAGTAATCGACCACCCAAATGGTCCAGCTGGGCTTCCTGAGCGCGGTCTGGTAGACGTTGAGCGCGCTGTCGATCACCGTGGCGGAGGTCATGGAGAACGTGAGTTTGCCGTCGCTGACCGCGGCGAGGATGTCCGCGGTGGAGACGGGCTTGGTGGCGCCGGTGTCGTCAGCCCAGCCGAGTTTGACGGCCTTGGATTTGGCGATGCCGAACACGATCGGCGTGGTGGAGGTGCTGGCCGCGTCTTTGACGATGTGCTTGGTGTCTCCCATCGAAATCCACATCGAGGAGGCAGGCCAGACGGCGTCGTGATCCTGGCCGCCGGCCTTGAGCGCGTTCATAATCTCCAGCGAACCCATGTAGTGCATCGTCACGGCTACGTTGGATTGGTCGGCCGCTTTCTGGATGGCGACGGCGACTTCCTTGTTTTCGGAGCCGGAGGCAATGCTCAGGGTGGCAGTCGGTTTGCCGCCGGACGGCTGGAAGGTCTGCGTGGTGGCGGACGTGCCGTTGCCGTCCGCTGTGCCGTCATCGGAATTATTGAACGCCGTGCAACCGGTCAACGCGAGCACGCCGGCACATACCGCGGCCGCAACCGCGGCGGCGGAGAGAAGACATTATGCCCATAATTCCATGGCTCTCCCGCCATCTAAAGCGGGTCGGGCCACAAGGTGACCGCACGGTGAACAATGGGTGAAGAGCTACATCAGTACGCGGCGCAGGCAATCATGGGGTCGTCGTAGAAGCCGAGGATCTTTTCGAGGTAGGGCTTGTAAGTGCTGTTGGGCATGGAGAAGATTTCGTGGCGCGATTCGGGGAAGCGCACGATGTTCGCCTCGCCGCCGCCGTCCTTGACCAGTTGGACGAAGTGATTCTGCGGCTTATTGAGTACCCAGATGTCGCGTCCGGACTGGAAGAGCAGCACCGGCGTCTCCACTTCGGCGCAGGCGGACGGATTCAGTATGGCCCGGTTGAGCTTCAACGCTTGGCGCACCCATTCGAACGCCGCGCAGTAGGTCTGGTATTCGCTATTCTCGCAACGCAGCTTGAAGTACCAGCGTTCACGCGCCTCGGAAGCGCCCTCGTTGCCTTCCATCGAGAATTCCGGCGTGAAGCCCGACTGCCCGAACACGCGCTTCTTGCCGAAGCCGAGTCCGCACAGCGCGCCGACCAGCACACGGGCCACGCCCAGCGGCATGCCGGTGGCGGGGGCGACCATCGGGGCGGAGAGCACCGCTTTGTCGAACAGGGTGGGGTATCGCTCCAACACGGCCGCGCCGATGCCGCCGCCCATCGAATGGCAGAACAGGTTCAGCGGCATGCCGGCCGCGTACTGCTGGCCGATGGTTTCGGCGAAGCCGGCCAGATCGGCCACGTAGCGCTGCCAGTCATCAATCCACACCATGCAGCGGTTGTCCACGTCGCGCGCGGACTTGCCGTGGCCGCGATGCTCGAGTACACACACCGAGTAGCCGGCAAGCAGGAAGTACCAGACGAGCTCGTCGTACTTTTCGGCGAACTCGGTGAAGCCGTGGCTGATGACGATGGCCCCGCGGAAGGTGGCGGTGGCGCCTTGCTCGCGAATCGCGTCGAATTTGGCGGAGTCGTAGCACAGGTAGTGCAGCTGGCCCGAGCGGCCGCCGGTGTCCATAATGCCGGACAGCGGCTCGATCCCGGCCGAACGTTCGGCGGCGGACGGATCGAACCAGCCCTCCTCGCAGCATTGTTCGAGCGCGGGCAGCACCACGTCGGTCATCGTTTCGGCGTACTTGTTTTCGTCGATCATCGTCACCTGCATGGCTCCCATCTTAGGACAAGCCTCACGCCCACACCTCGCACCCACACCACGACACATTCCCGGGAATGCGTCGCAAGCCTGCGCGCCACTGACCGCACAGGCGCGTAGGTTGTGAGGTATGAGCGAAACCAATGATGTCAATGACGCAATCAAGCATTTCCCACGCCTCCGGGCGCGCACGCTGCGCTTCGGCTGCGGCGCACCGCGCTCCGCACAGACCGTGGGCGACGGCTCGCGGGCCCTGTTCCTGCGCTCCGACGGCCCCGAGGATCTGGTGACCGCACTGTGGCTGAGCTGGTTCGACGAGTCCGGCGAACACCATGAGACCAAGCTGGCCGACCCGCGCGAACTGCTGGGCGCAACCGCCGACAGCGAGGACGTGCCGGCCGAGGAGAAGGCCCGCCGCGAGCGTGCGCGCGAAGGCGGCACCGGCATCGTCGGATACTCCGCAGATGACGACGGCAATCGCATCGTGTTCACCATCAACGGCCGCCTGTTCCTGACCGACATCGATTGGAATGACGAGACCGGCGCACCCGAGCCGCACACCCGTGAACTGGCCGGCGAATGGCTCGATGAGGACCCGGCGATGTACACGCCGGTGCTGAACCCGCGCATCGCCCCGGATGGCGAACATGTGCTGTACACCACGGGCAGCTACCTGATGCTGGTCGATATCGGCGGCGAACTAGGTGACCGCATCACCGCCGTCTACGGCGTGAGCGTGGAGGATGAGGACGGCAATCCGGCCGAAAACACGTGGAAAATCGGTCTGGCCGAGTTCGTGGCCGGCGAGGAGATGGACCGATACGACGGCTTCTGGTGGGCCCCGGATTCGCAGCACGTGCTGTTCGAGTCCTTCGACACCGCCGACGAGCCGACCTGG
>ERZ827520.3623-NODE-3623-length-12347-cov-2.783762_pt1 | contig 12347 bp, 10 predicted proteins | sample MGYA00519581_ERZ827520 | MGnify/ENA primary metagenome ERZ827520 (study PRJEB31778, sample SAMEA3449339) | human gut metagenome | biome: human gut; feature: human-associated habitat; material: faeces | place: United Kingdom | collected 2010/2012 ...
CGGTGATCTTTTTTTACATTATCTTCACAAAGCAATGGAAGCTTTTTTATAAGCCGCTCTATCTGCCGGGGATAGTCCTCTTTTTCGCGGTGAGCGTGCCGTGGTTCTATCTGGTCTGCCGCGATAATCCCGATTTTTTCCGCTTTTTCTTCATTCAGGAGCATTTCCTGCGTTACGCGACGAAGATGCACCACCGCTATGAACCCTTCTGGTTCTTCTTCCCGATGATCCCGCTCGGCCTCGTTCCCTGGACGGCTTTCTTTTTCGCCCTCTTCAGCAAGAAGAGCGTCGCGCGCTCGCCGGAGGGAGCGGAGGAAAAACGCGCCGGCATCTATCTGGCGCTCTGGTTCGCCGTGATTTTTCTATTTTTCTCTTTCTCTGATTCCAAGCTGATCCCCTACATCGTCCCCTGCCTGCCGCCGCTCGCGATCCTGATCGGGGCGGATATCGTGAGGATGGCCAGGGACAGGGAGTGGCACGGATATGTACCGCTCACGCTGGCGCTGACGAGCGGACTGCTCGGCGCGGGGCTGATAATCTATCCCGCCTTCGGGGAGCACGCAAGCCCCGCGCAGGCCTGGCCGATCGCCGTCAAGGCCGGCTTCGGCCTCATTGGGATGCCGGCGGTGGTCTGGTATTATACCTCGCGCGGAGGCAAAAGATATAAGGAGGCTGTTCGCGCGCTCATTCTCTGCTCGGTGCTTTTCATCTCCGGGCTGCAGGATGTTTATAATATCGTGGCCCCCATGCGTACCATGAAAGAGGTCTCCGAGGTGATAATCAAAGAGAGAAAGCCCGGAGATGTGATCGTCGCCTACGACGAGGTGCTGCAGGGCATACCATTTTATACGGGGCAGCGCGTGATGCTCGTCGGGAACCCGGGCGAGCTTGAGTACGGATCGAAGCAGCCGCTTGAGTACGGTTCAAAGCGCCCGGAGGGCGAAGGCTGGTTTCTTTCAAAGGAAGAGTTTATGCGGCAGTGGCACGCGAGGGAAAAACGCTTTATACTGGTTGTGAAAAATGGAGGCCGTTTCGAAGAGTTATTCCCCCGCGGCGACACGGGAACGGCGGAAAAGATAGAACGCGGAAAATATGTGATTCTCTTCTACAGGGAGGAGCCGACAAAATGAGAAAAGAATTTTTGCCCTTCGCCAAACCAAGCGTCAGCGAAGAGGCGATATCCGACGTCGCGGATTCTATCCGCAGCGGCTGGCTTGCGATGGGACCGAAGACGATACGCTTTGAGGAAACTTTCGCAAAATATACGGGCGCGAGCTACGCGCTCTCGGTAAACTCCGCCACCGCGGGGCTGCACTGCGCGCTGATGGCGCTCGGCCTCGGCCCCGGCGACGAGGTGATCACGACGCCGATGACCTTCGCGGCGACGGTGAACGCGATCCTCTTCACGGGCGCGAAGCCGGTCTTCGCCGATATCGACAGGGAGACGCTCGACATCGTGCCGGAAAATATCGAACGCGCGGTGACGAAGGCGACGAAGGCGGTGATCCCGGTCCATTTCGCGGGGATGCCCTGCGATATGGACAAGATCGAGGCGATCGCCGGGGCGCACGGCCTCGCGATAGTCGAGGACGCGGCGCACGCGCTCGGAGCGTCATATAAGGGGCGCCGGATCGGCGCGGACCGCGGCGCGCGGCGGCTGTCGGTCTTCAGCTTCCACCCGACTAAAAACATCACCACGGGCGAGGGCGGCATGATCTGCACCGGCGACGAGGAGCTCGCGGAGAAGATCATGGTGCTGCGCCAGAACGGCATGTCCAAGGGCGCCTGGAACCGCTACGCGGCGAAGGGCAGCGCCAATTATGACATTTTCTTCCCCGGCCTTAAATACACGATGATGGACATCCAGGCGGCGATCGGCAATTCACAGATGAGGGAGCTGCCGGAGTTCAACCGCCGCCGCGCGGAGCTGGCCGCCTTCTACCTGCGCGAGCTCGCCGGCGTGAAGGGGCTGATCCTGCCCCGGCGCGCGCCGTGGGAGTATGAGCATTCGTGGCACATTTTCACGCCCTTCGTCGATATCGACCGTCTCGGCTTCTCCCGCGACGAATTCATGGCGCGCATGAAGGAGCGCAACATCGGCACGGCGCTGCACTATCAGGCGCTGCACCTCTTTACCTGCTACCGCGAGGTGACGGGCATGGACCGCGGCGATCTGCCGGAGGCGGAATATGTCTCCGACCGCATCGTCTCGCTGCCGCTCTTCCCCGCGATGACGGACGGCGACGCGCGCGACGCGGCGGCGGCGATAAGAGAGGTGTGCGGATGTTAGAGGCGGCGAAGGCGGTTGAGGTCTCGATCGTCATCCCCGCCTACAATGAGGAGGAATCGCTGCACAAGCTCTTCGAGGAGCTTTGGCCCGTGATGGAGAACCTCGGGCGAAGCTTCGAGGTGATTTTCATCAACGACGGCAGCCGCGACGCGACGATGGGGATACTTTACGACTTTTACCGGCTTCACCCGGAGATGCGCGTGATCGACCTCGGCGCGAATTTCGGACAGCACATGGCGATCATGGCGGGCTTCGACCACGCGCGCGGCGGCAAGATCATCACGCTCGACGCCGACCTGCAGAACCCGCCCTCGGAGATACCGAACATCATCAAACAGATGGACGAGGGGCACGACGTCGTCGGCACGTACCGCGTCGGCCGCCGGGACCCGATCTTCCGCAAGGTCGCCTCGAAGTTCATCAACAAGCTCACCAACCGCATCGCGAAGCTTAAAATACGCGACTACGGCTGCATGCTGCGCGGCTATGACCGGCGCATCATCGACATCATCAACCACAGTCAGGAATCGACGACCTTCATCCCCGCGCTCGCGCAGAAGTTCGCCGTCAACCCCATAGAGATACCCGTCGCGCACCGCGAGCGCGAGCTTGGAGAATCCAAGTACGGACTCTTCCAGCTGATACGCCTCAATTTCGACCTGATGACGAGCTTTTCGCTCGTGCCGCTGCAGCTCGTGACGATGGCCGGCATGCTGCTCTCGGTGATCTCCTTTCTGCTGCTCTTTTATATGTTCGCCCGCCGCCTCTTCCTCGGCGTCGGCACCTGGCAGCTCTTCCTCGAACAGGCATTCGAGGCCTCCCAGTTCGTCATCGGCAGCATCACGCTCTTCTCGCTCGGCATCATCGGCGAGTATATCGGCCGCATCTACCGCGAGGTGAGCAAACGCCCGCGTTATTCGGTGAGAAAGATCTTCGAGCACGATGACCAGGCCTAGGACCGTCATCTTCGCCTACAGCGAGGTCGGCTGCCTCTGCCTTGAAGAGCTGATAAAAGACGGCGCGAACGTCGCCGCCGTCTTCACGCACGAGGACGACCCTCACGAGAATATCTGGTTCCGCTCCGTTAAAGAGATCGCCGAAAAAAACGGCATCCCCGTGCGCACGCCGAAAAAGCTTGAGGCGGATGAGATCGAATATTTCAATTCCCTCGCGCCGGAGCTCGTCTTATCTTTCTACTACCGCGCACTGATACCGAAGGCGGTGCTCGACGCGCCGCGCCTCGGGGCCTACAACCTCCACGGGGCGCTGCTGCCGAAATACCGCGGACGCGCCTGCGTCAACTGGGCCGTCCTCAACGGCGAAAGGGAGACGGGCGCGACGCTCCACGTAATGACGGAAAAGGCCGACCGCGGCGACATCGTCGACCGGCAGGCGGTGCCGATAGAGTTCACCGACACGGCCTACGACGTCTTCATGAAGGTGGCGGAGGCCGCGCGGCAGATAGTCGCGCGCCGGCTGCCGGAGCTTGAGGCCGGGAGCGCGCCGCGCCGCCCGCAGGACGAATCGGCGGCGACCTGCTTCGGACGCCGCCGCCCGGAAGACGGCAAGATAGACTGGTCCAAAAGCGCCGAGGAGATTTATAATCTTATACGTGCGGTGACGCATCCTTTCCCGGGGGCCTTTACAGAGCTGGCGGGAAAGAAATATTATATGGAAGGCGCGCCCGATCGAGGGCGGCGCGAAGCCTCATACGATCGTCAGCGAGAACCCGCCCGTCATCGGCACCGGCGACGGGCTTCTTGAGATATTGAGGCTCCAGCCCGAGGGCGGAGAGGAAGGGGAGACTTTGCAATGAAACTATTCATCACCGGAGTAAACGGCTTCATCGGCACACATCTGCTGGAAAATATTCTCGCCAAAACCGATTGGGAGGTCGACGGCTTCGATATCGCCTCCACCAATCTCGAACCTTACGAGGGGGAGAACCGCTTTGCCTTCCGCAAGGGCGACATCTTCAAGGACAACGAGGTGCTTGAGGCCGAAGTGATAAAGGCCGACGCCGTCATTCCGCTGGCGGGGATCGCAAAACCGGCCTATTACATCAAGAAGCCGGTCTGGACCTTCGAGCTTGACTTCGAGCAGAATCTCAAAATGGTACGCCTCTGCGCAAAGCACGGCAAGCGGATAATCTTCCCTTCGACTTCGGAGGTCTACGGAATGAGCGGCGACGCGGAGCTCAAAGAGGACGAAAGCCCGCTCACCACCGGCCCCATCGTCAAGATGCGCTGGATATACAGCTGCTCCAAACAGATGATGGACCGCATGATAATGGCTTACGGGCAGGAACAGGACCTGCAGTATACGCTATTCCGCCCCTTCAACTGGGTCGGCCCGCGGCTCGACACCTTCAAGGACGCCGAAGAACGTCAGGCGCGCTCCGTCACGCAGATGCTCTACGACATCATCTACCGGCGCAAGATATCGCTGGTAAACGGCGGCGAACAGCGCCGCAGCTTCACCTGGATCGGCGACGGCATCGAAGGGCTGACGGCGATCATCAGAAATGAGGGCAATAAGGCCGACAGCGAGATATTCAACATCGGCAACCCGGCCAACAACTATTCGGTGAAAGAGCTCGCTGAACTCCTCATCGACGAGGCGAAAAAGTTTCCGAAATTCCGCGAAGCCGCGGAGGCCACGGAGCTGGAGATCATCCCCGCCTCGGCCTACTACGGCAAGAGTTACGACGACATGCAGAACCGCCTGCCCTCCGTCAAAAAGATGGAGATGAAGCTCGGCTGGAAGCCGAAGACCGGTATGCGCGAGATGCTTAATAAAACGATAGAGTGGTATGCCGAAAACGAGGCCAGATAATAATGACGCGGCTCGCCGTTAAGGTCGACGTCGACACGCTGCGCGGCTACCTGGAGGGTGTGCCGCGCATGCTCGCCCTGTTCAAAAAAACGGGGATAAGGGCCAGTATCTTTTTTTCCTTCGGGCCGGACAACTCCGGCAAGGCGATACGGCGCATCTTCCGTCCCGGCTTCATCTCCAAGATGATGCGCACCAAGGCTCCGTCGACCTACGGACTGAAGACGCTCATGTACGGCACGCTGCTGCCCGCGCCGCTGATAGTCCCCGCCGACCCCGGCATCGTGCGCCGCGCCTCGGAAGAGGGACACGAGGTCGGCGTCCACGCCTGGGATCACGTCTACGTGCAGGACTGCCTCGGCAAAATATCGAAAGAGGAATATCTTGCGCTCTACAAAAGGGCGGAGGCCCTCTATAGAGAGATCTGCGGACGCGGCCCGGCGGAGATCGCCGCCCCCGGCTGGCAGGTCTCGCACGCCGTCCTTGAGGCGGAGCAGGAGCTCGGCCTCGCCTATGCGAGCGACGTTCGCGGATACGCCCCCTTCATGCCGGTATTCGAGGGCGTCGAATACGGCGTGCCGCAGATACCGACGACGCTGCCGACGATGGACGAGATATACGGCCTGCCCGGCATCAACGACGTGACCATCCCCAAAGCGTGGCTTGACGGGATGGATAAAGATTGGAACGTGCTCACCGTCCACGCGGAGATGGAGGGGATCTCAAAGCTCACCGTCTTTGAAAACTTCCTCAACATGGCGAAGGCGTTGGGCGTCGAGTTCCGCACGCTCGGCGAATACGCGCGGGAGGCGCCGCTGCCGCGCGGCGAGATAATGATCGGGACCCTCACGGGACGCGCGGGCACGCTCGCGGTGCAGCTATAAGCGCATCCGCACGCTTGCTTCATATGGTAATCTAAATTGTCAGCGCGGAGCGCTGCGAAGGAATAGATAAGATGCTTGATAAGATAACGCTTTTTCTGATACTCGCCTCGGCGGGAACAAACGCCCTCGGCAGCACGGTCATGAAGCACGCCTACGGCGGAGACAGCGACATGGTCTCCTCCGGCGTCGTCGGCGCCTTTCTGAAGATCGCGCTAAACCCCTGGATCGTGATCGGGCTCGGCCTCTTCGGAATATCCTTCTTCTTCATGGCGGCGGCGCTCTCCCGCGCCGAGCTGACCCTCGCCTATCCGCTGATGTCGGGCATAGTCTATCTGCTGCTGCTCGCGATCGGCTTTTTTATATTCCATGAAAAGATCACCCTGATGCGGATCGGAGGCATGGCCTTCATCCTCGCGGGTATAACGATGCTCGCTATCAAGAGTTAAAAGGAGAAATAAATAGATGAAAATTTGTGTTGTTGGAACGGGATATGTCGGACTCGTCACCGGCACCTGTTTCGCGGAGAACGGACATACCGTCTGCTGCGTCGATATCGACGAAGAGCGGATAGGCAAACTCAGGAACGGGATCAGCCCGATATACGAACCGGGGCTCGACGAACTGATCGAGAGGAACCAGCGCGAGGGACGCCTCTCCTTTTCCACTAAAATAAAAGACGGCCTCGAAGGGACGCAGCTCTGTTTCATCGCCGTCGGCACGCCGCCGGCGGACGACGGAAGGGCGGACCTCGCGCAGGTGCTCGCCGCCATCGACGACATCGGCTCGGAGCTTTCGCACTCCTGCTATATCGTCGTCAAGTCAACGGTCCCCGTCGGCACCGGCACGCTGCTCTGCAAACGCATCAAGAGCCATCTGCGCGGGCGCGGCATGGAAAAGATCAACCTCGAGATACTTTCAAACCCGGAATTCCTCAAAGAGGGGATGGCGATAGAGGACTGCCTGCACCCGGACCGCGTCGTGATCGGCGCCGCCTCCGACGAGGCGCGCGCGGTGATGCGCGAGCTCTACCTGCCTTTCGTCAGCGAAGAGAGGATCATCTTCATGGACCCGGCCTCCGCCGAGATAACGAAGTACGCCGCGAACACCATGCTGGCGGCGCGCATCAGCTTCATGAACGAGATCGCGCAGCTATGCGACAAGGTGGGGGCCGACGTCCTCTCCGTCAAGAAGGGAATGGCTTCGGACCGCCGCATCGGCGAATATTTCCTCAACGCGGGCTGCGGTTACGGAGGCTCCTGCTTCCCGAAGGACGTCAAGGCGCTCTGCTACATCGGCGAGGGACAGGGGCTGGATATGACGATGGCCTCCGCCGTCAGCAAGGTGAACCGCAAGCAGAAGGAGCAGCTCCACATAATGAAGCGCGAGCGCTTCGGCGAGGATATGGAGGATATCGAGGCGGCGATCATGGGACTCGCATTCAAACCGCAGACGAACGACATGCGCGAAGCGCCTTCGATCGCGCTGATCCGCGGCCTGCTCAACTGCGGCGCCGCCGTGCGCGCCTACGACCCGATCGCGATGGACGAGGCACGTAAACTGCTGCCGGAGAACGTCGGATATGCCGGCGATATCGAATCTCTGGTCGACGGTGCGGACTGCGCCGTGATCGTCACCGAGTGGCGGCAGTTCAGAGAGGCCGACTGGGAAAAGCTCGGAAAGCTGATGAAGCGAAAGATCGTCTTTGACGGCCGCAACATCTGCGACCCCGATAAGATGAGAGCCCTCGGATTTGAATATTACTGCATCGGCAGAAACATGCGCCCCTGCCGTTAGTCCGCGGCGCGGATAGATCCCCCATGACCGGAGAGGACGGAGAAAAGATGAGACCGCTGATCGGAATCCCGACATCGCCATTCAAACACAGCTATTCGGAAATCACACCCGTAAATATAGATAAGGAAGAGTTCGACTATTTCTGGCTCCTCTCGGTGCTGACGGAAAAGATCGTCTCCTGCGTGCGCGCCGCCGGCGGCGTCCCGCTGCTGCTTACGGCGACGCGCGACGCACAAGAGATAAAGGCCGCCGCTTCAAAACTGGACGGCTTCGTCTTCGCCGGAGGCAGCGATATCGCCCCCGCCTTTTACGGAGAAGAGGACAGGGGGACTATCTCTCCCGACCTCGACCGCGACAGCTTTGAGCTGGCCCTCTGCCGCGAAGCGCTTGAGAAAAACAGGCCGCTGCTGGGGATCTGCCGCGGCTGCCAGCTCCTGAACGTGGCCCTCGGCGGTTCGCTCATACAAGACCTGCCGGACGTTAAAGACGACTGGGGCCTCCACCGCCGTCCCGACATCGTAAGAGGCTACGTGCACGACGTAAAAATCACCGTGCCGACGCTCTTTCCCAACAACCGCGGCGAAACGATGAAGGTAAACTCCATGCATCATCAAGCGGTCGGACGCCTTGCGAAACAGGCGGAGGCCGCGGCGAGGACCGAAGACGGGATCATCGAGGCGATCTGGGCGCCGGCCTATAAATACGCCGTGGGGGTACAGTGGCATCCGGAGTGCCTTGCGGAAGACGACGGCGTACAGGCCGACATTTTCAGGGCGGTCGTCGCAAAGGCGGAGGAATAAAGAGAGACAACGTGCCGCGGGAGACCGCCGCCCGCGCGCAGTAAGCCCTTAACTGGGTCCTTCCTCCCGTATTACGGGGGCGACCCCGCGCAGCCCGGCCGAAATCATCTCCAGCACGCGGTTTCCGCGCGTTCTCATCTCAAGCTGTTCGCAGAGCAGCGTCCGCTTGTCGCTGGTCCTGTTTTCAAGGAAATCCAGCTTCTTCTCTCCGAAGAGGTTGGCGGTCTTGTCCATGTTTCTCCTGTCGTAATGGTAGAGGACGTATCTCAGCAGAACGGCGTCGCTCTTCAGTTGGGTATACCGGCGCCGCTCCCCGGAGAGCTTCCGCTCGATATCCTCGGTGCTGTTATTGGCATTGGAGAGATAACGCCCCTTCTCCCACCTCTTCAGATCATTTATACGCCATCTGAGGATATCTGTGACGATCTCCCGGTATACGTTGGTAATGACCGGGCTCTTGGCCTCCCCGGTGAATATCAGCAGCGGCCGGTCAAGCGTATCGCAGAGGTTCTTCTGATAGCAGCGAAGGTATTTCTCCCAGAAGACCTCGCTCTCAAAGAGCTCGCGCCGCCCGCCGTCGTCAAGCATCATATAATAGGCGTTGTAGCTGTCTTCAAGTTCTTTCCTGAGTTTTTCACATTCTCTGCCGAAGGCTTTATCGCTCATTTCGACAAAACGCGACTGCGGAGCGTCGGAAAAATCGTGGCATAGAAAAGAGGACGCCCTAAGGCGCGGTTTCGTATCGCTGGCCAGAGGCACGGCGGGAAAAACGAATAAGGCGATCATAGAACACCACAGGATACAACTGCGGCCAGACATTATACTAAGCCCCTTCATGATCGGCGCCCCCTTTTCTTTTTTATAACTTTTTTAGATTCTGCGCACGATAAAATAATAGGGCCATCACATGAAAAGGGAATCGGGTAAAATACGCTTTTCAGAGACCGGAAGCGAGACGAACTGCCAAGCGAGCTTCCGTGAAAATCCAATCATTCCGCCCCGCGAGCCATAGGACCATACGCGGCGGCAGAAAAACGGCTTTCCCGCCGCTCCGGCCTTCGCCGGCTGGACCCGGCGAAGCCAAACGCCAGACCCGCCGCCCGGGAACCGATAAGATCCGACGCAGGCGGCGGGCCTCTTACGAAAAGGTCTCTTTAGTTTATGGATTTATCCCTGCCGGCGCGTCTGTTCGGCTTTAAAAGCCGTGTCCAGCGCCTCCGCCAGCACATCAGGCTCGATCGGCTTGGCTACGTGGCCGTTCATGCCGTTGGAAAGCGTCTTCGTAATATCCTCGTTGAAAGCGTCGGCGGTCAGCGCGATGATCTGTATCGTCTTCGCTTCGGGGTGTGCGGAGCAGCGTATCGCGCGCGCGGCCTCGTAGCCGTTCATATGCGGCATCTGGATATCCATAAGGATCGCGTCGTAATAGCCCGGGGCCGAGGCCAGGAATTTATCGACCGCCATCCGCCCGTCCATGACCGAATCGCACTCCAGGCCGAACTTGCCGAGCAGCCCCTCCGCCACCATGCGGTTCATGGCGTTGTCCTCGGCGAGAAGGACGCGCTTTCCGCTGAAGTCGCGCGGCGCGGCGGGCGCCGCCTTTTTCCCCGCGACGCCGCCGCCGGTCAGCGTCATAAAGAGGTCGAAAAGCGAGGACTGGAAAAGAGGCTTGGGGATGAACATATTCGCCCCCGCCTCTACGGCGCTTTCTCCGGCCTGATTATGCTCGTAAGCCGAGACGACGATGATGATGACGTTCCTGTTGAATTTTTCCCTGATGCGCTTTGTGATCTCTATGCCGTCCATGTTGGGTATTTTCCAGTCTATCAGGCAGATGTTATAGGGAGCGTCCTCGCCCGCGCAGCGTTCGAGCTCGGCGATGGCGGCTTTGCCGTCCCCGACGCAGGCGTAGCGCACGCCGATGCGCCCCAGCACTACCGATATGTACTCGCGCTCGGCGGGCTCGTCGTCCACGGCCAGAACGCGCAGTTTTTCGATCCCCGCCGGCATCTGCGCGTCCAGCAAGGCCTCTCCCTTAATGAAAGGAAGGTCTACGACAAAGGCCGTCCCCTTTCCGCTGACGCTTTCCACACAAATCGCGCCGTCCATCATGCTGACGAGGCTCTTCACGATCGAGAGGCCGAGCCCGCTGCCTCCGTATTTCTGCGCGACGGCGGCGCTCTCCTGCTCAAAGGGCTTGAAAAGCCGCGCCTGCATCTCTTTCGTGATGCCGCAGCCGGTGTCGGATACCTCGATACGGATAAAGGCCTTGTTCCCGGAAGCGTCGCGCTGGCTGATCTTGAGCCAGACATGCCCCTCCGTCGTGAATTTCACGGCGTTGCTGAGCAGGTTCATCAAGATCTGGTTCACGCGCAGCTGATCGCCGATGAACCAGTCGTCCACCGGCGTCAGCAGCTTCGTCTCATATAGCAGCCCCTTCTGATGGCACTGCGCGAGATAAAGGCTGGTGACGCTGTGGATCATGTGCCGGAAGTCAAAGGGCGCGTGGGCGATCTTCATCTTGCCGGATTCGATCGACGACATGTCAAGCACGTCGTTTATCACCAAGAGCAGTTGTTTGGAGGCGACCTCCGTGTTGGTGAGATAGCCCTCGAGCTGCCGCGGCTCCGCCCCCCTGGCCAGGGTTATGAAGCCGATGATCGCGTTCAGCGGCGTCCGCATCTCATGCGAGACGCGCGAAAGGAACTGGCTCTTGGCGGCGTCCGCGCGTTCAGCCGCCGCGAGCGCGTCGGCGAGGAGTCCGCTGCGGCGCTTTTCCTCGGCCAGCTGCGCATGTTCGCGCCTCCTCTTACGGGAGAGCAGGACGGAAAAGGCGGCAAGGCCCAGCATGATAAAGAGGGCGGCGACGATCCCGGAAACTACGAGCGGGCTGCCGTAGATAAAGCCCACAAACGAGAACGGTTTTTCAGTATAGGAGGCATGCCTTTGGTCGATCGCCTTTATCTCCTCGTTTTTGATACTGAGGACGCTCTTGTTGAGTATCGAAAAGAGCAGATGGCTCTGGCGGCCGCTGACGGCAACGGCGAAGGAGGTGTTGTAGCCGTAGAGGTCTTCTATCATCAGCCGGTTCGTTTCGTCGTTCTGGGCGGCCAGCTCGGCGCTGCGGCGGTATAAATAGGTCACGCTCTGCTTTCCCGAGAGCACGGCCCCCACGGCCCCGGCGACGGTATCATAGTAGACGGCGTCGCGGCGCTTGTCTGAAAGGTATTCCCCGTATTTGGCGGAGATATCCGAATCCTTCAGCAGCGCGGCCGAAGAAAAGCCGTCGCCGCCCCGTTTGTAGAGCCTTGTGACGGAGGCGTCCAGATAGGGCGCGGTCAGGCGGCAGCCCATCGGACATACTATGCATGTCATTTCACGAGTTTCCATATGCGCGCCTCCTTACGCCTGACCGGCGCATATCTCTATGTCGCCGCCCGCCGGTATTTCGACCGTTACCTTTTCCATTTCGCCCGGGGTCATAATCTGCTTTTTGCGCGAGACCAGCTCCACGCCGTCGCACTTGACGGTCAGGCGCGCGGGCTGGAAGGCGGCGCTGACGCGGAAGTAGAGGGCGGCCTTGCCCTCGCCCTTGACCAGGCGCTGCGGCACGACGTAGCGCGCGCCGCCCTCGGGCAGGACGCGCACGGTCTCCGCCTTCTGCAGCGTGCCCAGGGCGAACTTGGCCGCGTTCTCGCCGGCGATGGCCGCCTCCTCGCTGACGTTGTCGACCAGGTCGTGCACGTG
>ERZ827520.3634-NODE-3634-length-12322-cov-3.699356_pt1 | contig 12322 bp, 13 predicted proteins | sample MGYA00519581_ERZ827520 | MGnify/ENA primary metagenome ERZ827520 (study PRJEB31778, sample SAMEA3449339) | human gut metagenome | biome: human gut; feature: human-associated habitat; material: faeces | place: United Kingdom | collected 2010/2012 ...
GCCCGCCGCGGGCCTGAACCCGAGTGAGCGCCGCGAGTTTGTGGATATCCTGCGCAAGGTCTATGACAGCGGCATCGATCTGTTCCTCATCGAGCACAACATGGACGTCGTCATGAACCTGAGCCATCGCATCACGGTGCTGAGCTTCGGCTGCAAGATCGCCGAGGGCACACCGGAGGAGATCCAGCATGACCCGCAGGTCATCAAGGCCTATCTGGGCGACCGCTTCCGCACGGAGGAATGAGTATGGAACCGATTTTAAGCCTGAAAAACGTCTGCTCCTACTATGATAAGGTGCAGGTGCTCTATGACATCAACGTCGATGTCTACCCCGGCGAGATCGTCTCCGTCATCGGCGCAAACGGCGCGGGCAAGTCCACGATGATGAAGACCATCATGGGCCTGGTCCACATGGGCCGCGGCGAGGTGACGTTCGACGGGAAAAAGCTCAACCGCATGCATGCGCACAAGATCTGCAAGGCGGGCATTGCCTATGTTCCAGAGGGCCGCGAGGTCTTCCCGAACATGACCGTTTTGGAAAATCTGGAGATGGGTGCATACTGCCGCTCCTACACGGCTGCGCAGATGAACGAGAAGCTCGAGGAGATGTACACCATGTTCCCGCGACTGAAGGAGCGCCTAAAGCAGAAGGCCGGTTCCATGTCCGGCGGCGAGCAGCAGATGCTGGCCATTGCGCGCGGCCTGATGAGTGACCCGTCCATGGTCATGCTTGACGAGCCGTCCCTTGGCCTGGCCCCCGTCATCGTCGACGATGTGTTTGACGTCATCCATAATATCAACACGGTGAAAAAGCTGCCCGTCATCCTTGTCGAGCAGAACGCCTACATGGCGCTTTCAATCTCCAATCGCTGCTATGTGCTGGAAAACGGCCGCATCGCCCACTCGGGCAAGAGCAGTGAACTGATTCAGAGCGACGTGATCCGCGAGACCTATCTCGGCGGCTAAATACAGGAGGAATTAACTATGGGATACCGTTATTTTGATGATCAGCGTCTCTGGGACCTGACCGTGGAAGTTTTTACCCGCAATGGCTACAGCCGCTCCGACTGTGAGGACATTGCCAACGTGCTGCTGGCATCTGACCGCATGGGCATCGAGTCCCACGGCGTGCAGCGAATGAAGCTTTATACGCATTCTCTGGAGATCGGCCGCATCCAGCGCGGCGCAAAGAGTGAGATCGTCCGCGAAACGCCCGTCTCCGCCGTTATCGACGCGCATGATGCCATCGGCCAGCCCGTCTCTGTCGCCGCCATGCAGATGGCCATTGACAAGGCGAAGAAGGCCGGCGTCGGCATCGTTGTCGTCCGCGACTCCAACCACTACGGCATCGCCGGTTATTATGCCAAGATGGCTGCCGATCAGGGCCTGCTGGGCATCTCCATGACGAACACCGAGGCCCTCGTCGTGCCGACGTTCGGCAAGCAGCCGATGATGGGTACGAACCCCATCGCCGTCTCCATGCCCGGCACGCCGCATCCGTTCCATCTCGACATGGCCACGAGTGTGGTACCTGCCGGAAAGATGGAGGTCTACGCCAAGGCGGGCAAGACCCTGCCCGGAGATTGGCTCATGAATTCGGACGGCTCTCCCAGCTATGACCCGAACGATTTCCTGCGCATCCGCGCTACGAAGTCCCTTGGCGGCATTTTCCCCGTCGGCGGCGAGGGCGAGACGAACAGTGGCCACAAGGGCTACGGCCTGAGCCTGCTCGTTGAGCTGTTCTGCGGCATCCTGTCCGGCGGCCGCACAAGCAACGAGGTCCGCGTTGTGCCGAATGTCGACAAGGTCTGCCATTTCTTCATGGCCGTCGATTATTCCATCTTCGGCGACAAGGAGCAGATGGAAAAGCGCTTCAGCCAGTACCTCGAGGACATCCGCAATTCTGCGCTGGCCGACGGCCAGACCCGCATCTACACGCACGGCGACAAGGCCTATGCCCACATGGCGCGCGTGGCGGAGGAGGGCGTGAAGGTCAATGACAAGACCTATGACGAGATCGTCAAGATCTGCCAGGACCTCGGCATCGATCCCGCGGAATACCTGATCGAAAAGGCAGGCCCGCAGGCATGAGCATTTTTGAAGCCCTGCTCCAGCACGATCATGTGCCGAATTTCTACCGCGTTGAGAACACGCGCTCCGCGCCGAAGCTCGAGGACGTTGCGGCAGAGACGCGGCGCGTGATGCAGGAGAGCGGCACGTTGGAGCAGCTGAAGCCCGGCCAGAGCGTCTGCATCGCGGCAGGCTCGCGCGAGATCGCCAACATCGCGCTCATTGTCCGCACGGTCTGTGAGGTCGTGCGCGAGCATGGCGCAGAGCCGTTCATCATCCCTGCCATGGGCAGCCACGCAGGCGCGCAGGCCGAGGGACAGAAGAAAATTCTCGCCGATTTCGGCATTACCGAGGAATATACCGGCGCGCCCATCCGCTCGAGCATGGAGACGGTGCAGGTCGGCGTCACAAAGCCGCACGGCTTCCCGGCGCGGATCGACCGCTATGCGGCGGAGGCGGACTGGATCATTCCCATCGGCCGCATCAAGCCCCACACGGACATCCGCGGCCCCATCCAGAGCGGCATCCTCAAGATGATCGTCATCGGCATGGGCAAGCAGTTCGGCGCGGACATCTGCCATGCTGAGGGCTTCCCGAGCATGTCGCAGAACATTGTGGAGATTGGTCTGGAGATCATCGCCAACACGAATATCCTCTGCGGTATGGCCTCCATGGAAAACGGCTATCACGAGACGTACCGCGTCGTCGCCGTCGCTCCGGACAAAATTCTGGAGACGGAAAAAGAGCTGCTGCCGGATGCGGCGGCGCAGCTCTTCGGAATTCCGTATGAAAAACTCGATCTTCTGATCGTCGACTGGATCGGCAAGAATATCAGCGGCGCGGGCATGGACCCGAACGTCACCGGCCGCTCCGCACAGAACGGCATTTCCCGGCCGTTTGCCGAGCGCATCGTCGCGCGCGATCTGACGGACGAGGCGCACCACAATGCCACGGGCATGGGCAATGCCGACGTGACGACGCGCCGCCTGTTCGACAAGATCGATATGGAGCAGACCTATCCCAACTCCCTGACCTCGCGCGATATCAACGGCTTCCGCATTCCGATCGTCATGGAGAACGATGACCTTGCCATCCGCTTTGCCCTGCATACCATCACGGGTGCAAATGCCAAAAGCGGCTACCGCGCCATGTGGATCCGCGACACGAACCATGTTCAGACGTTCTATGTGACGGAGCGCCTGTTGGCGGACACGGCTGCGATGCCGTGGCTCCGCACAGACGGCGTGGCGCTGCGCCCGGTCTTCGGCGCGGACGGCTACTTTACCGGCTGGGAGAGAGCCTGATCAATACCGGCATGGGACGACGCGGCGGGGGTCCTGATAGTTGAAGAACAGGGTACCCTGGCGGTGGCCGACGCGCTCGGCGTGGACCTGCTCTCCATTGCAGATGCGCCGGATGAGGCCCCACAGGCGCTCGGCGGCCTCGGCCTTCGTCTCCGCGCCGGTCAGGACGCTGCCTGCGCAGAAATCGATGTCGTGGCTGAGCATGTCGAACGTCTCCTGATTGCCGGTCAGCTTCAGGATGGGCGCGACGGGCGTGCCGCCGACGTGGCCGCGGCCCGTATTGAACAGAACGAGGTGGCAGCCGCAGGCGATCTGGTCCAGAAGGCCGGTCGCGTCGCCGCCGAAGAAGAAGGCGGGCTCGGGCTTGTCGTCCGGAATGACGTCCAGCAGCCAGAAGCCGGGGTGCTTCGGCCGCTGCGCGATCTTCAGAACGCCCTCGATCCTGCAGCCGCCCATTTTCACGACGGCGCCCATGCTCTTTTCCTCGATCGTCGTCAGGCCGCCGACAAAGTTGCCCGGCGAGATGGAATAGCGGCCGAGCCTGCGGCAGAACTCCATGGTCTTGTCATAGGTCAAGCCGACATCGCGGGCGACGTCCTCGTTCACGGCGCGGGAGACCAGATGGTCGCGCAGGCCGACGGCCTCGGCGATCTCCTCCATCATGGCCGTGCCGCCCGCGGCGGTCAGATTTTCAAAGAATTTGCCGATGACGGCGTTTCCGGCGATGCCGGACGTGAAGTCCGAGCCGCCGCACTTTGCGCCGATGATCAGCTCCTGCGCATACATCGGCGCACGGGGGCCTGCCTCGAGCTTTTCCAGCATCTCGCCGACGAGCCTGCAGCCGAGCGCGATGCCCGCCTCCGTGCCGCCGACCTTTTGCAGGTAAAACGCCTCTGCCGGGCGGCCGTGGGCCCGCGCGAAGTCGCGGATGCGGTCCGGCTCGATATATTCGCAGCCGTGGCCGACGATGAGCACGGCGCCGACATTCGGATGGACGCAGTAGGCCAGCATGCGCTGCACGACGGCCTGATTGTCCAGACACGCGAGCGAGCCGGTGACGTCGACGTCCCTGTGCTGCGCCTGAAAATGCGCCGCGATGGACTCTGCGACGTGCTTGCTGCACTCCACGGTGTAGAGCACGAGGACCTTGTTGCGGATGCCCTTGCCGCCGTCCGGACGGAGCCAGGCCTGGCAGACCGGTGTTGCTTCCATGGCGTTTTCCTCCTCAGTACAGTTCATAGACGACGTCCTCCGGCAGGGCGGTCTCGGCGTCCAGCGTTGAGGCGCGCTCGTCAAAGTCGCTGCGCATGTTATGCAGATGCACATGCTCGCCGGGAACGATATCCTGCGTGGCCGTGCCGATGCGCGCGCCGTATTTGATCACGGGATCGCCCGCCCGCAGGGCCCGCAGGGCGAATTTGTGACCGAAGGGGATGTGCTCGACGGCCGTGACGTGCCCGTCACCGGGTTCCCCGAGCAGGCGGATCGCGCCCGGATCGATCTCGCCGAGTGCGGTGCCGACGCTGTCCGTCGCGTAAACGATATAGCCGGTCTGATTTGTCATGATCTGAAGCCCTCCTGAAGCTTTTGTAGGTCCTGCCGGGAGGCGGAGCCGCATGTTTTGAATAAAATTCGCTTGACATTTCTGAATTGATGCGTTAATATGATTACAGAAGTACATAGATTATTATGCAATGCAAAATGTCAAGTAATGTGCAGTTAACTGCGAGAGCTGGCAAACGAGAGAGGAGCGGGAGATTATGATGATCCCTATCGACAAGATGTCAACCACCGACAAGGTGATCGAAAGCATCCGAAGCTACATTCAGGAGCCGGGCAGAAATCCCGGCGAAAAGCTGCCCACGGAAAATGAACTGGGCAAGCAGCTCGGCGTCGGCCGTTCGTCCATCCGCGAGGCGCTGCGCGTGCTGCAGACGATGGGCTATGTAACGATCGTCCACGGCAAGGGCGCGTTCATCAAGGCGTGCCAGCCCAGCAGCGAGGAGGCCGAGCGCTGGTTTGAGGGCAATATCTTTGCCCTGCGCGATATCTACATGGTGCGCGAGGCACTTGAGCCGCTCGTGGCCCGGGAGGCCGCACGGCATATTACGGAGGAAGCGCTCGGGGAGCTGCGGCAGATCGTCGACCAGACGGCGCATGCTGCGGCGCTGCCGCCGGAGGATGCCAACGCGAACCTTATGGCCCAGCTCGACGAGAAGTTCCACGAGAAGATCTGCGAAAGCACGAACAACCCGTTCCTCGTCTCGCTGTACAAGCAGTTCATTCCCGCCCTGCACACCTACCGGCTGAATTCGTTTGCCATTCTGAAGAACTGCTCGAACGTGGTCGAGCCACACCGCCGCATCATGGAGGCGCTGGCCCAGCATGATGCCGAGGCGGCCGATCTGGAGATGCGGCAGCATATGCGCATCTCGAAGAACGACACCCGCGAGGCGGCGCGCAGCGCCGGAATGGACGCGCAGTTCTGATACTAGAATCTGATAAAAAGCTTTAAAAGCTTTTTATAGCGCCGAGGGCGCGTCAGATTCTGCATGAGACGGCGCAGCGTGCGTCAGCACGATGCGAGTGTGCGTAGCACACGGGATTCCTGATGAAATGTTTTAATCAGGAATCAGTATGAGAAGCAGGGGAGACATCAGACAAATTTTTGTCAGTTCCCACAAAAACATCCTATCAGAAATTCCTTGGGTTGTCAATGATTTTGTTGTCATACAATCAGTTGACATACAATTTCACCGTTGACATCATCCAAATTCTCTGCTATGATGAGACCATCTTGCAGAGAGAAGGGATTCTATGCTGGGCAATATCCTGTCGACTGGCGAGCAGGTCCTCATCCTTGTTGTCCTGCTGGCTGTCGGATTCCTGTGCGGAAAGATCCGCATTTTCAACGACCAGAGCATTTCCCACCTTTCGGCCTTTGCGCTGAAGATCGTCGGTCCCTGCGCCATCGTCGAGTCGTTCTGCCGCCAGTTTGACAGCGCCATGCTGCGCGCCATGGGCATCGTTGCCCTGCTGGCCTTTGCAGCGCACGCGCTGTATGCCGCGTTTGCCTATGTCTGCATCCGCGGCGGTAAGGAGCCGACCCGCCGCGTTCTGCGCTACGGCACCGTGTTTGCCAATTGCGGCTACATGGGCCTGCCGCTGCAGCAGGTCCTGTTCGGCGCGGACGGCGTGTTCTACGGGGCAACGTGGATCGGCGTGTATAACCTCGTGGCGTGGTCCTTCGGCCTTGTGCTCATGAGCGGCGACCGCAGGCAGATCTCGTTCAAAAAGCTGCTGCTGAACCCCGGCATCCTTGCCGTGCTGACCGGCATCGTGATCTTTGTGTGCTCCATCGAGCTGCCAACGATCATCCTGCAGCCCATCCACTATTTCAGCGCCCTGAACGTGCCCGTTCCCATGGTCATCAGCGGCTACTATCTCTCGAAAGCCGACCTGCGCACCATCTGGAAGCACGCGAATTACTACATCACCATTGCCCTGCGTCTTGCCGTCATCCCGCTGTGCAGCATCGGGCTGATGTTCCTGCTGCAAAAGGCATTCCGGCTGGACGGCATGCTGCTGGCGGCTTGCATCGTGGATATCGCGGCTCCCGTTGCCGCCGCCACGACGATGTTCTCGACCCTGTTCCGGCAGGACAGCGAGACGGCGGCCAACCTCGTGTCCATCAGCACGCTGCTGTCGGTCCTGACGCTGCCGATCATGGTGGCCTTAGCGCAAAGTGTCTTTTTGTAGGCACCTCTCTTGCCGGTATGCCGATATTGAATCAGAGGTTCCTGGACTGGAACAACGATAACGATGTAGCAAAGCAATATAACTTGCATGAAATATAATAGACTGATCAAAAAGAAAAGGAGAAGTTTATCATGGATTACGCAAAAGAGTCTCTGAAGCTCCACGAGCAGTGGAAGGGCAAGATCGAAGTCGTCGCTACCGTGCCGGTCTCGACGAAGGACGACCTCAGCCTGGCCTACACCCCCGGCGTTGCACAGCCCTGTCTGGAGATCCAGAAGGACATCAACAAGTCCTATGAGCTGACCCGCCGCCACAACCTCTGCGCCGTCATCACCGACGGCACCGCCGTCCTCGGCCTAGGCGACATCGGCCCGGAGGCCGGTATGCCCGTCATGGAGGGCAAGTGCGTCCTGTTCAAGGCGTTCGGCGGCGTTGACGCCTTCCCTCTGTGCGTGAAGACGAAGAACGTCGACGAGTTCGTCGAGACCGTTTACAACATCTCCGGCAGCTTCGGCGGCATCAACCTCGAGGACATCTCCGCGCCGCGCTGCTTTGAGATCGAGCGCAAGCTGAAGGAAAAGTGCGACATCCCCATCTTCCACGATGACCAGCACGGCACGGCCGTCATCACGCTGGCAGGCCTTACCAATGCGCTCAAGGTCGTGGGCAAGAAGAAAGATGATGTGAAAATCGTCACCTCCGGCGCGGGCGCGGCGGCCATTGCCATTACGAAGCTGTTGCTGTCTGCGGGTTTTAAAGACATCACCATGTGCGACCGCAAGGGCGCGATCTACAAGGGCCGCGAGGGGCTCAACTGGATCAAGACCGAGATGGCCGAGGTCACCAATCTGAGCCATAAGGCAGGCTCCCTTGCCGATATGCTCGTCGGCGCGGATGTGTTCATTGGCGTGTCTGCTCCGGGCACCGTTACGACCGAGATGGTCAAAACGATGAACAAGGATGCCATCATTTTTGCCTGTGCGAACCCGACGCCGGAGATTTTCCCCGACGAGGCCAAGGCGGGCGGCGCACGCGTCATTTCGACCGGCCGCAGCGATTACCCCAACCAGATCAACAACGTGCTCGCCTTCCCCGGTATCTTCCGCGGCGCGTTCGATGTGCGCGCGAGCGATATCAACGAGGAAATGAAGGTCGCGGCAGCGGAAGCGCTGGCGGGACTCGTCGGCGACGAGCTGTCTGAGGATTATATCATCCCCGCCGCCTTCGATCCGCGTGTCGGCCCGGCGGTTGCCAAAGCAGTCGCAGAAGCGGCGCGTAAGAGCGGCGTGGCGCGCATCTGAGTTAAAATTATAGCAGTTCTTCCTGAAAAATCAACAAATTCTGGAGGAGATTCGTTATGTCAGGGAAAAAGGAAACTTACAAATTATTTAATTTACCTTGGTATTATTTCGCAATTTTTGCTGTAGTAGTCGTTGTGGCAGCCTATACCGGTACGCTGCCCAAAGGTATGTCCGGCTGCTTCGCCTTCATGATCGTGCTGGGCACGATTCTGTATGAGATCGGTGAAAAAACGCCCATCATCCGCTCCTATCTGGGCGGCGGCGCGATTGTCGTCCTGTTTGGCACGGCGCTGCTGAACTACTTCAATCTGCTGCCCGCTCTGACCGAGACACTGGAGGATGGCACGAAGGTCTACAACATGGCCTGCAACTATGACCTTGTGGGCAACATCACATCGTTCTTCCAGCCAACCGGCGCGTTTCTGGATTTCTATATTGCCGCGCTGATCACCGGTTCGATCCTCGGCATGAACAGCACGCTGCTGAAAAAAGCGGCGGCTCGTTACTTCCCTGCTATCTTTGGCGGCTTGATCCTTTCATTTGCCCTGTGTATGGGTGTGGCCGGTATTATGGGCTACGGCACCATCAAGGCGCTGCTGCTGATCGCGCTGCCCATCATGGGCGGCGGCATGGGCGCCGGTGCAGTCCCGCTGTCCAAAATTTTTGAAAGCTCCAACACGATGACGGCGGCAGAGGCGATCTCTGTAATGACGCCGGCAGTCGCTATCGGCAATGCAATTTCCATCGTTTTCGCGGGTATCGTCGTCAAGGTGATCAGCAGCAAGACATGGAACGGTCAGGGCGCATTGATGCAGGCGGGTACCGTCGATCCTAAGGAGTTGGAGATCAGCCCCGAAATGCAGGCAAAGCGCGATAAGATCGATGTAAAAAATCTCGGTATCGGCCTGTTCGTTTCCAACTCGTTTTTTGCTTGGGGTTTCATTGTTTCGAAGATCTGGTCCAAGTTTGTTCCCAGCGTCAGCATTCACGCTTATGCATGGATGATCATTACCGTGGCCATTTTCAAGATTTTCAATCTTCTGCCGGAGAATATTGAAGTTGCCTGCTATCAGTGGTTCCAGTTTGTGATGAAAAACCTGACGACTACATTGCTTGTCGGTATCGGACTGTGCTACCTGAGCCTTGATACGGTGATCGAGAGTTTCAGCATTACCTATCTGATCCTGTGCCTGGTCACTTGTGTCGGAGCTTTCTTTGGCGCGGCAATCGTTGGCAAGTGGGTTGGCTTCTACCCCGTGGAGGCGGGTATCACCGCCGGCCTCTGCATGGCGAATATGGGCGGCACCGGTGATGTGGCAGTTCTGTCTGCCGCAGACCGTATGGAACTGATGCCCTTTGCACAGATTTCCTCCCGCCTCGGCGGTGCGATTATTCTGATTATCGGCAGCCTGCTGCTTTCCACTCTGGGAGCATTACTGTAAAGGCAGGACATACTGCTTAGCTTCTTATACGTATATGGAGAAAAATATATGGATGGTAGCAAAACCTGCATCAAGTGCGGCGCTGCGGCGCAGGAACATTTCCGTGCGTTGAAAGTTCATACCCTGCACATCCGGGATTTCAGCGGTGAGAAGCGAGTACAGATGCTTGGGAATATTACAGAATTCGGAGTCTGCAGGGACTGTGCGAATGAGCAGCTTCAGAAAAGAAAACAAGGTGCAGGCCGAAAAGAAATGCTTCCTTTTGCTGTGATTTTATTAGTGAGTATTGTTTTTTTGACCCTGTTCTGGAACGGAGAAGGAGCACTTCGCCTTTGTGGTGCAGCCGGAGTTATCTGCAGTATACTCGGTATCGGATGTACGGCAAGGGAAGGCAGGCAGCGGCGCGTTATATATAATGGTCTTACGGAGGAAAAAGCGCTGAAAAAAGCTGCATGGGAAGTCATCGAGGATTGTGCAGATCACAAGTGCGGTGATCACGATTTGAGTTATATTCCCATTACGCCGGAAACATTGAAGCTGAAAAATGGCGATCTTATGGTCTGCTATGGCCTTTTGCCGGATACCGCAGTACAGGCGTGGAATATTCTGCATCAGATTCCTGTGAAAGCGGCGGGCGTGCACGATAAGCGCATGTGAAATTATAAAAAGCTTATCACTTTACTCAACCACCTTTCGAAGGTACTTTATAGTATCAATTTTCTCCCTCCCAAATGCAGCAAAAAGCTGTGTCAGAAATGGCGCAGCCTTTTGCTGCATTTTTTGAAACGGCTGCGTGTTTTGCCATAGCAAAGTGATATATCTTCCATATAAACAAAGCATTTTTCTTTTATCGCAGCACTCGCTATAATGCACACGGCTGAAAAATCAAGCTGTTGTGGAGGGAAATCATGTTCGCGCAGATTATTGCAATTGTTATTTTTCTTGGTATGTTCCTACTGATTATACTGGACAAATTTGAACGGCATTATGTGACGCTTTGCAGCGGTATATTAGTGCTGACAATATCGTGATCATCATCCTATGGGTGTCGGCCATTACGAGTGCTTTTGTAGATAATATCCCGTTTGCCGCAACGATGATTCCGGTTATCCGAGCAATTGCCGCAGCAGAGGGAATGGATATAAGCGTTCTTGCATGGACGCTGTCTATCGGCACAGACCTCGGCGGTAATGCAACGCCGATCGGCGCAAGCGCCAATGTGGTTGGTACGTCAGTTTCGGCAAAGTGCGGGTATCCCATCAGTTGGGGACGCTACTGCAAATACTGTGCACCCGCAACAATCCTTGTGATGCTCGTGTCCACAGTATATCTGCTTTTGCGTTATCTGTAAGAGAAAGAAAGGAAGTCTGATTTATGAAAAAACAAATCATTGTTGCGATTGGCCGCGAACACGGCAGCGGCGGACATTACATTGCGGATATGGTTGCAAGAGAGCTGGGCGTTAAGCTTTATGATAAAGCTTCCATCGAAAAGGAGATCTCGTCCGGCGGCTACAGCGAAAAACTTGTGAGCGAGATGGACGAAAAGCCGGTCAACTTTTTCACCTCCCGCCGAATCGGAGCGTTTTCCAATTCGATCGAAGTCAACGTGGCGGAAAAAACTTTCGCCATGCTGCGCAGCAAAGCGGCAGAGGGCGAAAGCTTTGTGGTGATTGGCCGCTGCGGTGAGCAGGTGCTTGGAAATAATCCAAATTGCATCAGCATCTTCATTTGCGGTGATCCGCAGTTTAAGATCAATCGTATCATGAATAAGATGGGACTGGATTTGGACCAGGCAATCGAGGAGATCAAGACAGTAGACAGATCTCGAAAAAATTACCATAACTACTACTGTGATACAAAATGGGGCGATGCGCGTGGATATGATATGACAGTCAAAAGCAACGTGCTCGGCTGCGAAAAGACAGCAGAGATGCTTGTACACTATGTCAGAAATTTTATGGAGCAGGACTAACGCAAGTACAAAGCGGAATTTGCGAATGGTTTTTCCACAATCCCTGCTATAAGGCGGCGGTTCTTCTTATGAGTGATGCCCCGTATATCTCAAAAGGTCCGGAGCCGAGTAAAGCTTAGCGCTGTGCTTTATAAATCTTCAGGTGGTGGAAAGAAGGCTGAAAATAGCTTTTATTGTTTACAGCAGTGTCAAATTCAGCATTTGAATGCAGAAAGCTAAATATATATTGAGTGAGTGCTATATTGAAGAAGAAAACAGCTGTTGAATAAGTAAAATGCGTTACCGGTGAACGGGACTTACATACCGCCTCGGCCTACTATTTGTCGAGTGCGATCCGTATTTGCACCGTGAAAGGGGAGCGACCCACACCGTGACCCACACGCGGAAACGAACGGACGGAAATAACGGAACAAACAGGCTGCGACCTCATCCTTTTTGGACAAAAAACCGCCCAAAAGCCTTATACAGCAGT